>Ga0209749_1002942_pt1 | contig 10197 bp, 7 predicted proteins | sample EPASupsiteSAE347_FD_187267 | JGI IMG/M metagenome (GOLD analysis project Ga0209749, IMG submission 187267) | Bioremediated contaminated groundwater from EPA Superfund site, New Mexico - Sample SAE3-47 (SPAdes) (version 2) | ecosystem: Environmental > Aquatic > Deep subsurface > Groundwater >... | reverse complement strand
ACCACCGAAGGTTTGTCGTGCCTTTCATTCGAGCCAAGGGCCCGTATCGGTCTCAACTTCCTGGAGGGACAACAGCTTCATGTGAGCTATCAGCGGGTGAGCCAGAATGAGCAGCTTCTGTTTACTGCCGGCAGTATCATGAACAACGAGGTCTGGGTGCCTGTCATGCCGGGGATAGCGCCGGCCCGTTCCGATCAGTATACCGCCGGATGGAGCGGAGGTTTCAATCGTGACCGGTTTTCGGCCGAGATCACCGGGTACTACAAGACCATGAGCAACCTGGCCACCTACCGGGAAGGCTATAACAGCCTGATGGGTGATACCGACTGGCGCAACAAGGTGGTGACCGGGGGGACCGGAACATCTTATGGCGTTGAGCTTATGTTTAAGAAGAATTATGGCGACTGGACCGGGTTTGTCAGCTATGCCTGGTCCCATACCACCCGTCAGTTCCCGCAGATTAACAAAGGCCAGGAGTTTACGTTTGATTTCGACCGCCCCCATACCGCATCCCTCAATATCAATCATAAATTCAATGAAAAGTGGTCGGCCAGCCTCACCTGGGTCTATCAGACGGGATTGCCCTATACACCGGTCCTGGGACGGCAATTGACATTGAACACCGAGCCGGATGAAAATGGAAATTTCGGCTATTACGAAACCCTTCTCTATGGTGAACGTAACAGCGCCCGGATGAAAGATTACCATCGGCTCGATGTCGGAGTCAATTATAATACCGTAACCAGGCGCAACCGGAGAGCCACCTGGACCTTCTCGGTTTATAACCTCTACAACCGTCATAACCCCTATTTCTATTACTTCAATACCGATGCGACAGGCGGATATGACCGTCCTGAAAGAATGACGGATTATAAGCCTGCGAATCTCTATCAAATGAGTTTCTTCCCGATCATCCCCTCGGTTTCCTATCGGGTTTACTTCGACAAAATTGTCTTGCAACCTTCACCAAAACCCCAGATCCGGAAAGCGGAATCCAAGCCCCGCGAAATTCCCACGGTTGTAAATTTGGACTCTTACATCAAAAACCGATGGACCATTAAAGCCGGCTTCTTTGTCTATCCCGGAAGGCATTCGGTAGGATCCATATCAAATGATTTCAGGATAGAGGCAGATTATGGATTACTAAAAAATCTGGAAACAGGAGTCTACCTGCAGGGTGGTATGTGTACCGCCTTGGTCCCGATTGATTCCAGTTCTTTCACCAGTTATAAGCGATTTGTCCCCAGTATTGGGATCAGTCTCAATTTTCATCCGTTGCCATTTATTATCAAACGCGACGATTTTCGCTATGACCTTTATTTTCTGGGCAGGTATGAGATGGCTTATTATCCCTTCCCGGAGGGTTATATTCCTGCGAGAGGTCTTTATCTTGAATGCAGACACGGAATCGGGATGGCCTATTACTTCTCGAAACATGCCGGTTTCTTTGCTGAAGCAAGCTTCAAACGGCTCGACATCAGCCACTGGAACTTCGGCGGCGGTTTGACCTTCAAGTTTTAAACCTGCCTATCAAGTTGTCTCTTGGTCTCTAGGTCTCTCAGTCTCTTGGTCTTTATTTTGAGGTCTTTATTCTTTAATCTTTATTCTTTTTCTTATCTTTAATTGTTCCCCCGTTTTTATTGCACCAACATTTCAGGATGATAGTAACTATCAGGCATTCAGTAAATTGGGTAGCGGGGCTATTCTCAGCGGTGTTGATCGTCTCTTCCTGTTCCAACGAAATTGAAGTTAATGTTGCCGGTGACCCGGTACCGGTTGTATATTGTTTGCTGAACCCTGATGTTTCTGACCAATATATCCGGCTGGGCCGGAGCTATCTGACCGATCCACTGAAACCTGATGAACCACCACTGACCGATTCGACGGTATGGAATATGCCCGTTGTAGTCTATGTTGAGGAGTGGCAGGATGGTGTACCGGTGAACACTTTCCGGTTCGATCCGGTCACCGCTCCTGCGAAAGATTCAGGATATTTCCCTGCCGATAATCTTCGGTTGTATAAAGCTGGTTTTATTCCGAAACGCCTCACCGAGTATCATGTTTATGTTCATTTTCCAGATGATTACCGGATTGTAACGGGGATCACTGAAATTCCCGACCGGCCCATTGTTTATGACCCATTGGAAATGCCCGGCAGAAAAATCAACCTCCAGACAGGAGTCCAATACACCCTCCGGTGGGCTCCGGGTGAAGGCCGGGGTATCTTTCAAGGGCAATTCGAATTCGTTTATGCTGAAGAGGTTGGCGATGTCTCTTCCCTTAATCAGGTCATAATAAAACTGGACCCGATTCTGGCATTGGGTGAGCCGATCGAAATAACCGACATCATCAGCGGAAACCGGTTCCTGGCCGACATGGCAAGCCAGGTTCCGTTCCGGGAAGGGGCTCAACGAAAAGTGGTCAATGTAAGATTTGGGTTATTGAAGGGTGGGGAGGAACTGGCTCTGCAGGTCAGCCCCGATCTTCAGCAAACAACCCTCTCGGGTTCATTGAATGAGTACACAAACCTGGTCAACGGAATCGGGCTTTTCAGTTCCGTACAACAAGTCTCGGTCAACAACCTGGTTTTATCCAATACCACTCTCAATGAACTGGCGCATAGTGACCTGACCCAAAACCTGGGCTTCAAGGATATTCATGGTGGCGACCTTAACTTAACGAAAGATGAATAGGACATTACGATATTTTCTGATCATCCCGCTTCTAATGATTATCGGTTGTGACACGGAAACACCGGATGATCCGAATATCGGCCCCGAAGATAAAAATATCGGGACCGTGGAATTTGATTTCCTGCTGACTGCGGTGCATGCCCCGGTTAGCGGCATTCACCGTCTTGATCTGAGCATGGCTCATACGGCATATGATATTTACCGCGGGGATTTCCTCATCAGCGCGAATGTGTCGGACCAGGTGCGTGTGTACACTTTCAAACTGGCTCCCGGGGATTATTATTTCCAGGCCGGCATCGGTTGCTCCTGTCTGGGGGATACCTGCCTCTGGGATGGATATCCGGGTGGGAGGTTCGGATCCAAATGGGTGATGGACCGGATCACGATCGTAAAGGGAGAAACCCTGTTCAAAAGGATCACTTTCAATCAGTAACCATGCTCCCAGGAAATCTATACCGACTCGGGTTGCTGTCACTGTTCATGCTGATAATAGCAGGATGCGGAAAGGATGACGGGCTAAAAGAGCTGCCCGAATTGCTCATAACCCTCAAGCCTGAGAAAGGAGTGACTACCGATGTGTTCGCCCTCACCATTGAACCGGTTGTGGAAGGGAAATCCGGAACCACGCTGTTTTATCGCTGGGACTGGGATAACGACGGAACCTGGGATAATCCTTTCACTACCTCCCCGTCAGCTGAGCACCGTTTCATGAATGCAGGTACCCGCGAAATCCTTCTTGAGTATTCCGATGGCGCAAAACAGGTCAAAACAAGGGTCCTGACCCTTGCGGTCGGACAGGGCTATTCTGAACCGCATCCGCTTTTTACAGTTACTCCCGGTACAGGGAATATCCTCACAACTTTCGCTTTCGATGCAAGTTCCACCCTGGATGACGAAGATTCCCTGAGTCAGCTGAAATTCAGGTGGGACTTCAGGGAAAATGGTAACTGGACAACGGAGTTCTCGGCCAGTCCCAAAACAACCTGGAAATATGAGAAAGCCAGAACGTATCACCCCAGAATGCAGGCCATAGACCCGTCAGGCAAAACCGCGATCTATTCAACAGAAGTGATTGTCAATATGATTGATAGTCTGATCATTGCTGATTTTACTCTACCTGATTCCCTGATCCGTTCCGGAGATACCATCAATCTGGATGCCTCCGGTTCCCGCTATCCCGATGAACCGGATCGTGTGTTACTTTTTTCGTGGTTATTACCGGGCTCGGTGGCATGGACAGAAGCCATGGTGGAACCTGTCAGGAGTTTGATACTGGGATCCCAGGGGACCAAAACGATCGGCCTGAAAGCCATCGACAAGGAAACGGGTTTATACAACGAGGTAACCAAAGAACTGTTTGTTGGAGAAGAGAATCTGCCACCCCGGGCAAAAATTCAGGCGGGCTCGGTTTACGGCAATATTGCCACCACTTTCTACTTCGACTCCTGGTCATGCACCGACGATAATCAGCCTCCCAGCGACCTTGAAGTACGATGGGACTTTGACGGGGACGGTACCTTTGACACTTTTTTCAGCAAGGAGAAGGTGGTTTATCATCAGTACGACTTACCCGGTGAATATAATGTCACCCTCCAGGTTAGAGACCATTTGTATCTGACTGCAAAAGACACCAAAAGAATCCTGGTTTCGCCCAATAGCAACCCGACCAGCTTTTTCAAGGATCGCCGTGACGATAGCTTTTATGGAACGGTTAAAATAGGCGATCAGTGGTGGATGTCGCAGAACCTGAACTACCAGATCCCTGATAAGCTCTTGCCCAGGTTGCCCAACGGGAAGCTGGACCTGATTTTTCCATGGCTCTGCCTGTTTGAACAAAGCAAATGGTGTGATCAGGTTGGGAAGTTGTACCGCATAGGGGCATTTGTCGAGAACCGTGCCGATCCTGAGTTTATTCCTCTTTGTCCTGAAGGGTGGCGGTTACCCTCTCAGGCAGACTGGGAAACCCTGATTTCGGCAATAGGAGGCGAGCAGCACGGGAAAGAATTGAGGATAGGCGGGAGATCCGATTTCAATGCGCTGGATCTGGGATACGGAACCTACGAGCTCCTATGGAAAAACATGATGCCTTATGATACACTCTTCCATTTTGAGGAGACCTTTGAAAAAGCCTGGTTTTTCTCAACCACGGAACCTTTTGATATCAACGATGCCAGAACGGATATCTGGATGCTGAATCTGGACAGAGCTACAGAGAGCTTGTGGATGGGTTATGGCAATACCACGATCTATATGCCGGTGCGCTGCATCAAGGAAGATTGAATAGGAATAGTTTTTGCTATTCCTCTACCGTATGAACGAAAAGGAGATTCTCAGTACTTCGCGCCGGATTCATGACCTTTTGTCAGTGAAACGATTAAAGGAAGCCATGACCGGTCTCGCTCCAATGCTTGCTGAAACCGGCGTTACTCCCTGGACCGAAGAGCTTGAGCAGATCGACACCACCTACCGGTACATGCTGCAGTATACCGTCCAGGGCATCAAGGACCCTGAGCGGCAGAAGGTGTACCGGAAGATCGTATCCGACCTGTATGAGCTCAACGACCGGGCTTCGGCCAGCCTGCTGAACCGCCTTTCGACGGAGTATGTTTACGTTCGCAAGCGGATCTTCCGTGATGATCCCGGACTCGAATCCTTCGTCCAGAATTATCTCGATAATCCCGATCTGCTGGATACCGGCCAGCCTGAATACATGCGCGACCTTTCGCGTCTCTTTCAGTTGCTCTGGCTGACCGATGAGTACCACGACCGGGAAGTCAGGCTGGTGGAGCTGATCCGGGATTCGAAATCGCTGTCGGTTCCGGAAAAAGCCCTGATGGTTACTGCCTTGAATTTCAGTTTATTCCGATATTTCGACCGGCGAAAGTTTGATCTCCTGTTCAACTTCTTCGACCAGGAGGAGGAGGAGATCCGGCAACGGGCTCTGATCGGCCTCCTGCTGGCTTTCTACCGCTACGACCAGAGGCTTGCCTGGTACCCTGCCATCCGCGGCCGGCTGATGGTAATGGATGACAACAGGGAATTCAAGCTCCTTGTGAAGGAAGTCATCATGCAACTGATCAGGAGCTGCGGTACCGATAATCTCAACCGCCGCATGCAGGAAGAGATCCTGCCCGAAATGATCAGGCTGACCCCACAGATCCAGCATAAACTCGATCTCGACAAACTGCTCGGCGACAGCCTCAAGGACGATCAAAATCCCGAATGGCAGGAGATATTCGAAGACACTCCCGGCCTCAAGGATAAAATGGAAGAACTGACGGAAATGCAGATGGCGGGTGATGATGTGTTTATCGGCACTTTCCAGAACCTTAAGGGTTTCCCATTCTTCCGTCACCTGATCAACTGGTTCTTCCCGTTCACCCTGGAACATCCCGAGATCCGGTCGATTGAGGATACCGGCGATTTTACCTGGATAAAAGGATTCCTGGATTCGGTTGAAAAGAGTTTTTATCTGTGTAATTCGGATAAATACAGCATTTGTTTCGGTATCCGGAGCATGCCTGCCGATATGCAGAAATTCCTCTCGGATGGCCTGAAAGCAGAAGCCGATCAGCTCAAGGAAATGATGGAGGACGATCAATTGATCGATCCGCAGCAGCAATCGAGACGGGTAATCCGGCAATATATCCAGGATCTCTACCGTTTCTTCAGGCTCTATCCCGATCGCCAGGGATTTGATGATTTCTTCGCCTGGAAACTTGATTTCTACCGGAAGGATTTTTACCGTGATCTGTTTGCGGGTGATACCGGTTCGCTCTATGCCATTGCCGGATTCTATCTCCAGAAAGAGAATTTTCGTGAGGCGGCAGAAGCTTTCGGAGTTCTTGAAGAATCGGGCGACATGAGTGGTGAGGTACTTCAAAAATCAGGTTATGCCTGGCAAAAGACGGGCAATTACCAAAAGGCCCTCGATTATTATCTAAAAGCCGATGTTGTGCTTCCGGAAAGCATCTGGAACCTCAAGAAAATAGGACTTTGCTACCGTTATATGAAGCGGCCCGATAAGGCGCTCCAGTATTACCGGCAGGCCGAACTGTCCGATCCGGATGATCTGAATACCGAAGTTTCCATCGGGCATTGCCAGCTCGACCTGCAAAATTTTGAGGAAGCCCTGAAATCCTATTTCAAGGTTGAATATTTGTCGCCCGAAAACACCAAGGTCTGGCGACCGATCGCATGGTGCTCCTTTGTACTGGGGAGATTCGATCAGGCCCGGAAATACTATGAAAAACTGATTAACAAGGAACCCAGTCACTTCGATCTGATCAGCCTGGGCAATCTCGAATGGTGCCAGGGTAACCGGAGTGCTGCATTGGAATTATATCGCCGTAGCCTGTCGACCGGATCTATCGATTTTGACGGTTTTATCTCGCTGTTTGAATCGGACCGCGAACAATTGATCAAACACGGGGTTGAGCAGGATGATGTTCCGATCATGCTTGATCAACTCCGGTATGTAAGTATGGACTGAGGTTCGTATCTTTATCGCAACTGAACGTAAGGAAAGTTGCGATACAAACTGCTGATTATCTTACTGCTGATATCAGGATCAGCCTCTTTTGCCGGTTCCCCGGTAACTGATTATTACCGGCGTGGCTATAATGATCTGGCTGTCATTGTAAATTTTCCCGAGCATCCCATCCGGATCCCCGATTACCGGAGTTTTTGGAACTGGTGGGCTCATATCTTTGATACTGACAAGGATAATAATGTCAGGGTAGGACATACCGGAGTGATCCTGGTGAACGGATCCACCGGTGATTTGCAGTATTTTGATTTTGGAAGGTACGATGACCGGAATGACATGATGGGGCCCCGGCCGGCTTTTTACGGTGTGGTCCGTTCGGCTCGTCACGTTCCCTCACTGGAACTGAAAATCAGGGCTCGTATGGAAAACGGCTGGATCACGAATCTCGACACCATCCTCCTGCGCCTGGGTTCTAAGAAATTTTTTAAGGATTACGGCAAGATGGAAATTGCCATCGTTTACCAGCTTGATTATGAAAAAATGATTGCGAAAGCCCGGTTTTATGAAGATCGTGGCTATATTTATTACGGTGCTCCAACTCATCTCTATTGCACCAGTTTTGTCAGGAAGGTGATCGATGCCGGTGGCAACGCATTTGGCTATATGAATTTTACCGGTTCACAAACCGTGCGGCATGTTAGAAAAAAATTCAGACAATTAGATTTGTAGTACCATGAAAATTAGAAGGACAGCGCTCCTGATCATCCTTGCCCTGTTTTCCACATTGAGCTTATCAGCAAAAGAGCGCAAAGTACTGGTTTACACGAAAAACGGGGAAGGCTATGTTCATGATAACATTGCCGCAAGCGTTGAGGCACTGAAGAAGCTCGGGGCTGAGAATGGTTTTAAGGTGGATGTCAGCGATGATCCGGCCCTGTTTACTGATGCCAATCTGAGGAAATACGATGCGTTGATATTCAACAACACCAATAATGATGTATTCACCAATGATGAGCAGCGTGCCGCTTTTAAAAGATATATTCAGTCGGGTGGTGGTTTTGTGGGGATCCATTCCGCTTGCGGGACAGAACGCAACTGGCCCTGGTTCTGGGATATGCTGGGCGGAAAGTTCGTCCGGCACCCGGCCTATCAGAAATTCACCGTTAGGACGATCGTTACGGATCATCCTTCAACAGCTTTCCTACCGGCAACCTGGGGATGGGAAGATGAAGCCTATTACCTCTCCAACCTCAACCCGGATATTACGGTTTTATTGGCTCACGATCTGAGCACAATACGGGATGATGAGAAAGATAAGTATCCGGGTAAAGTATTTGGAGACCTGTTTCCCTCTGCCTGGTGCCATGAATTCGACGGCGGCCGTGAATGGTATACCTCTTACGGCCACAATCCGCTCCATTATCAGGATCCGCTCTTCCTCAAGCATCTGCTTGGCGGAATACAATGGGTAATGGGAGTGAAGAAGTGATGAGTGATCACTAACCCCGGCTTTTAAGCCGGGGGAGAAAATAAGTCCTATGAAACCAACTACCCTCAAACGCCGCGACTTCCTCAGGATCAGCTCGCTGGCAGCAGCCGGTACAATCATTGTGCCGTCCATCGTTCCTTCATCAGTCTTTGGTAAGAATGCACCCTCGAACCGGATCCAGATCGGTCAGATTGGTTGCGGACGTATCGGTTGTGAGGCAGATATGCCGGGCGTACTGCCGTTTGATTCCGTGAGGATCGTCTCTGTGTGTGACCTGGATTCATTGAGGCTGCAAGCGGGCAAGCGGTTTGTCGAGGAGTTTTATCAGAAAAAATACGGCCGCAAAGAGGTCGATGTAAGGATGTTCGACGATTACCGCGAGATGCTGCTGAAAGCCGATCTCGATGCCGTTGTCATCAGTACGCCTGACCACTGGCACTCCCAGCCGGCTATCGAGGCAGCCCTTGCCGGGAAGGATATCTATCTGCAAAAACCGACTTCACTCACGATTGCAGAAGGCCGGATGCTGAGTGATGTGGTTCACCGCACCGGTGTGATCTTCCAGATCGGGAGTCAGCAGCGCTCATCCGAACAGTTCAGGTATGCCTGCGAACTGGTTCGCAATGGGCGGATCGGCAAGCTGCACACTATACAGATAGGGCTGCCGGGCGATCCTTCGGGTAATGTTGAAGTTGAAATGCCTGTGCCGAAGAATTTGAATTATGAAATGTGGCTGGGTTCCACGCCGGAAGTGTATTATACGGAGAAACGTGTTCACCCGCAGGTTGATTTAAGCCGCCCCGGCTGGCTCCGGTGCGAGCAGTTCGGTGCCGGGATGATCACCGGATGGGGTGCTCATCATCTGGATATTGCTCATTGGGGGATGGGGACCGAATACTCGGGACCTATTGAGGTGGCAGCCAAAGCCAACTTCCCTAAAAGTGGCTTGTGGGATGTGCACGGCGATTTCGAAGTGAAGGCACAATATGCGAATGGGGTAACCATGTACGTCAGCGGCGACCGGCCCAATGGAGTCCGGTTTGAAGGATCGGACGGGTGGATCTTTGTGACCCGGGGGAATTATCAGGCTACCAAAAGCGATCCGGTAGCTTCCGACAATAAGAGTAAACCGCTGGAAGCCAGTGATCCAAAGATCATTACCAGCGAGATAGGCAAAGATGAGATCCACTTGCCCGTCAGCAATAATCATTATGGAAATTGGATCGACAGTATGAGTAACCGCACTCAGCCGATCGCACCGGTCGAGGTGGCACACCGGTCGTGCTCAGCCTGTCTGTTGAGCCATATTGCCATGAAGATCCCGAAAAAACTCAAATGGGATCCGGTTCATGAACGGTTCACCAATAGCGACGAAGCCAACGCGATGCTGAAAAGGCCGCAGCGCAAACCATATGGTACGGACTATATCGGGGCTTAAGGGCATGAGGGCATAAGGGCATACGGGCTTTCGGAATAATTGGCACATTAGCACATCAGCACATTTTTTGCTCATCACTCGTCACTCG
>Ga0209749_1002941_pt1 | contig 10207 bp, 12 predicted proteins | sample EPASupsiteSAE347_FD_187267 | JGI IMG/M metagenome (GOLD analysis project Ga0209749, IMG submission 187267) | Bioremediated contaminated groundwater from EPA Superfund site, New Mexico - Sample SAE3-47 (SPAdes) (version 2) | ecosystem: Environmental > Aquatic > Deep subsurface > Groundwater >... | reverse complement strand
CACAAGGGCCCCTTAAAAAAAGGGGGGACAGAGAAGAAAAAGACAAAAAAGCAAGGAGGTTGACAGCCATGAAGCTATAGCTTAACTTTGCTCAAAAGCTGTCCAACTAATGGGGGGAACCCCAGTTTAATATTGAAATATGCCAATACAATCGTCTCGAATTGTGTGCGTGCCATGCAACCTTGGTTATTGGGGGCGCGTCCCTATTTCTGCCTGATATTTATTGCTGATTATCTTCTTGGTCTACTTCTATAGTAACTTTGAACATGTGTACCATCTTGTCTATAATAACTACGGACTTTTACCGTCTTTGCATGAGTTGTGCTATAACTTGAACGAGAAGAAGATCGATATGACTTTCGTCCACCAGCTTCTGTTGGTATGGCCAATAGGCAAAAGCTAAATATAGTCAATAATAATATCCGAAAGATTCTTTTAATTCTCACGAACCACTCCTCGTTCGTTTTTCATGGGCGTACCGCAGAAGCTATTACGATACCCAGCGCAATTACTATAGCGGCCAATATAACCGCCATAGGCATATTTCCCGATTTAATCAACTCCCATTCATCGACCTTGCGCGTAGAAATAGCGAACATTTTTAACGCAATTATAATACCAGCTCCCATTCCGATTGAGCCAATAATTGCCCATCCGAATGTGACTAAATAGGCTTTCATTATCTCGCCCATATTTTATCTCCTATTTAATGGGTGACCTTAATCTACGACTCACTTCACGTACGGCGTGTTGGATGGAATTGTCCCTTCTTGTGCAATCTCTCGCGGCTCAGCCCACTTTCACATAGGAAGTGTTGTGACATTTGGGGCAGGGAGGCAATACGTCTGTGCTGTCGTTCAGACGCACGAGTTCGCCGCACTTTGTACATTTGTAGACACCGATTCCTGGCTTCTCCCCTGTTTTGTACATGGCATGGCTCCTTTGTTGCAGTATTCCTGTATATGAAGCCAGACGCTGCAACTGTCATCTGACTCCATCCAACGTCAGCGTTCACAGGCGGCGCGCCGTACCGTGCGACGCTTTGTTGGAGCTTCATTTGCCCTATTCGTTGTGTTTGGGCTTGGATCGAGCGATTATGCTTTGTTCCTTCTTCATCGCCTCTTGAATGGTCGGCATCTGCTCGATCTGTACTTTCGCTCCGGGAATCGCGTCTTTTCCGCCGGGGAGGTGTTCTTCGAGTCTTTCTTGGACACGACCGCGTTTGGCAACGCCAGTGTAGTTGTTGTTCCCTCCGGGAGTGAGAATCTTGTACACCACCGGTTTGTCGTTGGGGAGTTTTTCAATTCCGGATTCATTGAACTTCACTGTCTTCCTACTCATCGCATTCCTCCTTTTGTTTGCTCCAACGGCGAAGCAGCTCGCCCCGTTGAGCGGCGCGCAACGCCGCTCAACACGAATTGCACGCGTACAATACAACCAGTTATACGTTAATAGAATTCCTCAAATTGTCAATAACAGTTCACAAAATGATAATGGCTGAAATAGCCCCGCTATGACTAAATCCTGAATGTAATGCCTCAGAAGCTGTGAAAAAATGTGTAGCCCCGTTCTACGAACGGCTCTTTGCGACGAATTGCTCGGAAATTCAGGCGCTCATAGAGCGCGGCTACACCTTGTTCTAATTATTTCACAGCTTCTCAGTTACGTAGAAATGGCGCGACACGAGGTCGCGCCCTACGCCAGGCTCCACCGAAGCGCTTCGCCCAGGCGAGTAGGGCCTCAGCTTGCTGAGGCCATTGGGATCGTTGCCCCCACGTAACCGAGGCATCCCGTTGACTCATGGCAAAATGTTACCGAAGGGAAAGGTCAAAAAGCTATCGTTGACTCATGATCAGTGTTACCGGAGAACAGATAAGACCAATTGCTGATGATGGTCAATAAATTTCTTAAGATTGATGGGATTAACGTTGGTGAGTTTTTCAGTGAGATGGGTTTTAACCGCCTCGTTGAGTGCCGAGGAATCGATCAGGCGCTGCGCAGGAGTGCGCGGCGCCGCATAACGGCGGATATAGCGGGAACCGACCTTTTCCTTCGATAAGAGCTTCAGATTTGGACAGAAAAGGTTGCGCCATAGGTTCCACGCTTCATAGAGGCGATTAATGGTTTGAAGCAAGTCGGGATTGTCAATGCGTTGGTAGCCCAGGAGCTGGCGCACATGCGTCCAGTTTTTCTGTTCCACATAAGCGTTTTCGTCTTTGTGATCGGGGCGGGTGCGGGTGAACTGGACCGGAGGCTGACGATTGTGGAAATAGCGCCAGAGGTGATGATTAAGGAATTCGCCGCCATTATCGACATGGAACCCCAGGATGGGGAACGGCAACTGAGCTTCGATGTCAGCAATGGCTTGAGCGATGGCGGAATAGCCTTTGTTCCAGACGGCACGTGTTTCCGTCCACTGGCTGAAAACATCCGTCAGAGTAAGGCTCCAAACGAAGTTGCCTTCAACTGAATTGCCGCCGTGAGCAACCGTGTCAGCCTGGATAAAGCCCATGCAATCGACGTTACGGTGGGAGGTGCGGATCGGGACCTGCAGTTTAAGGGTATGCACTGGGCGGGTGGCGGCCAGGCCATGAGAGCCGTACTGTTTACGCACCGGACGAAGCAGACGATCGATCGTGGCGGGACTGATCTGGCTTAGTTGTTCACGGATTTTCGGTGTCAATGCTCGTTGTTCCGGGTAATAGGGCAGCCATAAAGGCAGGGCGGCCTTGAGCAACTTGGAGCACAGGCGATTGGTGGTCAGCCAGAAGTACTTAAGAATGGCTTTTATATCGTCCGTGTAAAGCGATGCCGGGCCAGGACGATGGTGAGAGGAGGCGGGCTGTTGACGTAGCAACCGGATGGCATGTTTGCGGTGATAGCCGCAGATGGTGCAGAATTCATCGAGGATTTTCTGCTTGTATTTGCGGCCGACACGGGCGTAGCGGTTGCGGATCTTTTCAAGGTATTCACGCTTGGATTGATAGACCATATTTCGATGTCTCCTTTCGGTAACATCGAATATGAGTCAACTACCCCCTTGTCCCTATTTTATTCGCCGAGTTTCGGTAACATTTAATGTGAGTCAATTCGACATTGACTATCAAGGTATCTACGAGATTCAGCTTCGGTTCGGAAGATAATATCATGCAAAAACTGCTCTTTTTACTTTTTATTGGATTTACGGTTTTCGTCCGCGCTGACGGGCCAACCCATGCGGCGTATTCGACTGAAGTCGCCAAGCCGAATGTGGAAACCCTCGTTTGCATCCGGCATGGCGAAAAACCGCCCGGCGGCCTGGGCCAATTGACCTGCCGCGGCCTTAATCGCGCCCTGGCCCTGCCCGATGTGTTGCTGGCAAAATACGGCAAGCCCCAGTTTGTGTTTGTGCCCAATCCCACCCAAAAAGTGGATGGCGATGGCGGCTATTATTACGTTCGCCCGCTGGCAACCATTGAGCCGACGGCCATCCGCTGCGGTCTGCCGGTAAACACGGAATTCGGCTACCGCGAAATCGAAGAGCTCGAAAGGGAACTGCGGAAACCGACCTACCAAAACGCCACGGTGTTTATCGTGTGGGAGCATATCATGCTCCACGATTTTGCCAAGGCACTGGTCAAGCACCACGGCGGCGACCCGGCGCAGGTTCCTTCCTGGCCGAAAGACGATTACGACACCATTTTTGTGTTCAAGATCACCAAGGATGCGGGCAAGGAATCATTTGCTTTCAGCGTGGATCACGAAGGGTTGAATAACTTGAGCGACACCTGCCCGGGGCCGGCGGAGGTCCGCCCCGCAAACAACAAATAAGCCCGTTCCGCATGCGGCAAAGTTCGCGGTTGCGGGGTTCGGAATTGACCGGTGCGGCCCATGGGAAAAAAAACGAAAGGAGATACAATGCGTGAAGTTACCGTGACAGAGATCACTATTGATGTTGTCAATCTGTGGATGAACCAGTGGCTATTGTTGACCGCCGGCGCCATTAATGACTGCAACATGATGACGGTGGCATGGGGCAGCATTGGCTGTATGTGGTCGAGACCTTTTGCTCAAATTGTCGTAAGACCGCAACGACACACACGCAAGTATATCGAACGATCGGATTCGTTCACCCTCTGCGCTTTTCCCGAGAAATACCGCAAGGATTTGCAGACACTCGGCACGCTCTCCGGGCGCGACGGCGACAAACTCGCAAAAACCGGGCTGACCTTGAAAGCTTCCAAGAGAGTGGCCGCGCCATCATATAACGAGGCAAAACTCATTCTTGAATGCCGGAAAATATACTATCAAGACATGGATCCACGCGGTTTTATCGACAAGACAATTCAAGATAACTATACGGCAAATGACTACCACCGGATCTACTTTGGCGAAATTCTATCTGTATTCTGCAAGTAAAGCATAACCGGCGCCTGTACGCTGACAATGTAGCGCATTGGGTTTAGACGGCGCCGTATTCGCTCTTCGTCATGGTCACGGGCCGATTGGCCCGGATGGACTCGTAAGCCTTCAACGCACAAACCGTGGCCCGCGCGCCATCCACGGCGTTGATGGCATAAGGCTTCCCGCTGACAATTGACTCGGCGAATGCCGCGATCGCCTGGGCATGCCCCTTGTCAACCGCAGGCAAAGGCAGATGATTGGCCGCATGCGGTCCCACCAAATCCTCCGCCGGGCGCGCCGCAAACCCAGCCTTATAAAAACCGGTCATGGTCTCCTCGGTCAACGCCGACCTGCCGGTCTTTTTTGCGGGGAAAGCGCGTATAAAATTGCCGCCAGGCCCGTCAAAACGCAGTTCGAAGAAATTATCCACCGCCAGCGTGCGATTGTCGCAGAAGACTTCCATCAGTTCCTTGGGATAACACAGCCCCCCCTTGCCCCCGCATACCAGGGTGACCAGCGATCCGCGGTCGAACTTCAGGATAACGATATTGTCCGTTTCCAGCGGACCGACGGCATAGACTTCCACCGGCTCCTCGTCGAGGAACCAGGCCAGTAAATCGAAAATATGACAGCCTTCCTGGAGCAGATGCCCGCCGCCGTCATTCAGGTCGAAAACGTAATGGGGCCGAATGCGATGATCGTCCACAATGCGATAAACAATGTTGGACGGTCCCTTCCGGTATTCCCGGAACACCCGTTTGGCCTCCACCATGATCGGCGCAAAGCGGCGGTTGAATCCGACACCCACGGTGATCTTCGCCGCGCGCACGGCATCCAAGACCTGGCGGGTTTCCGCATAACTCATCGTCATCGGCTTCTCGACGTAAACGTGCTTGCCATGGGCGGCGGCCATCAGGATGAATTGCGCATGCTGGCGACTGCGCGTGCCCACAAGCACAGCGTCAATGGCCGGGTTGCTGAAAATTTCCGCGGCATTCGTTGTGCAGGCCTTGGGCTTATATTCCTCGGCGCGCTGTTGCAACAACTTGGCATCCAAGTCACAGAGCGTATGCAGACGGATGGCCGGGTTTTTCAAAATGTTCGGCAGATGCTGGCGCGCCATGAAGGCCCCCACCCCGATGGCGCCAATATTGACAATGTGTTGCATAGTTTGTTTCCTTTCAGTATCAACACGACGACACACAACGCTCCCTCCTACGCGAAGCCGCTTCGGTGGGCAAGCCCCGCGCTTCCAGCCAATCCAGGATGCGCCCAGCGACCGCCGCCTTGGTCATAAGCGGCAACTTCGCCACCATGCCGGATGCCTCCAGCAATACGACTCTATTTGTGTCCACATCGAACCCGGCATCGGCGCGGCGCACATCGTTGGCCACGATCAAATCCAGCTTTTTTGCCTTCAATTTCCGGCGCGCCTCGGCCATGAGCCGGCCCGTTTCCGCCGCAAATCCGATAAAAATCCGGGCGCCTTTGCGCAGTGCAATGGTCTTGAGAATATCGGGGGTCGGCGTCAAATGCAAAATCGGCGGCCCGGAACGCTTCTTAAGCTTATGACGGCTGACACACCGCGGCCGCCAGTCGGCCACGGCGGCAGCCATGATGAGCGCATCGCAGCGGGACAGACGGCGTTTGACGGCCGCCAGCATCTCGCCCGCGGTCGTAACCGGCACGAAGGAAATCTTCGCCGGCGGCCGCAGAGCCACCGGGCCGGAAATCAGCGTGACAACATGTCCCCGCCGCGCGGCAACGCGCGCCAGGCAAAAGCCCATTTTGCCGCTGGACCGGTTGCTGATAAACCGCACCGGATCAATCGCCTCGCGGGTTGGTCCGGCTGTGATCAGAATACGCATTTTTGTCCATTGTTACCTGTTATCAGAATTCTGCAAAATTATCGGGATTTCTGTAGCCGACGTCGCAGACGTCGGAACTTCCGGGGTCAACGACCCCGGCTACAATCAGAAATCATATTTTCCGTGCTATTTTGCAGAACTTTTACCTGTTATCCGAACAAATTGCAAAAGTCAAATCCAAGGAACCGTTCATAGAACGGTGCTACATATTAAGTCGCTGATAATTATATCGTTACGATCGGCCATGTCTGGTGTAGCCCCGCTCTATGAGCGGCGTTTTATACTTTTGCAATTGGCTCATCCGATTCCGATTGTTCGACTTTCCGGCGGCAGTCGGCCAATACGTCCGCCGGGATGGTGCGCCGGGCCATGGCCAACAGCAGGGGAACGACCACCAGTTCATCCAGCCAGCCAATTACGGGAATCCAGTCCGGAATCACATCCAGCGGATTGACGATATACACCAGCGCCAAGCCGATATAAAATTTTCCGCGCCGTGGCGTGCGCGCATCGGCAAACGCCAAACGATACACCCTGATGGCCGTATGCGCTTGCTTCGCTTTTGCCTGGAGCCAAAGGATCATGATTGCATTGGCCGCCGCGACTTCAAGGATTGCTCCACTGCCGCCACAATCGTGTCCAACGCGGCCAACCGGCCGCGCCCCTCGCAACCGCAGGCCAGTTCGCCCTGCGCCACATCCACGACCACCACGCCGCGTGATTTCAGAATACGGACATTTTCGCACGTGGCGGGGTTATTCCACATTTTTTCATGCATGGCCGGGGCCACTACCAGCGGCGCCTGACAGGCCAACGCCATCGCACTCAGGGCGTCATCCGCCAGGCCGTGCGCCAGTTTTGCAATGACATTGGCCGTACAAGGCGCAATGACCAGCGCATCGGCCCAATCGGCCAATGCGATATGCGTCGGCCGCCAGGCCTCGGTTTCCTGAAACATGTCTATCACCACGGGGCGGCGCGTCAGGGTGCGGAAGGTCAGTTCCCCGACAAACCGGGTGGCGGCCGCGGTCATCACGACCGACACCTCCCATTTTTTTCTAATCATCAGCCGCGCCAGCTCGGCAGCCTTGTAAGCGGCGATTGACCCGGTCACTCCCAACACAATATGCTTGTTATCAGCCATAATCCACCCCTCCTGTCAGAATTCAGAATTCAGAATGAAGAATGCAGAATGAAATTTCGCCATCCTTCTGTCATCTGCCTTACTCTTTGTATTACGCTCTACGCTTTACGCTCCACGTTCTTCTCGGCCTGCACAATGGCCTGCAGGCGCGCCATGGCATCCTCCAGCCGATCGTTGACAATCCGGTACTGATATTGCGGAGCGCGCGTCATTTCGCACTCGGCATTTTTAAGGCGCCGCTCAATATCGTCCGGACTGTCATGGCCCCGCCCCGTCAGCCGTTGGCGAAGCGTTGCCATGTCCGGCGGCACAATAAAAATATCCACAAACGCGCTCCGCAAATCGCCTGCAGCGGGGCCCTTCATCAACTGCCGGATGCGCTCCGCCCCCTGCACATCGATAATCAACAGCACATCGTGCCCGGAACGCAGGGCCTGCTCCACCGGTTCGCGCGGCGTGCCGTAGCTCGCGCCATGCACCCGGGCATGCTCCAGAAAAGCGCCGGCGTCAACCCGCCGCCGGAACTCCGCCGCATCCATGAAAACATAATCCCGGCCGTTCACTTCACCCGGCCGCGGCGCGCGCGTGGTGCAGGAAACGGAACGGACGATGGCAGGCAACGCTTCCAGCAACCGCGCGCACAACGTCGTCTTCCCCGCGCCCGAGGGGGCGGAAACAACCAGCAATAACGGGCGTTTAACGTGGGAGTTCATTCTACGTTCTGGACCTGCTCGCGGATGCGCTCCAATTCGGTCTTGGCCTTCACCACCATGCGGCTTATATCCATATCGTTGGCCTTGGAGCCGATCGTGTTGATTTCACGGAACATTTCCTGCAACAGAAAATCCAGGGTCCGCCCAACCGGTTTGGTCAATTCAAAATACTCGTGAGCTTGCTTGAGATGACTGCGCAAACGGGTCGCTTCCTCGGTAATGTCCGAGCGGTCCGCAAACAGCGCTACCTCCCGAATCAGCCGGTCATCGCCCTGGCTTAGCGGCACGCCCGCCTTCTGCAGGCGGGATAGCAAAGCCTGGCGATAGGCATCGGCCACCTGCGGCGCGCGGCCGGCAATCCGATCAATGACGCCGCCAAAGACCCGCAGGCGCGCCTTGATATCCCGTCCCAATTCCCGCCCCTCGGCGGCGCGCATCGCCAGCAAGGCTTTCAGCGCCTGGTCCAGGCATTTGAGAATCTGCGGAGAAAACTTATCCAGCTTCGCCGCCACGTTGGCGCTGGTCACAAGGCCGGGGATGCCGAGGAGGGCGCTGACGGTTAAATCGTCCTTTAATCCCAGCTTCCGGCCCGCTTGACGCAATCGTTCCACGAATGCCGCGGCAAGATCGTAATCCACACGGCAACCATCCCGCCGAACTTCGGCGGAGGCATCCAGTTGCACCCGGCAGGTCACATAGCCGCGCGCAATCCGCTCGTGCAGGCGCGCGCGCACGGCGTCCTCGATTGCCGCCAGCGCCGGGGGAAGATCAAGGCGCGCTTCAAACTGGCGATGGTTGACCGTGCGCAGTTCGACGGCAACCTTGACGCCGGCCGCGGCCAATTCAGCCCGTCCGTGCCCAGTCATGCTTTGGATACTCATATCTGCCCCGAGAAACAAAGTGATCAGTCGAATCAATTGCAAAACCCGCGTTTTGCCGGAATTCAGGATTCAGGAGACAGAATCCAGAATAAATGCAACTAATTGGCAACAATCATGTTATCAAGCGCAAACATTCTGAATCCTGACTACTGAATTCTGTATTCCGCTCCACCCTCCACCCTCCACGCTCCACGCTTTACGCTCAACGTGGTTGCGCCGTCCGTTTATATTTCAAATAGGCCTCGATAAATTTGTCCAGATCGCCTTCGAGCACGCCCATGACGTTGCCGATTTCGACATCCGTGCGATGGTCCTTGGCCATGGTATAAGGCTGGAGCACATAGGATCGAATCTGGCGGCCCCAGGCGATTTCACCCTTTTCCCCGTAAAACTTCTCCATTTCCTGCCGCTTCTGGTCCTGCGTCAGTTCGTACACCCGCGAACGCAGGAGCTTCATGGCCTTGGTCCGATTGGCATGTTGCGAACGCTCCGACTGGCAGGATACAACGATCCCCGTTGCCAGATGCGTCAGGCGGATGGCCGAATCGGTCTTGTTGACATGCTGGCCGCCGGCGCCGCCGGCGCGATACGTATCCACCCGCAGGTCGGCCTCCGTGATTTCCACTTCCGCATCGTCATCCAATTCCGCCACGACATCCAGCGAGGCAAAAGAGGTGTGCCGCCGTTTGTTGGAATCGAACGGACTGATGCGCACCAGCCGGTGCACGCCGCGCTCGGCCGAGAGATACCCGTAGGCATACTCGCCCTCCACCAGCATGGTCGCGTTTTTAACGCCGGCCTCCTCGCCGGCAAGCATATCCAGCAGAGTGACCTGGAACCCATGCTGTTCGCAATAGCGGCGGTACATGCGCATAAGCATGCCGGCCCAGTCGCAGGCCTCCGTGCCGCCCGCGCCCGCATGCAGGCTTAAATAGGCATTATGGCGGTCCAGCCTGCCGTTAAACAGGGCTTCGATTTCAAGCTTGCGGAAAGCCGCCTCGAACTGCTCCATTTCCCGGGTGATCTCGGCGAGCGTCTCCGCGCGCTGGACGGCATCGGATTCCGCCTCGGCCAGTTCCACCAGAATGCGGACATCGTCCAGCCGACCGGAGACGACCTTGAAAGGATTCAACACGGCGCGCTGGGCATTGGCCTGGTCAATCACCACCTTGGCGGCATTCTGGTCGTTCCAGAAAGCGGGCGCGGCCATTTTTTTTT
>Ga0209749_1002940_pt1 | contig 10207 bp, 9 predicted proteins | sample EPASupsiteSAE347_FD_187267 | JGI IMG/M metagenome (GOLD analysis project Ga0209749, IMG submission 187267) | Bioremediated contaminated groundwater from EPA Superfund site, New Mexico - Sample SAE3-47 (SPAdes) (version 2) | ecosystem: Environmental > Aquatic > Deep subsurface > Groundwater >... | reverse complement strand
GGTCGTCCTTGGACGGGAAATAGTAGTACACGGAACCGACGGCTATGCCGCTGGCTTTCGCAACGGCGCGTATGCTTATGTCGGCGATGCGGCCTTTCCTGGCCAGAGCCCGCGTTGCGGCGAGGATATCTTCCTTCGAAGTGACGACTTTGTTCATCGATTCTCCATACTGAACATTGTTCAATATAGTGAATTCCCCTACCTTCGTCAAGGCGCGGAAACGGCCTGTCGCTGAAAGTGTTCCGGAGAGGCCTGCACGGGGAGATTGCCGAAGAAGGGGGCCGGCTGCAAAAGTGGTTGGCGCCAGAAGTGTTCAGGTGCGGAGTGGTCGGCTGCAAAAGTGGCCGGGGATAAAAAAAGGGCCCTGCGCGGGGCCCCTCTGTCTCTAATTCCGCCGCCCGACAGCGTCTCGCGCCGGGACGGCGTGTTCATGTTCGGATTAACGCTTGGACAGATACTTCCTGATATCGAGCGCGACGGCGGAAACGATGATGGCGCCTTTTATGATTTGCTGCCAGTAGGGGTTCATGTTGATGAACGTCAGGCCATAGGAAATGATACTGAATATCAAAACGCCTATTATCATGCCCGGAACCGTACCTATGCCGCCGGACGTGGATACGCCGCCGACGACGCAAGCCGCGATGGCGTCGAGTTCATAGCCGTTGCCGTAGTTGTTGGTGGCGCCACCCGTGCGCGCCGCCTCCAGCGTGCCGGCAAGGCCATACAGCGCCCCGGCGAGGCTGTAGACGATGAGCAGGGTCTTCTGCACGGGGACGCCTGACACTTTCGCCGCTTCCGCATTTCCTCCGATGGCGTAAATGTTTTTGCCGAACCTGGTCTTGTTGTGCAGCATCCAGACAAGTGCCGCGATGGCGAACGCTATCAGCACGATGTAGGGTATCGAGTACGTCCCGTCCCAGCCGAGGAACCCCGAGCCGAGCGTCGTCAGGTCCTTGCGGAGGCCGCCGATGGGCTGCGCGCCATAAGGCGGCCGGTCGAAGTAAATAGAGCAGATTCCATAGGTAGCCACCTGCGTGCCCAGTGTCGCGATAAAAGGCGGTACCTTGAGGTAGGCGATTATCATGCCGTTGAGCAGGCCGAGCAGCGTGCAGGCGGCGATGGCAATCAGAATGGGAAGCCAGAGCGGCAAATCAGCCATCTGCGGGTACATGCGCCGGGCGTATTCCTGGTACTGGAGCAGGGAAGAAGAAATGACCGCCGCGAGTCCGACTTGACGGCCCGCGGAAAGGTCGGTGCCTCCCGTCAGCAGAATGCCGCCGATTCCCATGGCGATGATTATTCTCGTGGCCGACATCGAAAGGATGTTCCGTATGTTCTGCCATGCGAGGAAAGATGGTTCCTTGATGGTTATAGCGAGCATCAGTACGAAAAAGACTATGTAAATAGCGTTGTTTATCCCGAATTCTTTCAATTTCCTGTCGTGCGTCTGCAGAGAGGTTAGTGTGTCGCTCTGTGCCGTTTTTTTAGCCATTTTGCCTTTCTCCTCATCACATGAACTGAGTTGCGAGCCGCATTATCGTTTCCTGGTCGGTAGTTTTTCCGTCCACGATGCCAGTGACTCTGCCCTCGCACATGACCATGATCCTGTCGGACATCCCCAGAAGCTCGGGCATTTCGGAAGATATCATGATGATGCTCTTTCCATTTGCCGCCAGATCGGCAATGATCGAATAAATTTCGTATTTGGCGCCAACGTCGATGCCGCGCGTAGGCTCATCCAGGATGAGGATATCCGGCTCGGTGAGCAGCCAGCGCGCAAACAGCACTTTCTGCTGATTGCCGCCCGAAAGATCTTTGATTCTTGTGTTCACCGATGGAGTTTTTACGCTGAGCTGCTCGACACTCTTTTCGGTGTCGGAAACGCAGCGCTTTTCGTCGAGAAAGCCCGATTTTCTGACATAATGCGGGAGATTGGCCAGTATCGTGTTTTCCATGACCGACAGCATCGGCACGATGCCGGTGGCGCGCCGTTCCTCCGTCAGCAGGGCCATTTTCTTGGCGATGGCGCTCTCCGGCGAAGCTATCAGGGTCGCCTTTCCGTTCAGGGTGATGCCTCCCGACTCGATGGGCCGCAAGCCGAAAATCGATTCCACGAGTTCGGTCCGCTTCGCCCCCACCAGGCCGCCGATCCCCAGAATTTCTCCCTTTTTGAGTTCGAACGAGACGTTTTTAAATGACTTCGTTTCGGCCGACGTGAGATCTTCAACCTTGAGGATTGGCTCGCCCGGCACATTGGAGCGGGGCGGAAATCTGTGCGTGAGGTCTCTGCCGACCATCTTCGAGATGATCATGTCCATGGTCAAATCTTTCGATGCGTAGGTGCCGACGTGCTTGCCGTCGCGCATGATAGTCACCTCGTCGGATATGGTGAGTATTTCTTCGATTTTGTGTGAGATATAAATAATGGACACGCCCTTCGCCCGCAGGTCGCGGATGATGGTGAACAGATGTTCCACCTCATTTTCGGTGAGCGAGGAAGTGGGCTCGTCCATGATTATGACGCGGGCATTGTAGGAAACGGCCTTCGCTATTTCCAGGAGTTGCCGCTTCGAGACCGAAAGATTCCGGACCCAGGTTTTGGGGTCGATGTCTTCCATGTTGAGCGACTTGAAAATGGTGGAAGTGTCCTCCAGCATGCGCTTGTTGTCCACGAAGCTGAAAGGGCCGAATTTTTTGACAGGGATCCTCCCCAGCCAGAGGTTTTCCATGACCGGCCTGCACGGGACGGGCATGAGCTCCTGCGGTATCATGGAAATGCCGGCGTCGAGCGCCTGCCGTGTCGTGTCGAAGTGAACAGGCTTGCCCGCCAGACGGACTTCGCCCTCATCGGGAATATAAATGCCAAAAAGACATTTCATGAGCGTCGATTTGCCCGCGCCGTTTTCGCCCATCAGGGCGTGGACGGTTCCGGGCTTCACCTTGAGGGTGACATCGTCGAGTGCCCTTACCCCCGGGAAGCTTTTCGAGATATGGTTCATCTCCAGGACGTATTCAGAATCGCCCATGAGATGCCTCCCTTTTTTAATTTGATCCGCTCGCGGCTTACAATGCCCGGAGCGTAATTTGCAGCAAATAAGTTTCGCAGGCGCGCCCCCCAAAATCTGCGGCGGCCTCTAAAAAAAGCGGGCAATTTCACCACGCAGCCAAACTGCCCGCTTGTCAATTCCAGGATAATTCCATGCCTGAAAAAAACCGGCCGCACTGTTGGCAGGCGACCGGAATTTTTGGCGAAAAAAATCAAGACTCACTCATTTAAATTGAGTGTAGTTGTCCTTCGTGACTTTCTGATAGGGAACCCACACATACTTTCCATCGGTGATTTCCCAGCCGGCCTTCGTGATATCCTGGTTCTTCGCGAGTGCATAGGCGAGATCGAAGGTGGCTTTGCCCTGGTTCTTCGCATCGTTCAGGACGGTGCCGAGAAGGGTGCCCTCTTCTATGGCCTGAAGGGCGGGGGCGGTCGCATCGACGCCGACGACGGCGATCTGCTTCTTCCCGGTGAAATAGCCATCAGACTTGAGAGCTTCGATTGCGCCGAGGGCCATATCGTCGTTGTTGCAGAAAACAACTTCAATCTTATCGCCATAGGCGGAGAGGAAGGCTTTCATCTTGTCGAAGGCCTTCGGGCGATCCCAGTAGGCGGTGTCTTCGGCGAGCTTGTCCACGGCGATGCCGGCATCGGTCACGGCTTTGATGGAATACTGCGTGCGGAGCTCAGCATCCTGATGTCCCGGTTCTCCCTTGAGCATGATGTACTGAATCTTGCCATCCTTGTTCTTGTCTGCTTCCGGATGAGCCTTCCAGTATTCGACGACAATTTCGCCCTGCATGGTTCCGGACTGCTCGGCCTTGGCGCCGACATAGTACACTTTGTCCCAGGACTGCATGTCTTCGGGGAGTGGCTCGCGGTTGAAGAATACGACCGGGGTCTTTTTCGCTTTTGCTTTTTCGATGATCGCGGCAGCCGCGGTTCTGTCAACCGGGTTGATCGCGATGGCCTTCATATTCTTGGAAAGGAAAGCGTCGACCTGCTCGTTCTGTGTCGGCTGAGCGTTCTGGCTGTCGACAATTTCGAGCTCGGCTTTGTCCTTTGCATTGTCGCTGATAGCATTGCGGACGTAAGACATGAAGGTGTCGTCAAACTTGTAGATTGCAACACCAATCTTGGGTTTTCCACCAGCCCCACCACCGCAGCTGACGAAGAGCAAAGCGGCTAGCGCAACGGCGACAAGAAGCTTTTTCATCTTCTTCCTCCTATTATTTTAGTGCAACATATATCGCACCAGAATATTTTAGCGGTTTACCTACCAGCTGTCTAGTCCTTTTATTTTTAATTGACATAGGGTATTTGTTATCCTACTATTGAAAAATAGATAGTGTTCAGAAGGCTTCGGAGAAACAGGAGGAAAGAAAATGAAGCGAATTGGAGTCGGGATCATCGCACTGATCGTCATCGCTCTTTTTACTGCCTGCGGATCTTCAGGCGACAAGACGGTAAAGTTCGGCGTATTTGAACCGCTGACGGGAGCGAACGCCGGCGGAGGCGCGCTGGAGGTGGAAGGGGTCAAGCTGGCGAACGAGTTGTATCCCACCGTCAAGGTTGGGAACAAAGAGTATAAAATCGAACTTGTCATAGCAGACAATAAATCTGACAAGATCGAAGCGGCCAATGCGGCCCAACGGCTTGTGGACAAGGACAAAGTACATGTGGTTTTAGGTTCCTGGGGTTCTTCGCTGTCCATGGCCGCCGGCCCGATTGTCAAACAGGCCAAAACCCCGGCGATCGGACTTTCCTGCACCAACCCGCTGGTCACCAAGGACAACGAATATTATTTCCGCGTCTGCTTCCTCGATCCGTTCCAAGGCACGGTGATGGCGACGTATGCCGTTAAAAATCTGAACGCAAAAAAGGCGATCATTATCCGCGAGGTGTCCAACGATTATTCCGTCGGCCTCGCCAAATTCTTCGAGGATTCTTTCAAGAGTCTGACGGGCGACGAGAATGCGATCCTGGCAGAACTCAACTACAACACCGGCGACACGGATTTTGCCGCGCAGCTCACCGAGGTCAAAAAATATAAACCCGATGTAATTTTCGCGCCTGGCAATTTCACCGAAAGCGCGCTCATCGTAAAGCAGGCGAGAGAGCTGGGTATCAAGACACAGTTCCTCGGCGGCGATACCTGGGAGACGCCGGAGTTCCTGGATGTTGGCAAGCAGCAGGTTGAAGGAGTCGTCTTCTCAACCTTCTTCGCCACGGAAGTGCCGATCACTGAGACCTCCAAAGTGTTCCTGGATGCGTATCGCAAGAAATACAACAAAGAGCCCGCCGCCGTGACCGCGCTCGGCTTTGACGGCTATCTGGTTGCGCGCGCGGCTATCGAAAAAGCGCAGAGCCTGGACAGGACGAAAATCCGCGACGCGATCTCCACGACGACCGATTTCCCCGGTGCGGCCGGCATGATAACGCTGGACGCGGAGGGCGATGCCGTTAAGAGCGCGGTTATCAAAACCGTCAAGGACGGCAAGTTCACATATCTTGCGACGGTGGAACCGCCGAAATAATCCAGAGACGATTCCGCTTGGGATTATCCGTTATCTTGATGCCGGGACGCGCGGCGGCCCTGCCTGAAATGGCTCCGCCGCGAAGTCTTTTTTAGCGCAACAGGGGGCCGGCACCGAACCCCGCTGGGTTCCGCCGGTCCCCGTTTTTAATGGATCAAACACCTATGACTGTTACTCTGTTTTTGCAGCATATAGTAAATGCACTTTCGCTCGGCAGTCTTTATGCGCTGCTGGCGATAGGCTATACGATGGTGTACGGAATTTTGCGGCTCGTCAATTTTGCCCACGGCGATATTTTCATGATCGGCGCTTATGTCGCTTTTTATGGCACGAGCCTGTTCGTGTTGCCCTGGTGGGCTTCGCTTCTCGGCGCGATACTTTTTACTTCGCTGTTCGGCATTGGCCTTGAACGTGTCGCTTACAAACCTCTGCGCGATTCTCCGCGGATATCGATAATGATCAGCGCGATAGGCGCCTCTTTCCTGCTGGAAAATCTCGCCGTCCTTATTTTCGGCGGCCGGCCGAAAGGCGTGGATGTGCCGGAAATGATGGGGCGCGTGCTCCATATCGGGCCTGTCTCGTTTCTGGGAGTCAGCCTTTTCATTCCGTTGATCACGCTCGTCTTGCTCGGCCTGCTCATGTGGATCGTGAACGGGACAAAAACCGGCATAGCGATGCGAGCCGTATCCACCGACATCGAGACCGCCCGGCTCATGGGGATCGACGTAAACCGCGTCATATCCTTCACTTTCGGGCTGGGTTCGCTGCTGGCGGCCTTCGGCGGCATCATGTGGTCGTACAAATATCCGCAGCTCAACCCGCTGATGGGCGTCATGCCCGGACTCAAGTGTTTTATCGCCGCGGTAATAGGCGGAATCGGCAATATTGGCGGCGCCGTGCTGGGCGGATTCCTGCTCGGCATAATCGAAATAATGACGGTGGCACTCTTCCCGACGCTGTCGGGCTACAGAGACGCATTTGCCTTTGTCTTGCTGATTATTGTGTTACTCGCCAAACCCACGGGACTGCTGGGCAAACGCCAGGCGGAGAAGGTGTAGCCATGAAAATAAAGCGGAACCAACTGTATACCGTCGTCGCGCTCTGCGTCATCGTGCTTTTAATTGTTCTCGCCGATCATGTGTTTGATTCCTTTATCCTGCGCGTCTTCAACCTGTGTGCGATTTACATAATCCTCGCTCTGTCGCTCAACTTGCTGAACGGGTTTACCGGGCTCTTTTCACTGGGGCACGCCGGCTTCATGGCGGTGGGCGCTTATGTAAGCGCGCTCCTGACCATGTCGCCGCAATTGAAAGAGATGAATTATTTTTTGACGCCGATCGTGCCGGTTCTTAAAAATGTGACACTTCCTTTTTTCCCCGCGCTCTTAATCGCGGGGCTCGTCTCGGCGCTGGTGGGCTTGCTGATTGGGGCCCCTATTCTCAGGCTGAAGGACGATTATCTCGCTATCGCGACCCTGGGTTTTTCGGAGATAATCCGCGTCCTCATCACCAACGCACAGCCGATCACTAACGGCGCCCAGGGACTCAAGGGCTTGCCCCGTTTTTCCACAACGTACACGGTGTGGGCCGTGGCGGGCGCGATGGTCCTGTTCATGGTCCTGCTGATGCGGTCCAGCTATGGCCGCACCATGAAAGCAGTCCGGGACGACGACCTCGCGGCGGAGGCGATGGGTATCAACGTGTTCAAGGTAAAAGTTACGGCTTTTACCGCCTCGAGTTTCTGGGCCGGCGTCGGCGGAGCGCTGCTCGGCCACATGATCACCACCATCGACCCGAAAATGTTCACGTTTTCCCTCACGTTCAACATCGTGCTGATCGTGGTGTTGGGCGGAACCGGTTCGATAACAGGCTCGGTCCTTGCGGCCATACTTGTCACGGTGCTTATGGAGGCGCTGCGTTTCCTCGACGAACCTATGAATTTCCTTTTCATTCACACCGCGGGCACGCCCGGCCTGCGGATGGTCGTCTTCTCCATACTGCTGATGCTCGTGGTCATATTCAGACAGAAGGGCATCATGGGCGGGAAAGAGTTCTCCTGGGATTCCGTGGCTGCCTTCCGTGCGAGACACGCGCGGCGCGCGCGCTCCGGGGCGCGGGACGACGCCGGCGATGGCGGCAATAGTGGCAATAGCAAGGTTGGCGGCAACGCCAACGGCGAAGGAGGTCCCCATGCCTGAAACCATGCTTTCTACCCAGGGACTGACCATGCGCTTCGGCGGGCTGACTGCCGTCTCCGATTTCAATATCGCAATCGGCAAGAATGAAATTGTCGGTTTGATCGGGCCCAACGGCGCCGGCAAGACAACCGCATTCAATGTGGTTACCGGCATGTATCGCCCATCGTCGGGTAAAGTATTTTACCGGGGGGCTGATATAACTGGCTGCAAGCCGCATGTCATCACGGAGAAAGGGATTGCCAGGACCTTCCAGAATATCCGGCTTTTCCGGAACCTGACGGTTCTGGAAAACGTACTCGTGGGTTGCACCCTGAGTATTTCGTCGGGATTTTTCTCTTCGCTGCTGCACCTGCCGGTGTACAGGAAAAAAGAGGCGGCGGCGCACGAGTTTGCCCTTGCGCTGCTGGACAAAGTCGGCCTCGCGGATGCTGCAGGGAAAGAGGCTACCAGTCTGCCGTACGGTCAGCAGCGGCGGCTGGAAATAGTGCGGGCGCTGGCCACACACCCCGCGCTGCTGCTTCTGGATGAGCCGGCCGCGGGAATGAACCCTCAGGAATCGCTGGAACTGATGAGCTTCATACACACGCTGCGCGACGAATTCGACCTGACGATACTTTTGATAGAACATCATATGCAGGTCGTCATGGGTGTCTGCGATCACTTGTATGTGCTCGATTACGGCATAACGATCGCACACGGCGATCCTGCCTCGATCCAGAAAGATCCCAAGGTCATAGAAGCATATCTGGGGGTGGACGATGCTGGAAATAAATGAACTTTCGGTGCACTACGGGGGCATCCACGCTCTCCAGGGAATCGGCATTAAGGTTGAGGAAGGCAAGATCGTCACGCTGATCGGCGCCAACGGGGCAGGGAAGAGCACGACGCTCAAGGCTATTGTCGGCCTGGTGAAGACGAGCGGCGGTCTTGTTTCCTGGAACGGCACGAAACTGACGGGCATGCAGACCAAAGACATTGTCGCCCTGGGAATCGCGCTCGTCCCCGAGGGGCGCAGAATTTTTGCCAATCTTACGGTGGAGGAAAATCTCATTCTCGGCGCTTACACGCGGACGAACAAGCGGGAGATAAAGGCGGACATGGAGCGAGTCTTCAAGCTTTTCCCCAGGCTTAAGGAGCGTCTGCGCCAAAAGGGTGGCACGCTTTCCGGTGGCGAGCAGCAGATGCTCGCGGTGGCCCGCGCCCTCATGACCAAACCAAAACTGCTCATGATGGATGAGCCGTCGCTCGGGCTCGCGCCGATGATCTCCAAAATGATCTTCAACATAATCAGGACGATAAACGGAGACGGCACGACCGTCCTCCTCGTCGAGCAGAACGCGAAGGCGGCCCTGGAGATTGCCGATTATGGGTATGTGCTCGAGACGGGCAGGATCACCCTGGAAGGCACGGGCAAAGAGTTGCTCGCCGACGATCGCGTCAGGAAGGCGTATCTGGGCGAGGTGCAGGCCTGAGACTGAGGAGACTGAGGGCGTTACCCCTGTTTGGTCCTCTTGAGCCAGACCAGCCGCGTGATATTGCGCAGAGAGCCCGCGAGCAGTGACATTATGAAAAATGTGGCAGTCCCGGGCTCGAGCACCATGAGGTCGTGATAGGTGAAGCTGTGCCCAAAAAGCGCGCCGAGAATCGCCGGTGTCGCGGCGAGCAGCACCACCCTGACAAAAAGACCCACCGAGGTTTTTGCGGCGATGAGCAGGTGATAATAGGCATTAGTGCCGGTTTCCTGGCGGTCGACGACGCCTTTTGCCCAGGAGTGAGCGGTTGAGGTCTGGGAAAAAAGTGTGATGCTATACAGCAGCAGCGCGATGCCGAGCAAGATTAGGACTCTGCTGACAGGGAAAAGCCGCGGGCTCGATCCCGAAAACAGAATCGCTTCGGCGGCCTGAGTCAACATCGGCAGAACAATGCTCGATTCCACAATGCCACCCTGGGGGGCCAGGACGACGATACCCGCGTTCCTCTCCGGCCAGATAACCACCCGGGAGGAGAAACCTTCGACAGAGCCGCCGTGGTAGACGGTGCGATTGCCGCCCGCCTCTTCAATCTTCCAGCCGAAGCCAGTGTTGCCGCCTTTTTTGAGGGGTTGGTACAACCCGGCGACCGACGAGGGTGGAAGACTGGCAATCCCTTTTGATGGGGGTGCCGTGATATACGCCAGAAATTTGGCCATATCCTCGGTAGTGGTCGAAATCCCGTCCGCGGGTCACATGTCGCCTCTGGAAAACCCGGTCGACGTCAACGCCGCGATCCGGGCTTTTTTGACGCGTCTTCGTGAACCGTGACGAGCCGCCTGAAGGCGGGACTGCGAACTTGGCGGGACTGCGAATGCTCGCGCTACGGGAGTTCGAAGAGTGACTGGCTCTTGACGATGGCGTAGTCGTCCGGGAAGGTGTGGAACGCCTG
>Ga0209749_1002939_pt1 | contig 10208 bp, 9 predicted proteins | sample EPASupsiteSAE347_FD_187267 | JGI IMG/M metagenome (GOLD analysis project Ga0209749, IMG submission 187267) | Bioremediated contaminated groundwater from EPA Superfund site, New Mexico - Sample SAE3-47 (SPAdes) (version 2) | ecosystem: Environmental > Aquatic > Deep subsurface > Groundwater >... | reverse complement strand
CCCTGAGCCAGGTGCGCGCTTAAAGGTCTCTGCTGCTTCATGCTCCTCCTCTGAAAGAGGACCCTCTGCGGTATCTTCAGTGTCAGGCCTGATCGGTTCGTCCTGTGTTATGCCCGGTATCTCAGGCAGGCCCGGTGCGATTTTTTTCAGCAGATCCCTGAAAAATCCCTTTACCTTGCCTGAAGAAAGATTTTCTGTGAGGGCATCAGCGCTCTGTATGGCGCTCGCAGTGCCTATTGCTCTCAGTTCCTCCACTTCTTTTTCTGCGGCACCGTAATCCTTTGCCCTTATGTAGAGAAGGCCGAGCTTATATCTTGCATCTACGTTATCGGGCTCAAGTACGACAAGTTTTTCATAATACTGCGCCGCAGTTTCGTAATCTTCCATCCCAAGATTGGCCTCAGCAAGTCCCTTTAAGACCCTGGATTCCGGTCTGAGACTAAACTTTTCTGCTTTCCTCAAGAGCTCTGCCGCGCCATAAAAGTCTCCTGAACGGATAAGAGACTCTGCTTTTAATATATTCCTCTCCCGTAGAGTCGCAACAGCAAGAAGGGCCGTCGCGGAAAGAAGTATTATCACCAGCATTACGACAATACCTGGAAAAAAACCTCCTCTTTGCCTATTCATACTTTGTTCCTCCAATCGATTCAAAGATCGGCTGCTATAGACCCATTAAAGGACCATTGCACAGCATTTTCAGATCGTTCTCAGGACAGGCTCGAACTCCAGTTGTATTTTACCAGTTTCATCAATTCGCCGGTACGTTCTATCAAATGTATCCCGCAGAAATCCATCGGGTAGAAAAAAATGTCATTCAGCTTAAAACCAAAATAATTGCACATCAGTGTCCAAATAACTCCACCGTGTGCAAAGATCAAAATACTGCCTGAAGGATTGTCGTCAAGGATATCCTCAAAAGCAGGGACCGTTCGTTTCTGAAGGTCTTTGAAACTCTCTCCTCCCGGCGGCCCGACAGAATCAAAGGATGTTCCCCTCTTTTCGTAGAGTTCGTTCCACGTGGACCTAACCTCGTCGAAACTTCTGCCTTCCCACTCTCCTAGGTGTATCTCGCGAAGTCCTCTTACCTGCCTTACCTCGCAGCAACGTCCTGCCAGGGCTATCTCAGCGGTATCCATTGCTCTCCTGAGATCACTTGAAAAAACAGCCCCAATGTCAAGGTCTTTCAAGGCGCCGGACAAATTACCAGCCATCTTGATCCCCTCTTCGGAAAGAGGATAATCGGTTGACCCGTAATACAGCTTACCGTTGTGAGGAAGGTCCGGCTTAGCGTGGCGTATAAGATATATTTTCTGTTTTTCCGCATTATTCAATAAGCTGCAGCTCCTGACATACTGAGGCCGCCATAGGACGATCCTCATAATAGACTTCCTTATATATACAACTACATTCTAACCCTATTGTTTTGAGGGCATTTTGGCACAAACCCAAAGATTCAGATAATCTCTTCGTCTGACTCATCCCATGGCGGTGATACGATACAGAGAAATTCCAGTTTTTGATCGCTGTCGTTTACCGCATACTGTTCCGCCGAGGGAGGGACCATGACAGCAATTCCTTTTTTAAGAGCTACCGGTGTCCCCTTTATATAAAGAGTACCGCTTCCCTCTATTACCCAGTAAACTTCCGAAGACTTCATCATTCTGTGAGGTATGGTGCTGCCATGAGGGAGGATCTCGGCATGGGACAGCGAGAAGCCGTAAAAAGGAAGTTTTTCATTTTTGGGGTGGAGTACTTCAGCAAGGGAACAGAGATCTCCTGCAGTAGAATGTTCAAGCTCAGCTGTATTTTTTACCACAATACCCTGTTCCATTTTCAGCCCCCCACTTTTATAAGTACCATTATACAGAGAGTTTAAGAATTTTATCTAACTCTTTTTTATCTCCGCCGTGTCTGGTAATGATAAAAATCAAAAAGGCAGTATTCCAACAAAAGGGATTCCTGTCTTATATGATAACCTATGATGCTAGCTCCGGTATTCTTAAATATATAGGCAAAAAAGGAGAGGAGGCCGTACGGCCCCCTCTCTGGATTACATTTTATAATGTGTTTCTAGACTTCCCTTGGCTGAGCTTTGTAGTGGGTATGGAGCAGGTGGTGCGACTTTTCACCCAGGGGCTTCCCAAGCCAATTATCGTAAAGGGCCACTATGTCGGGATTCTTATGGGACTGGCGAATGGTCATTGCTTCGTCGACCCTGTAGGCGGCAGCAGTTCTTGCTGCCCTGATTTCAGCATTAACAGGCTGGGGCTGTCCGCCGCCGCCTATGCAGCCTCCAGGGCATGCCATGACTTCGATAAAGTGGTAATCAGCCTCTCCTGCACGGATCTTGTCCATTAGGATCCTTGCATTTTTGAGTGTATGGGCTACCGCAAGCTTCACAGTGACGTTCTCTCCGTTTATAGGAACATCAACGGTAGCTTCCTTGATGCCTTCCATTCCGCGGACAGGCATAAAATTGATCCCGGGAATATCCTTACCCTCATTGAGTACTGCGTAGACCGTACGCAGCGCTGCTTCCATGACTCCGCCCGTTACGCCGAAGATAACTGCGGCTCCGGTCGAAAGGCCGAGAGGGCTGTCATATTCTTCTTCCGGGAGATTCTTGAAGTCTATTCCGGCGTTCTTTATCATCCTTCCAAGCTCTCTTGTCGTAATGACCGCATCGACATCAGGAATGCCGGGATTGCTCTGAAGCTGAGGCCTTACGCGTTCAGCTTTTTTAGCTGTGCAGGGCATTATTGAAACACTGTATATCTTTTCAAGCGGGATACCCTGAGTCTCCGGCCAGTATGTCTTAGTAAGGGCACCGAACATGCCCTGAGGTGATTTTGCCGAGGAAAGGTGCGGGAGAAGATCGGGGTACTTCATTTCGATGAAATTGATCCACCCCGGCGAGCAGGATGTGATCATCGGCAGCGTTCCGCCGTTTACAACCCTGTCAAGAAACTCATGTCCCTCTTCCATTATGGTAAGATCTGCGCTGAAATCCGTGTCAAACACCTTGTCAAACCCAAGTTTGCGAAGCGCAGCAACCATCTTGCCTGTCACTATTTCACCGGCTGGAAGTCCAAGGGCCTCTCCAAGCGCCACTCGCGTAGCAGGTGCTGTCTGGACTATTACATACTTGTTAGGATCTCCAAGTGCATCAAAGACCTTTTCTGTATCATCTTTTTCACAGATCGCCGCTGTCGGGCATACGGCAACACACTGACCGCAGTATGTGCAGGTGACCTTGTCCAGACCGTAGCTGAAGGCCGGCTCAACAAGAGTCTTGAATCCGCGGTTCACGAATGCATAGACATCCAGACCCTGGTGTTCGTGGCATGCCCTGATGCATCTGCCGCACAGTATGCATTTCTCTGGGTCGCGTACGATGCTTGGGTTGGATTCGTCTTTCTCAGCGTGGCGCTTTTCTCCTGTATAGGGTATTTCGCGAATACCAAGATCTGCCGCGATGGTTTGGAGTTCGCAGTTATTGTTCTTTTGGCACGTGAGGCATTCCTGAGGATGATTCGCGAGCAGAAGCTCCACGACCGTCTTTCTCGTCTCCCTGACAATTGGAGTGTTCGTATGGACAACCATCCCGTCAGAAACAGGGTACACACAGGCAGCACCAAGTCCGCGGGCTCCTTCTATTTCGACCACACAGACCCTGCATGCTCCCTCTTTGCTAAGCTCCGAATGGTAGCAGAGCTGCGGTATGTGTATGCCGGCTACCTGAGCTGCTTCTATTACCGTATAGCTGTTAGGTACGGATACTGTTTTGTTATCTATAGTTACTTTTACCAGTTCCATCTGTTCTCTCTCCTCTCAACCAGAATCAACCGCGGATGATCGCCTTGAACGGGCATTTTTCCATACAGGCTCCGCACTTGATGCACTTATCCGGATCGATCGTGTGCTTTCCTTTAGGTTCTCCGGATATAGCGTCTACAGGGCATACCTTTTTGCAGAGGCCGCAGCCTACGCATTTATCGGTGATCTTATAGCCTATCAGTGCCGTGCAGACTCCTGCCGGGCATCTCTTCTCGTAGATGTGGGCTTCGTATTCATCCCTGAAGTAACGCAGCGTGGAAAGGATGGGGTTGGGAGCAGTCTGTCCAAGTGCGCATAGAGCTCCTGCTTTTATAGACTTGGCCAGTCTCTCCAGCTTCTCTATGTCGCCATCTTTTCCTTTTCCCTCTGTTATAGCTGTAAGCATTTCAAGCATGCGTTTCGTTCCTTCACGGCAAGGTGTGCATTTGCCGCAGGATTCAGACTGGGTGAAGTTGAGGAAGAACTTGGCAACATCCACCATGCAGGTATCTTCGTCCATTACGACGAGTCCGCCGGATCCCATCATTGCTCCTGCAGCGATCAGCGAGTCATAGTCAACTGGAGTATCAAGAAGCTGTTCCGGAATACATCCGCCTGAAGGTCCGCCTATCTGGACTGCCTTAAATTTTTTGCCGCCCATGATACCTCCGCCGATATCAAAGATGATCTCGCGCATGGTAATACCCATGGGTACTTCCGCAAGTCCCGTATTGTTGATCTTTCCTGTAAGTGCAAAGACCTTAGTTCCCTTTGATTTCTCTGTGCCGAGCTTCGCATACTCCTCAGCTCCGACCCTGAATATGTATGGAACATTGGCAAAGGTCTCAACGTTATTGATATTGGATGGCTTTTCCCAGAGGCCCTTTACTGCGGGGAATGGGGGACGTGGGCGCGGCATGCCGCGTTTGCCCTCTATTGATGCCATGAGTGCCGTCTCTTCTCCGCATACGAATGCGCCTGCTCCTTCTTTGATGTGGATTGTGAAATTGAAGTCAGTACCAAGGATCTTTTCACCAAGAAGCCCTGCTTCTTCAGCCTGTGTGATGGCCTGCTTCAGGCGTTTGATCGCAAGGGGATATTCAGCGCGGCAATAAATGTAGCCTTCGTCAGCACCTATTGCGTATGCACAGATCGCCATTCCCTCAAGTATTGCATGCGGGTCGCCCTCAAGAAGTGAGCGATCCATGAATGCACCTGGGTCTCCTTCGTCTGCGTTACATATTACATATTTTTTCGGACCGGGGGATTTTGCGCAGAACATCCACTTCATGCCTGTAGGGAATCCGCCGCCGCCGCGGCCGCGGAGTCCGGTTTTTTTCATCTCTTCCACGACCTGTCCGGGCGTCATTTCCAGAAGCACCTTTGCAGGGCCTTCATATCCGTCGGCTCCGATGTATTCTTCTATAGAATCGGGATTTATATGTCCGCAGTTCTTTAGAACCAGACGATGCTGCTTTTTATAAAATGCAATTTCATCATAGTTCGGAACCTGTTCAGCGGTAAGGGGTTCCTTGAAGAGCAGCCGTGTTACGACTCTTCCTTTGAGTATATGTTCTTCGACTATTTCAGCGACATCTTCCGGCTTTACACGGGTATAGAAAGTACCCTCCGGATAAATTATCACCAGAGGCCCCTCTTCGCAGAATCCGTGACATCCTGTTTCAACAAGGCTTACTTCATCGCGCAGTTTTTTTGCCTTAAGTTCTACTTCAAATTTAGCAAGTACATCCTTCGCTCCGGATGCTGTGCAGCCTGTACCGGTACAAATAAGTATGTGAGCTCTCACAAGAGCCATCGTAAATTCCTCCCCCAGATCCTATTCTTTATTGGGGATCTTAGCCACAACAAGATCCTCGACTATATTCCCGTTTACAAGGTGTTCAGCGATTATGCGGGGAACATCCGCTGGATATACCGGCCCGTAAGTGACTCTGTCCTCACCAGGACGTACTATATCCATAAGGGGTTCCTTCTGGCACATTCCTATACACCCGGTCTGAAGGACTGAAACATTATTCAGGTTGCGCTTAGCGAGTTCTTCAAGGACTGCGGTCATTACTTCTCGCGCTCCCGCAGCTATGCCACAGGTTCCCATCCCGATGATCACCTGTGTATCATTATTCTTGCGGGCTTTTGTCTGAAGCTGTGAGTCCGCTTTTATCTTCCTGAGATCTTCAAGGCTTTTTATAGACATTGATATCTCCTGCCTTTCCTACTTATTACAGTACTTGTCGAGCATGGGACCAACCGCTTCAGCGGTAAGCCTTCCATGTGTGTCATCGTTGATCATAAGGCATGGGGCCAGTCCGCACGCCCCTATGCAGGCCACTGTCTCAAGTGTGAACTCAAGGTCGGGAGTCGTTACCTGACCGTCTTTAAGCCCCAGCTTCTCACGGATAGCATTGAGAACGGCCTTTGCTCCGCGCACATGGCATGCTGTTCCCTGGCATGACCTGATAATATTCTTGCCCCTAGGTTCCAAGTGGAACTGGGAGTAAAAGGTAACAACACCGAACACCTGGCTGATGGGAACACTGATCTCCTTGCTGATTTTGATCAGGACATCCTTCGGAAGATATCCGAATATCTCCTGGGCCTGCTGCAGCACAGGTATCACACTGCCTTTCGTGCCCCGATACCTGTCCAAAAGCTGATCCAGCTGTTCCCAGGACTTCTCTGACATGTTCTCTAACATAAAACGCACCCTCCTTATGTTCTTCCCGGGCCCTCCAGTCCGGGAAGTCTGTATCTGCTTTATTATTCTACCCCGCACATAATCGGGAGTCTGAGCACAATGCGAAAAGCGAACAGGTATGAAGAGTTTGAGAAAAAAAACACAAACGTGTTAATTATATACTTCAACCATAAAATATTGCAAGTACAATCTATACGTAGGAGATATTTTGGTTTAATTTAGGTAATTTTACCCATATAAAATCACAGAACAAACAAAATTAACCAGATCAATGTTAGATAATTAAACTTTTTGAAAATATTTTCTGATATTTATCCGTTATTATAGTTCACCATAAAAAACATTGATTTTAACTATAAATGCTCATTTTTGCCTTTTTCTATTCACTATTTTTTTTGAAATCTTTAATTTGCTAAGAAGCAGCGACAAATCTTGGTTATTTCTTGTTTTTTTGACACTTCTAGCAAAGCATTTTGGCTTGTATTTTGCATTAATTACTGATAGACTTCTCCGTATAGATTGTGTTTCATTTCGCAAACTTGCCTAATAATTGTTTTTGGGGAACAAGGGCAAGCAAGCTGATCCCGAAACTTAAATTCATTTTTTGGGTTTTTTCCCTGTGGAGCTATCCGCAGGGATGTTTGTGCGCGCATAGAATTTTTTTATTTAGTTTAAGAAATTTTTTCTCTATGCGCTTACAGTATAAACGTTTAAAGGGGGAAACGAGATGTCCACAGCAACAAAAGATGTTGCACAGGTGACGAAAGATATCGTCGCTCCATGGAAAGGAAAAAGGGGCGGTATCATTCCCATCCTTCAGAAAGTGCAGCATGAATTCGGCTACCTGCCTGACGAGGCCATGGTCACCATATCATCAGAAACCAAAGTCGCCCTGGCAGAGCTATACGGAGTAGCTACTTTCTACGCGCAGTTCCACCTCAAACCACGCGGACGCCACATCATCAGGGTCTGTCGCGGAACAGCATGCCATGTTAGAGGAAGTCTTGGTATCCTCGAAAGGGTAATTTCCGAACTCAAGCTTCAGTCCGGAGAGGTAACAACTCCCGACCTCAGGTTCACAATAGAACCTGTTGCATGTATCGGAGCATGCGGTCTTGCTCCGTGTGTCATGGTAGACGACGAGACTCACGGTCGCCTCACCAAGGACAAGGTCCCCGACATGCTTTCAAAATACGAATAGGGCGGGAGGTGACAGAATATGCCTAAGATCAATAATTTGGAAGAACTTAAAAAACTTAGAGAAAAATCTATAACTGAAACTGCTGCCCGCAAGGAAGGCAAATTCAGAGTTATAATCGGACTTGGAACGTGCGGTATCGCTGCCGGCGGAAGAAAGATAATGGAAGCTGCCATGGAAGAGATTTCCAAGCGCGGACTTAAGGATGTTTCAGTTGAGACGACCGGCTGCATCGGCATGTGCCAGAATGAGCCGCTCATGGATATAGTACGTCCGGGCGAACCAAGAGTCACATACGGCAACCTGAAGCCTGAAGATGTTCCCCGCATTATCGCTGACCACCTCGTAAACGGCAACGTCGTCGAGGAAAAAGTCATCGGAAGACCCGAATAGGAGGCGTAAGGATATGGCAACTTTCAGAAGCCACGTACTCGTCTGCGGAGGAACAGGATGCACCTCAGGAGGATCCGACAAGGTCCTTGAGACTCTTCGCGAAGGTATCAAGGCAAACGGACTCGATAAAGAAATCACTGTCGTACAGACGGGCTGTCATGGGATGTGCGAGGCCGGCCCCATCGTAATCGTATACCCCGAAGGAACCTTCTACACTCACGTAAAACCGCAGGATGCAAAAGAAATAGTAACTGAACACCTTCTCAAGGGAAGGGTCGTTGAGCGTCTCCTCTATAAGGAAGCTATGCATTCCGAAGCGGTCCCGCACTACAATGAACTGCCCTTTTACAGCAAACAGGTAAGGCTTACGCTGCGCAACTGCGGTTACATTGATCCCGATTCACTTGAAGAATATATCGCACGCGACGGATACCAGGCCCTTGCAAAGGTGCTCACCGAAAAAACACCTGAGCAGGTTGTCGAAGACATGAAGACTTCCGGCCTTCGCGGACGCGGCGGCGGCGGATTCTCCACAGGCATGAAGTGGATGTTCTGTGCAAAATCGCCCGGCCCTAAAAAATATGTCATATGCAACGCCGATGAAGGAGACCCAGGTGCGTTCATGGACCGTTCCCTTCTTGAGGGCGACCCCCACGCAATAATTGAAGGAATGGCCATAGGAGCCTACGCAATGGGCGCAGACGAAGGCTATATCTATTGCCGCGCTGAATATCCCCTCGCGATAAAGAGACTCCTTAAGTCAATAGGAGACGCGGAAGAGGCCGGGCTCCTTGGTGAGAATATCCTCGGCACCGGCTTTAATTTCACTCTCCATGTAAAGGAAGGCGCAGGAGCCTTCGTATGCGGAGAAGAGACCGCCCTGATGAATTCCATAGAAGGCAAACGCGGCATGCCTCGCCCACGTCCTCCGTTCCCCGCAATAAAGGGTCTCTGGGAAAAGCCTTCCAATATAAATAACGTTGAGACCTGGGCAAACGTGGCACAGATAATGTTCCACGGCCCGGAATGGTACGCAAACTACGGTTACGAAAAATCCCGCGGCACAAAGGTCTTTGCCCTTACAGGCAAGGTAAACAATACAGGACTTGTGGAAGTCCCGATGGGAACGACTATCCGTGAAGTCGTATTCGATATAGGCGGAGGAATAATCGGCGGCAAGAAATTCAAGGCTGTCCAGATAGGCGGACCCTCCGGCGGATGCCTCACAGAGGAACATCTCGACCTTCCGATCAGCTATGAATCACTGACAGCAGCAGGAGCCATCATGGGTTCGGGCGGCCTGGTTGTCGTTGATGAAGAGACATGCATGGTCGACATGGCCAGGTTCTTCCTTGAGTTCACACAGCGTGAATCCTGCGGGAAATGCATCCCCTGCCGCGAAGGAACCAAAAAAATGCTCGACATCCTTATCCGCATCACCGAGGGCAAGGGACGCGAGGAAGACATCGACAACCTCATTTACCTTGGAACACAGATCAAGACGGCATCTCTATGCGGTCTTGGCCAGACGGCTCCTAACCCTGTGCTTACAACTCTGCGCTATTTCAGGCATGAGTACGAAGCACATATCAGGGAAAAGAGATGCCCGGCAGGAGCATGCAAAGCACTTATTACGATAACGATAGATCCAGCCAAATGCGTCGGCTGCACAAAGTGCACAAAGGCCTGCCCGGTCAAAGCAATTTCCGGAACAGTCAAACAGCCGCACCTCATCGATCAGGATCTTTGCATCAAGTGCGGAGCATGCGTCGAAGTCTGCCCCTTCAAAGCTATAGATAAGAAATAGGAATGAGGTGAGAAAATATGGCTAACGCAATAATAAATGGAAAAAGCGTAGAGTTCCAGCCTGGAATGACTATTCTTCAGGCTGCCAGAGCCGCTGACATTTACATACCGGTCCTCTGCGAACACCCCGCGCTGGAGATAGCAGGAGCCTGCAGGGTATGCCTCGTAGAAGTGGAAAACAACCCCAAACTTCAGACAGCATGCTCCACTCCTATAATGGACGGAATGGTGATAAATTCTAATTCCGAAAAAATTCGTGCGGCCCGCAAGGCAGTCATT
>Ga0209749_1002938_pt1 | contig 10209 bp, 16 predicted proteins | sample EPASupsiteSAE347_FD_187267 | JGI IMG/M metagenome (GOLD analysis project Ga0209749, IMG submission 187267) | Bioremediated contaminated groundwater from EPA Superfund site, New Mexico - Sample SAE3-47 (SPAdes) (version 2) | ecosystem: Environmental > Aquatic > Deep subsurface > Groundwater >... | reverse complement strand
TCGCCAAATAGATAGCCCTGGCATAATATGACAAAAGTGTATCTATTTTCATATTTTTAGCTTATTTAAGAATTCGGCGGTGATTTTTTCGTTTTTTTCTTTGTCTATGTTTTCTTTCAATATTTTTTCAGCCAGATCAAATGCATTTTCAACTATTTCTTTTTTTGTTTTTTCCTTTTCTTTGTCTTTTAATACATCTGAGTCCTTTTGGGCTTTGGCTATTATTACCATACGTTCATCTTCGGCAACTTGAATTATTTCATTTGCCCTTGTTTTTGCTTCTCCCTCAGCTTTTAAAATAATCACCTTACGATTTTCTTCATTTTTTAAATCTGCTGCATCCTTTGTTTTTTCTATCTCTTTTATTTTGTTTTCTGCTTCTTCAGCTTTTTTCATTCCTTCGGCTATTTTCTCTCTCCTATTCCTAAGCAAAGCTAAAAATGGCTTATATACGAAATAAGACAAAAGACCAAATAATATGGCAAAATTTATGATTTGACCGACAAGGACTTTCCAGTCTATTTCTAACCCTTCCATTTTTTTATTTTGTTAAGATTTTTATTTTGCAAACAAGATCATAAAAGAAATAACTAAGGCAAAAATCGCAATAGCTTCCGCAAAAGCGATAGATAAAATCATACCAGTTTGAATCTTTGCGGCTGCGTCTGGATTTCTACCAATAGCTTCGGTACTTTTTGAACCAATCAAACCAATACCGATACCTGGCCCGAGTGCACCTAAACTAATTGCTAATGCTGCGGCTAATAATTGTAATGCTTCCATATTTTTATTTTTCGCTCAGTCTTTTGTCCGATAATTCGGGTAGATCGTGGCGAATTATTTAATTATTTTATTTATATTTATTTTTTCTTTTCCAAGATAGGTATTATCAGATACTTCATATCGATATACACTAGCCACATGCCCGCAATTACTGAAAAAATCGTTACTGCGGGAATTGTGCTTAGTATATTATCGATGTAAATACCCAATAAAATACATACTATCAATGGAATGGCAATCAAAAAACCTATTTCCGTGCCCATTGCAACGGCCCTAAGATTAATGTTCTTCTGGGGCTGTTGTGACGGCATAAAAAACAGTTATTAATGATGAAAATACTGTTGCCTGAATTAATGCAACAAACAATTCCAGCCCTAAAAATGGCAAAGGAAGAATGAATGGCACCAGCGAATACATAACCATTAACAGCATTTCACCGGCAAATAAATTCCCAAACAACCTCATCCCAAGAGAAAAAGTTCTTGTAAATTCACCCAGTAATTCTAATATGCCTACAAAAAACATAACTGGACTTCCAAATTTAATGTATTTTTGGGCATATTTAAAACCTCCTAATTTTGCAATCGCTACTATATGAACAAACCCCATCGAAAATATCGCTAAGGCAATTGTGAAATGCAAATCAGAACTTGGAGATCTTAAAAAAGGAAAAACCCCTGTGCCGGGGATTATTTCTATCAAATTTGAAAACAAAACCAACAAGAAAATAGTGGCAGATAAAGGAAAAATTTCTTCAGTTTTTTGCCTATCTCCCGTCATGCCGTCAAAAAAATTAAAGATGGTTTCAAGTAAAAGCTCGAAAAAATTCTGGATTTTCCCCGGAATAAGCTCTTGTTTTCGCATTGCAAAGGCAAAAAGACTAAACACAAAAAAAGCGCAAATAATTGCCAATATAAAGGTATTAGTGAAATTAATCCCTAAAAAATTAAAAATTATTGAACCGAATAATGAAACTTCTTCCATTTTTTATATTTTTTTACCTATAACACAACAACACTTCTATTTTACAGAAAAGCCGTCAAATGTCAAGTCTCAGGGCTTTTGGGCTAAAATTCAAGAAAAAAGAGATAAAATCTCTTTTTTCGTTTTCTAGGGCTATTTTCTTTTCTTTGAGACTAGCTCAATTCCATTTTTAAGGCCTGAGAAAAGTGTTCGTCCTTAGGGTATTTTTTATTCTTGGTAGGAATGAAGCCATAATTCGCAAAAGCCACTATGGATCTTTCGCTTTCTGGCTTGATTTCTAAATATACTTTTAGATTGCCTACTTCCCTTACTTTTTCGATAACTTGCTTAACTGCCTCCATATCATATCCCTTTGTGCAATGCTCTTTATCTCCTATCATTAACTGCATTTTGTGTCCTCCGTATCTATCTTTGATTAATGATGCAATTCCAATTGCCCGTTCTTCTAAAAGAATTGCATAATGAAAGTCTTTATCGCTATTTACCATTTTTATAAAGCATTTTCTTAATTCACTCTCAGAAAAACTTTCCACCTTTCCAGTTATTAAAGATAATAACTCCTCGTCATTCATCCACAGCATGAAATTTTCTATATCAAATCCATTTAATTTTCTTAATGAAATTTTCACAATTGCATTTAAAATTTTAAGATTATATGTTTATTTTAACCGTAAAATGCTTTGCCGTCAAAAAAAACAAAAAATCCACTAAAAAATGGATTATTCTTCTTCCTTTTTATGGGAACAAGGACAGTCGATAGTGCCGCATTTGCCGGCGGCGCAACATTCCTTTTGTGTTATTCCAGGTGGAGACTCACTCTCCAGTAATGAATCATCTTCTGGCATTAAAAAACCATGCGTATAATACTTTATATCTTTAGTTTTGGCAAATACTTGTTGAGGCTTTATTAAACAAAAACCTGGATTAAATGATGCACGAAGTTTTTTCGTATGTTTTTTATTTAGCAATACTAAAATAGCTTCATCGGTCCCCCATTAGAAACGCAAATGATTTTTATAGTAAGATAAATTACCGCTAAAGCAACAATCAGGTCAATGATTGTGCCAATAATCATTGTTCTTGCACTTTTCTTTCCCCTTTTAGTGCTTGCTTTTGCAAAACAAAGAATAGCAAAAACAACAGATAAAACGGAAACTATATAAAAAATTGTTTTGTTGTGGGTTTTTTGCGAAGCAAAATAACAAAACCAGGTATTAGATATAAGAAAGTATCCCAATAGGTATAAATAAGCTATTGTTGCTATTTTTGAGTAATTCCTTTTTTCTTTTTTTACTATTTCTGTTTCCATATTCTTTAATTATTATTCTAGTTTCAATTTTTTAAATTCTTCTTTTACAACCTGCCTATCATCCCAAGGTTCTTTTTTTCCATTTTCCCAGCATATCCATGGCTCACATCCCTTTCCAGTAATCACTACCGTGTCGCCCTTTTTTGCCAGTTCAAGAGCTTTTCTGATTGCGTCTCTTCTGTTGAATATCTTTAATAGTTTTTTTGTATCTTGAATGCCCGAAGAAACCTGGTCTATTATCGCCTGAGGATTTTCGTCATAAGGGTCTTCGTTGGTAACTATGATATAATCCCCGTATTTGTCTGCAATCGCTCCCAAAACAGGTCTTTTCCAGCTATCGCGGCCTCCTCCGCAAGCACCTAGAACACAGATTAACTTTCCTTTTTTTGGTTTTAGAAATTGATAAACTTTTTCAAGCGAAACTGGTACAAATGCGTAATCAACAAAAACATAAAATGGGTCTGAGATCACCCTTTCTGTTCTTCCGGCAACTTGTCCAACTTTTTTGATGGCATCGCTACAAACAGAAAGAGGAATTCCTTGCGATACTCCTATGGCTATTGCCGCAAGCGCATTATAAATATTGAATTCGCAAAGTAATTGCAAATCAAAATCAACTCCATCTATACTAAACTTGGATCCTTCGGGGGTAACGACAATCTTTTCGGCAACAATGTCGGCATTCTTATCCTCTATTCCATAGGTGATAGTTCTCTCTGCGGGTTTAAACAGAAAAAAGTCTTTATGTGCATCGTCTAAATTTACAATATGGATATTCTTTACTATTTTAAAAAGTTTTTCCTTTTCCTTTCGGTAGTTTTCAAATCCCCTATGCGCCTCTATATGTTCTGGGTTCAGGTTTGTAATTACAGCAACGCTATAATCAATAAATTTGTGTCTAAATTGTTTTATACCTTCAGATGTTGTTTCTACCAGCGCATAATCACATTTTTCAGAAACTGCCTTACTTAAAAAACGCTGTAAAACCATCCTTCCAGGCATGGTCATTTTGTATTTGTTTTCTTCCCATTTTTCTCCCCATTTAAATACTATTGATGAAGAATATGCAACCTTGTAGCCTGCTTCTTCCAGGATCTTGCTAGATAATGCAATAACAGTAGACTTGCCTCCAGTTCCAGTGATTCCGATAATCTTTAGTTTTTTTGAAGGAAAACCATAATACAGGGCCCCTGCCAGTGCCCATAAATAATGGTAAAAACTTAATAGCTCCCTTGGTATTATTTTTTTGATGATTTCCTTCATTTTCCTAAAATTTTTAATGCTTCTTTTATCCTTTGTTCTGACTGCTTCATTTCAATAGGAAGCTCGGACAAGGCATCTATTATTTCTTTCTTACTAAACCCTAACCCTAGTAGCGCCTCAAAAACTTCGTCTTTTTTGTTTAGTGTCTTGTCCTTTTTGTTTACTTCTTCAATCTTGCCGGTTAGTTCTAATAATATTTTTTGCAGTTTTTTTGCTCCCAATCCTTTAGTTTCTGGTATGTTTTCTCCTTTTTCTAGGGCCTCTTTAAGCTTTTCGGGTGTTCCAAAAATAGCCAAGTTAAGACCTGTTTTAGGCCCTACTCCTGAAATAGTTTTTAATATTCTAAAAAATTCAGACTCTTTTTCGGTTAAAAAACCATATAATTCCATTAGTTTTTCTCCTACCAAAAGGTATGTGTATATTTGCCTTTCTTCTCCTACTGATATTTTTTCAAGATTGCTTGCAGATAAAAAAACTTCGAATCCGATTCCACTCCTGTCTAAAACGATTTTCTTGTCGTCTTTGTAAAGAATTTCTCCAAAAATAAAATTTATCATAATGTCTGATTATTTGTTCTTTTAAGGAATATTATATCAGATTGGCCAAAAAGAAAAACCCCGAGCGTTTACGATTAGCTTGTAATTAGTAATTGGTAACTGGCACATTGAAGCTTGCTTTGCAAGCTACCTTATTTATTTTCTCACTCTCTCCGCGTATTAAAATTTTACAAAATCGTTGAATAATACTTTTCTTGAGGCTGATTTTAATCAGCGGCGGAGCTTTGACTGAAAGCGAGCCAGCCTGAGCCGGTTCTAGCAAGAACCGATGCGAAGGGGTAAGGACGACTGGTCCGAGCACCAGGTATTTTCTAGCAAGAAAATACCGACTCAAAAAAAGTGTTATTTAAATAGATTTTGTCTCTCAATAAAATTTTACATGCATTATCCTCTTTACTTGCATATTTTAAATATTTATTGTATATAGTAATAGTATATTTAATAAATGAACTATGCCAATTACAAAATCTAACAAAAAACGTCTCCGCCAGAATGTAAAGCGAAAAGAGAACAATATCCAGAAAAAGAAAGACATTAAGGTATTGGTCAAAGAATTTGAGGCTTTAATTACGGCAAAAAAAGCAGAAGAGTCAAAAGCTTTATTGCCAAAATTATATAAAGCTATCGATAAGGCGGCCAAGACTGGTGTTATAAAAGACAACACCGCTAGCAGAAAGAAATCACTATATGCTAAACATTTAGGCAAGATTGCGCCTTCTGCAAAATAAAATTAACAGGGTTCGCCCTGTTTTTTGTTGCAAAAAAATAAAGGCATTTTGCCTATTTGGGAGGTTTTTTTATTTCCTCAATTTTGTCTTTGATAATATTGCAGAGATCTGGCCTGAACAATCTTTCTGCAACAGTAAGAAGATATTCTAGTGTTTTTATGTTTTTTTCGCTTTCAATTTCATCTTCTATTCTTTCTTGCAGTACATCTTTAATGAGCCAAGCATATCCTTCTGGCCGATGAAGCAGAACAGGGATTTTTTCATTCTCATGCATTCTTTCAAAAGCTCCTAATAGCTCTGCTGTTGTTAGTGAATTAATTTCATCCAAGTTGAACATTTTTAACCCTTCCTCAAATAAAGGACTCTGTTGATAATATAATTTTTTAATCAAAAGTCAATGCCTGTCTTTATAAAGCAATGATAAATGTTTCAACCGCTTCTATTTGCCCGATCTGGCCGATTTTTATTTTTCTGTCTAAAACAACCAGCAGTCCAAAAAGGTCTTTTAATTCTTCCAAACTATATTTTGCAGATTGTGACGTGCACTTCATTTTTACAAAAGGTGCCATTCCTAATTCTCCGGCCGATAGTGATGGCGTTGCCTTAACAGCAAGAAGATTTTTAATATGAGTAGCAATGGTAGCAAATAGCACTAAGGCCACTCCTCCGTTTTTAAGATAATTATCTATTAAAACTAGGGCGGATTTTTTGTTTCTTGTTCCAATGGCATCGGTAATAGCAAAAATGTTTCCATCTTCAAATTTATCAACTAATTTATCAATATCGGCTAGGGTTATTTCTTTTCTTTTTTCAAACGAGACATAATTTGATAGTTTTTTGAGCTCGTTTTCTATTTGCCATAAATCACCTTTTGCATTTTTGAATAATTCTGATGCCGCGGTACTTTTTATTTCGACTCCCATGTTCTTTGCTTCTTTGGTTATCCAGAGCAAAGCTTCTTTTTCTTCTAAAATATCAAACTGTTCTACTGTTCCGTTTTTGGTTGCAAAAGAAATAAAAACATCGCTTTTACTTGGTTTAAAATCGTATTCTATAAAAAGAAGCGTATTTTCTGAAGAAGCAAAAGATTCTCCCTCTTCAATTATGGATTCCTTTAATTTGACATTTTCGCTAGCATTAACAACAATAATGAATTTTTTTGAAGAAAACATAGAATATGAAAAAAATTCCGATCTCAACTCGGAAAAATCTATATTTTTTCCTTCTAATTTAGAAAAACCTTCTTTTCCGTTTTTTTTTTCCCATTTTCTTATCCATTCTTCGGCTTTTCTTTTTATTCTAAAGCTATCTTTTCCGTAGAATAAATATATCATTTTATTTTTTTTGACATTCTGGACAATAATATGTGCCCCTTGATGCCATTACTATTTTTTTGATCTGGGCACCGCACCTCACACACTGCGCATTTTCCCGTCCATAAACTTTCATTTGGTTTTGAAATTTGCCTTTTTCGCCATAAATATTCCTATAATCAGAAAAGCTATCTCCCCCAGCATCAACGCCTTTTGGAAGAATATCTTTTATGGCTTTGTATATTCTTTCGATTTCGTCATAATTCAATAAAGATACGTCTTTTTCTGGGTGGATCATTGCTTCAAATAATATTTCGCTCGCATAAATATTTCCTATTCCAGCAATAAATTCTTGATCCATCAAGACTTGTTTTATTTTTCCTCTTTTTTTCTTACCAAAAAGGCCGAGGAATTTTTCAAAAGTAAAATCGCTATCCAGTGGTTCTGGGCCAGTTTTTGCAAATACTTCATTTTCAATCTGCTGGCGGGTCCACAATTCTATTTTAGCAAATTTTCTAGCATCGCAAAGACCGATCTTCCTTCCATCGTCAAGACAAAAGAAAACCCTGACAAATCTGTTGTATGGATCATATTTTATAGGTCCATCTATTGTGGATTCCCACGTCTTTAGCCTTTTATCATATTCCCATGTTCCCACCAGTAAATGCCCTGTCATTTTAAGATGAATAAGTATTACTAAATCATCTGTAAGATATATCAATATATTTTTTGCCCTTCTCTTGATATCTATGATTTCCTTTCCTTTTATCTTTTCTTCAAATTCGTCACTTGAAATACTATGGAATGTGTTTGGCGTATCAGTCCAAAGAGAAAGAAAAGTCCGTTTTAGGACTTCGTTTCTTAAACCATTTACAGTTGTCTGTACTTCTGGTAACTCTGGCATTTAAATATATGCTTGTAGTTTTTCTATAATTTCTTGGGGGGTAAAATGGGCCTTAACGAGAAAATCTTTAGCTCCTAGTTTTAGTCCTCTTTCAATGTCCTCACCTTGTCCAAGATTAGAAAGAATTATTACCGGAATAGTTGCTGTTTCACTATCGGCTTTTGCTTTTTCCAAGACTTCAAAACCGTTTATTCCTGGTAAAATCAAGTCTAAAAGTACTAAATCTGGTTTTTTGGATTTAATCTTCTGTATTCCCTCCTCACCATCAACAGCAACTTCAACCTCATAATTCATATTAATGAGTTTTTTTGCCATTAACTCTCTTAAAAATTTATCATCTTCAATTAATAGTATTTTTGCCATATGTTCTTTCTTAAATTGTTCTTATCTTTATTTTATAGTTTTAATGAGAAAAGGTCAAACAAGTCTTTTGTTTTAGTGCTTTTTCTCTGATGTTTTTATTTTTTTGTATTCTAGATACGAATAAACAAATATGCTTGGTACCAAAATTATTAAGGATATGAAGAAAAGAATAAATGATTGTTCTGGAAAAAACATAAGAAACAAGCATAATAGACCTATAAATTTAAACAAAGTTCCTGAAAATTTGCTAGTTTTTTCCCAAACTATATCGCTTTCTAGTGCCCAGGGGGTTTTAACTCCTATTGTGTAATTTCTTTTTGTTTTAGGGATCATTGTTCCCAAAAAGTAAAACAATATTGATAATCCAGGCATAATTCCAACCGTCATATTAAACGAATAGCCAAGATTCCACACAATAGTCAAGGAAAAAGTGTAAAACATAAAAAGATTGAAGACTAGGATAAAATCATCGTAATAATTGCTGAAATCCTTGATGTTTTTCTTCATTGGATCAATTTTGGGAAGGAAGATTAAAAGAAGGAACAAAAATGTTAGTAGAACCGGAATAAAGAATATCCCTAAACTGCCCATTGTTCCATTAACCATACCTTCAGAGTCCCAATGCGAGGCAATGGTTTCCGGTAATTGAGGATAAAAATAAAAGGAAAGCACAAAAGACAGGATTATAATTGAAATAGAAATAAAAAATGCTGTTTTTCTCATAATATTTGTTTGTTGCTTTCTATTATATTAAATATTGAGCTAATAGGCAATGAATATGGTAATTCGTAACTAGTAACTGGTACGCTGTATTTTGCCAAAGGCAAGCTTTGATACACCAATAACTGCGGACAGTTGAATTGACTAATGCTTAATTTTAAGATAATATGGTGGCAAATGAATCTTCTCGGTAAAATCATAGCCGGCATAGTCGGTATCGGGTTGTCTGCTTACTTTTTAAAGCCAGAAGTGGTTTATGATGGGCAGATAGAAACAATTATATTAGTGGGTCTGATTCTCGGACTATTGTTATTTTTCGCAAAACCAATACTCAATATTGTAACTTTCCCTTTGCGGGTAATAACCCTTAACATTTTTTCCTTGGTAGTTATTGGCTTTTTAATATGGCTACTGACTGTCTTTTTCCCTGAAGAAAAGTTTGATATTATCAATTTGTATGGATTTATTAAAACAACTCTGATTGTCTGGATTTCAGAATTATTATTTGCTTCTGATATTTAAATTTCATTTCAGAGAATAATCATAAATTTATGGATCAAATATTATCTATAACACAAATAGTGGTTTGCGTAGCAATCGTTGTATTAATACTATTACAGCAAAGAGGAACTGCCATCGGCAGCGCCTTTGGAGGAGGAAGCGAAGTTTATAGCACTAGAAGAGGATTCCAAAAACATTTGCTATGGATGACAATCGTTTTGGTTGTTTTGTTTGTAATTGTATCAATATTGCTTAATTACGATGTTTCATCGATACTCAAATCTCTTAATTTAGCTAAATAAAAATGCTTTTTTTAAAAATGAATAGGCAGGGCCACTTACCTTCATTTAGTCAGTGGGCTCAATTTTTCAAGATTTTAACAAAAAAAGAAAAGATATTTTTTATCTTTCTGATAATCGTTTTCTGTGCGTCGTTGATTTATTCTTCGGTTAGTTTTTATTACAAAAATACCGAACTCGTGCCAAGTTATTATGGAACTCTTAACGAAGGAATGGTTGGCCAACCACAATTTATCAATCCCCTATATGCGCAAACTTCCGATATTGATAAAGCGCTATTAGAATTGGTATTTTCGGGATTGGTAAAATACGATAGCAAGGGAATGATTACGCCGGATTTAATTAATGAATATCATTTTTCTGACAACGGAAGAATATTTGAATTTTCTATAAAAGAAAATGCTAAATGGCAAGATGGTGAGCCTTTAACAATGGATGATGTGATATTTACTATTAATTTGATACAGGACACAGCATATTTAAGC
>Ga0209749_1002933_pt1 | contig 10229 bp, 10 predicted proteins | sample EPASupsiteSAE347_FD_187267 | JGI IMG/M metagenome (GOLD analysis project Ga0209749, IMG submission 187267) | Bioremediated contaminated groundwater from EPA Superfund site, New Mexico - Sample SAE3-47 (SPAdes) (version 2) | ecosystem: Environmental > Aquatic > Deep subsurface > Groundwater >... | reverse complement strand
AGACAATGCCGGCGGCGGCCGCGGCGCGCATAGCACCAACGGCTCCCGGTGTGGTCTCGGCGGCGTCCCTGGCCGCGGTGACAGAAACGCCGGCCGCGCAAACCGCGGCCGCACAAACCTCGGCCACCGGTCGTTTCAACCCGCAGAATCTTGACGAATTGAAAAAGACAGTAGTCGCCGAAATCCGGAAGAACAACATAATGCTCGCCACCACCATCGACAAGAGCCGCGATTGGCACATAGCCGATTCCGTCCTCTGGCTTACGGTCGGCACAAAGATGGAATTTGACCTGGTAAAGCGCTTTCTGGGAATAATCGCGGAAGTGGTTGCCCGACAGATGGGCGCCCCGCAGAAGCTCGATGTTCTTATCGCGAATGCGCACGGCGGAGAGCCGGTCCCGGGGCGACAGGATATCATGCCCGGTTCGGAACATCTCCCGCGGGAAGAAGCTAGTGAGCGCGGACCGGAAGCCATATTCCGGAATAGCCCGGGCACCGTTGCGCCGAACAGCGGACCGGAAAGACTGGATAAATCTGCTGCGTCCGAAAAGCTTTCCGGCGCAGCTGGACTCGTTGTGCCAAATCACTTTTCGGAATCATGGGTCGCGGACGGCAAAGGCTCCGCCGAGCCATTGCGCGCGGCCGGACGTCCGGAGGCGCACGACATGTCGGGCTCGCGCTTCGCCGCCTCCGACCCCAACCCCGACAGGTCTGCGCTCTCCGCCAAGGAAGCGAGGGTCGTCACGGCGGTGGAGAAGTGCTTCAAGGGAGGCCTGGTGGGCATCTCGGCCGCGGAAGGCGGGTCAGGCAGAGCTTCGGGCGACGTGATGGGTGATACCGATACCTCGGGCGATGGGTCGCCACGTGCCGGCGCGCCAGGCGCTTCCGGTTTGTATGCTTACAGGGAAAACGAAGAAGGGTTGGCGGAAGAAGATTCCTACAACGAGAGGTAAATAATGGATATTTCCGAAATGATGAATATGTTGAAGAATCAGCAGGCGCTCCAGGCAAGAGCCAAGGAGCTGCAGGCCCGCGCGTCTTCCATCCGTGAGACGGGACAGGCGGGGGCTGGCATGGTGAAAGTGACACTCTCCGGCGACATGGAAATGGTCGAGTGCTGGATATCTCCGGAACTGGTAGCCTCGGCGGATAAAGGAATGATCGAAGATCTGGTGCGGGCGGCCCACCACGATGCCGCCGAAAAAGTTAAGGCTGCCGTCCAGGCCGAGATGAATTCGGCGCTGGGCTCGATGGGGATATCACCCGGGATGTTCGGCGGCGGTACTCCTTTCCGGAGCGTCTGATGCGGGCGCTTGAGGATCTGGTGGCGCTGCTGACGCGCCTCCCGGGTGTGGGTCGCAAAAGTGCGCTTCGCATGGCTTACTATTTGCTCAAAGCCGACCCTCGCTACGCGGAGTCGCTCGCCGAGCATATCGGCGCACTGCAGCAGCAGGTTAAGTTCTGTTCTATATGCGGGGCCTACACGGAAACCGACCCCTGCGAGGTGTGTGGCAATCCCCAGCGGAACCGGCACCTGGTCTGCGTCGTTGAACAGCCCCAGGACATCATCACGATCGAGTCTTCGAAGGAATTTCAGGGGCTTTACCATGTGCTGGGCGGTCTCCTTTCTCCTCTGGACGGCGTTGGGCCCGACCGGCTGCGGATCGCCTCCCTTGTTCAGCGGATTCACCAGAGCCGCGCGGCTGGCGAGGCTATCGAAGAAGTCGTCATTGCGACCAATCCCACCATTGAAGGCGACACGACAGCGCTGTACCTTAAGAAGGTTCTGGAGCCGGACGGCGTCAAGGTGACCCGGCTCGCGACGGGCATTCCCGTCGGCGGCGATCTGGAATATGCCGACAGGTTGACGCTGGCCCGCTCGTTTCGTGGGCGTCAGCCACTGTAATCTTTTTCCGGGAGCGTCTTATGAAAGTCAGAGAAATTGCCCATGTTCTTTCCGCCCAAGTCCAGTGCGGCGAGAATCAGCTCGACATTGTTGAAGTCCGGTCGGCCTGCGGCGCCGATCTTATGAGCGACGTGATGGCCTTCGTAAAAGAAAGTGTCGTTTTGCTGACGGGCCTCGTGAATCCTCAGGTTTTGCGCACGGCAGACCTCATGGATATAAAGACCATCGTCTTTGTCCGGGGGAAGGTGCCTACAATCGAAATGATACAGATGGCCGAAAGCCTGGGCATGGTACTACTCACTACCAAGCTCTCGATGTTTGTTGCCTGCGGGAAACTTTACGAGGCCGGTCTGCACGGCAGCGGCACCAGAGAAATCGCATGAGGGCAAGTCGGTGAAGTTGAGCTATCCCATCCCTTGGATGGACTTTGCGGCGGCTGGCAAGGCTTCGGCAGAGGTGAAAAAGCTGCTCGCCCGCCTCGGCATCGAACAAGGCACGGTAAAACGCATCGTCATTGCCATGTACGAGGGCGAGATGAACATAGCCATTCATGGCGGCGGCGGCACCGCGGACATAGAGCTTACACCCTGTCTGGCTGATATCTATCTGCGGGATCATGGGCCGGGCATCCCCGATATTGATCTGGCGATGACGGAAGGCTACTCGACCGCCAGCGAAGAGATCAGGAATATGGGTTTTGGCGCCGGAATGGGGCTGCCGAACATGAAGCGCAACGCCGACGAGCTCTCCATTGAGAGCGTCGTCGGTCAGGGAACGACTGTCCATCTGATATTCCATCTGAACAATACGAAGCAAGGTTAAATATGAGCACCAGCATTCTTCATTCAGTTTATCTTGATGCGAAACTCTGTGTAGGATGTACTACCTGTATCAAGCACTGTCCTACCCAGGCCATACGCGTGCGGGAGGGGAAGGCATCGATAATGGAGGAGCGGTGCATCGACTGCGGCGAGTGCATCAGAATTTGCCCCAAGGGCGCTAAAAAGTCTGCCACCGACCCGATAACGCTCATGTCGGATTATGATATCCGCGTGGCGCTCCCCGCGCCTTCTATCTATGGACAGTTTGGCTCGGCCTGCCAACCCGAGGAAATATTCGATGCGCTCCACGCCATAGGGTTTGACGAAGTATTCGACGTCGCGTGGGGGGCGTCTGTGCTGACGCCCGCCATTCGCCGCTATGTCTCCGGCACCGAGCTCCGGCCCCTGATATCTTCCGCCTGCCCTGTCATCGTGCGGTTGATTCAGCTCCGCTTTCCTTCGCTCCTGCCGAATTTGGTGCCCTTCCTGCCGCCTATGGAGATTGCGGCGCGCAGGGCCCGGGAACTTTTGGCCCAGATTTACCAATCCGACAGGCGGTACAGCGTGCCGGGGCGGCCCGACGAGTTCGACCAGCGCAGGGCAGGAGTATTTTTTATTACGCCCTGCACGTCGAAAGTCACGGCGATACGCCTTCCCCTGGGGTACAAGACCTCGATGGTCAGCGCGGTTTTCTCGTTCCAGGATATTTTTCCTTCGCTCAAGAAGGTGATGGGGGCCAGGGGGGAAGCTGCTGGAAAAGTGGCAGGGCATCCCTCCTCGGTTGGGAAATTTTCCCGGTATCCGGGCCTTGGAAGGGGTATCGACTGGGCAAGGTCCGACGGCGAACTCGAGTCGCTTAATATCCCCGGCGCCGTCTCTGTCGACGGGATCGAAAATGTCATAGCCCTGTTTGAAGATATCGATAATGGCAAGTTTGGCGATATTCCTTATATCGAGGCGCTGGCCTGTCCTGGGGGGTGTGTGGGGGGACCCACGGCGGTGGCCAATCCGCACGTGGCGCGCAGCACGATAAAGGCGGTGGCCGCCGGCGCCAAACAGCCGTCCCCGCCGGCCTCGGCGCGGGCGGGCGATGCTTGCCCTGAGCGCCTGTATCCCATTACGGACAAATCCATGCGCTGGGAGACGGAGGTGGCGCCGAAGCCCGTCATGATGCTGAACCAGGATTTGACGGTGGCGCTGCGCATGGCGGAAGAGATGGAAGAAATAGTGGCGAGTCTGCCCGGCCTCGACTGCGGAGCCTGTGGCGGACCGGATTGTCGCTCCCTCGCGGAAGATATCGTTAAAGGCAAGGCCAAACTTGACGATTGTATAGTGCGGATGAAACAGAAAATCGGTGATGCGCAGGAATCGTCCGCTCAGAAAGAGTCCGGCACCGAAGGAAACGCTTGAAATTTGACAAACGAAAGAAAGATCATTATAGTGAAAAGGTTATATTGCATAAAAATACGGTATTCGGCGGAACGGCCGATACATGTTGGCTATAAGGACAGTCGTATCGCTGAAAAGTGCATTTGAGAGAGGTTCTCTTTGAACAAGAAAGATTTTCCGCGCGTGCATTTTTACGACCAGGACTTTGTGGAGATTTATGATCGCACGTGGGCCTGGGTCGCTGATTGTTGGACGACAGGTGGCCCCGCGACCGGCTTTGAAAAGATAAAGTTTTTTTATTATCCGCAGAAACCAACCCTCGACGTTTTGGAACAGGTGTTTTCTTCGTTTTTCATGGTCTACAGCAACCGAATATTCCCGGCCTCCAATGGCCTTGACGCGCTCTATAGCCTGCAGGAATCCGATGGAGCTATCCGCCGCGCCTACAATGTAGAAACCGGTCAGCCGATCCTGGATCCTGACAATCCGGAGGGCCTCATTTTGCCACTGTTCGGCTGGGCCGAATACAATCTCTATCACAAAACAGCGAACAAAAAGCGCGTCAAAGATGTCATGCCCTATTTAAAAAAGCATTATAAATGGCTCGAAGCCAACTTCAAACAGGCAAATGGACTTTATGCGACACCGATCTCGTCCAGCGGGCTGGACAACTCCCCCCGCGGCGCCGCGCGCTTCCTTGTGGATTTCAACGCCGTCATGGCCATGAACGCGCTCTATATTTCGGCCCTTGGAGACATACTCAACGACAAGGAAATATCCTTCCAGTACAAGCGCGATTACTTCTCGCTCAAGACCAGGATAAACAGCAAAATGTGGAACGCCGAGGAAGGCTTTTATTTCGATCTCGACGAGAACGAAAACCAAGTCCGGGTAAAAACTATTGGGACATACTGGCTTCTGCTCGCGGAAATTCCGAACGAAGAGCGCGCGGAAAAGCTGGTCCAGAAACTCAAGGACCCGCACTGCTTCGGCACTGAAAATCCTTTCCCGACGCTTTCCGCCGACAACCCCGATTACGACAAGACCGGCAATGGCTACCGCGGTTCCGTCGTGCCCGCCTTCACGTTCATGGTGATAAAGGGACTGGAAAAGTACAATTTTTACGAATTCGCGCGGGACTGCGCGATCCGGCACTTATATTTTGTCCTGGATTCCATGCATGCGAACGGTGAAGGCAACCCCGAAGCCGAAGAAGGCGGCCGTCAGAAGGAGCACAGACCGATGGTCTGGAGCGCCTATCAGCCGCAACAGGAGGGGCGGGCACACTGGGAAGGGCATCCTGACTGGCCGCTGCCGCACTATCTGCCGTTCTGCGGCCTGACGAGCATAACGCTCATGATCGAGAATATAATCGGCCTTTATATTTCCCTCCCGCGCAAGACAGTGGACTGGATTATCCCCAATCTCGAGATAATGGGAATCGAAAACCTTTCGCTCAAGCGCAACATGGTCACGATTCTGTCGAGCAAATCCGGGCGCGGCTGGGAAATTCACATGGAGAGCGAAAAGCTCTACTACTTTACGATTAATGTTTTGAACAAAAAGAAAAAGACCCTGCCAATACCTTCGGGCAAATGCTCGATGCTCATCGACAAAATCTGAAAGACTGAAAAACCTGAAGGCCGGCGCCGTCGCACAAAGCGTTCAGCCGCCGGCTAGAACGCTTTTACGTTGATAGACCCCATAAATGCCAAACCGGACACTTCCACCCAGGGACCGCCGGCTTCGGCGCGGCGCGTGACCGATTTGTGCAGTTGCGCCTCGCCCATAAAGGGGACGGCCGACATCCTCACCGGCAGGCCCTCGGGGACGATGATCCTGATTTCCCCCATCATCGCGAATGCCTGAATTTTCAGCCCGTGACGCGGGAGCACCGTGTCTCGCAAGTCGATAGTCGTCTCACCCATAAACGTTATGCTCGTGACAGTGTCGCTGGTGAGCCAGTCGCCGGTCAGCTTGCGCTCGCCCATCACGCAGGCGACAAAATCCGGCGGCGCGTCGCCCTGATCGGCGCTGGATTCTCGGGTGCTGAACGTACGGCCACCGGGTTCGCGGGACTTGGCGGTGCCGTCGCGCGAACCCGACGGGTCGTCGCGCGTTGTTGCACCGTCGTACTGCCGCAGCCCCTGGCGGTCCGTGTCGGGCGTCTCGCCCGGCATTCGGCTTCTCGGCAGATCGGCCACCTGCGCCTCGATGGTATCCACAGCCACCGCCTTTTGAATTTTGTCGGCGCGGGCTTCGTATTCCTCCATGGTGATTTTGTCCTGCGCGAAAGCCGCCGTGATTATGTCGAGGGCTTTTTGACGAATGTCATCGAGACGGACGGAACCAGTGTTTTCCATAGTTTCCTCAGTTTCCTTTCGGCGAGGCCCTGTTAAGGCACCGCGCCTATCAGCGTGCCCGAATACGCTTTTCCGTCGAGAATCCGGAACACATTGTTCAGATCCTTTCCGGCGGCGCACACAACCGCTATGCCCGCGGCAGCCGCGCGCGCCGACGCGATGGGGTCGAACGGCAGGTTGGCTCCCGGGCGCCACGTTGTGCCGACAAGCGCCTGAAAGTCTTTCCAGCTGATTGAATCGATCGGCTTTGCATCGGGGTGGAGTCTGGGGTCGGCGGTGTAGACTTTGGCGATGTTCGACAGATTGAGCACGAGTTTCGCGCCGTGGCGCTCCGCGAGATACACCGCGTCATAGTCGGTCGAGAAGCCCGGCTTCCATCCGGACGCCACCAGGACTTTGCCCGTAAAGTGTATCGTGCCGGAGGGGTCGGTGACCACGTCGTCCGCGCAGAGCGGACCCAGAACCTGCTTTACGAGTTGCGCGTTCAGGCGAGTGGCCGCTATGCCTATCCAGTCCAGGGCGGCATCGGACACGGACGGACGGGCCGCGCTTCCGGCGCCCAGCAGGTCCAGTGTTTTGCGGTAGGCCGCCTGATAACTCCGTGCGGGTTCGCCGCCTCCGATAACCAGAATTATTCGCCTTTCATCGTCCGCTGTCAGCCAGACGGCCAGCCGCTGCCGGAAATCGGCGAGAAAAGCGGCATCCGGTCCGGCCGGAGGCGATACAATCGATCCACCCAGCGAGATGACATAGGTCATTATTCACTCCATAAACCGATCCGGCGCGTAAGCTCCGGCATGAGTTTTTCGTATCCCTCAAAAATAATACCATACATGCCGCATGCCTGGGCAGCCTGCACGTTGGTGGGCGTATCGTCGATAAAGATGCAGTCCTTGGCCTCGGTGCCAGCCCGTTCAAGGCAGTATTGGTATATCTTCTTTTCGGGCTTAATCATGCCCAGGTCGCAGGAAAACAACATCTCCATGAAGTAAGGGCCCCACTCGTTGCGGCTGACCAGATAGTCTCTGCCTGCGACATTCATGTTGGAGAGGATAAAAAGTCTGTATCCTTCGGCGTTCAGCCTTTTGACCAGGGCGAACATGTCGCGGTTGGTCGAAAACCAGCTTTCGAGGTCCATTTTGACCAGCGTGTCCACTGCCCCGCGGCCTATCCGTCTGCCCAACGCGGCTGCCACGGAGTTCCAATAGTCGACATCCGACAGCGTACCCCTGTCGTATTCATCTCTCAGTCTCGAATACGCCTTGGCATAGGCGGTTCTTTCCGCACCGAGAAAATTCACCATGGATTCCACCACGGCGGCGTTTTGGTCCAGGCCGAGGACCCGGCCGAAATCGAAGATTATAGTGGACTTGGCGCTCATTTCTGCTGGCTGCTCCTTGTGGCTATGCCTTGTTGCCGGCTCCCGCCGTGTGTTCGGCGCCGTCGGAGTCCTCCGCGCTTCCGGCGCTTTCCGCGTGTCTGAGCGATGCGTTGACGAGGCGCCACAGCAGCTCCGGCAGTTCCCGAAAGCCGTATTCCGTGTTGATGCGCTCGCCCATCTGATGGTAGTCGCGGCCCCAGGGACCGGCGTTGATCACGGGGCAGCCTATGGAAACGCGAGTCTCCTCCGACGAACTGGAATCGAGTACGACCGATTGCCGGCGCACGAAGGCGCGCTGCTCCGCCGTGTCGGCGGGGGAGAGAAAGCTCATGTCAGAGATGCCGGGGAAAAAAGGCCTGACGCGGATGCTCTTGCCGGTAGCCTGAGAGAATTCGAGAAGCTCGGCCCGAAGGCTCGTGACAAAATCCAGATCTCTGCCCTGGTCTATTTCCGCCCGGGCGTAATATGGCGGAGTGAAGCCCGTTATCACGGCTGGGCCCTCGATGTTGGAGAAAGGCACGAGTTCGCGCAGCGCCACCAGCGTCTGCTGGACCTGGTCCTCCGGGCATTTGCTTATGGCATAGCCGCGGATTTTGTCCACGATACCCGGGCTAGTCCGCTCGGCCAGGGAGGCGAGTTCCTCGAAGCTGAGCATCAGCGGCGCGCGCGCGGGAATCGAAAAGTGTCCGGACACGCGTCTGGCCATCGTTGAGGCGCGTTCGCGCAGTGTCGAAATGGATTTGTTCATGGCTTCGAAAGCCGCCTTGCCCACTAAATCCAGGACTTCCTCTGGCGTCTTGCTGTGCGTCAGGATGTTCATCGCGCAGAAGACCGAGTCGGGGGTCGTCACATCGTAGTGCTGGCGAGACTCCCGGAAATAGAGAATAGTCGGTGGTGGTGGCTCTTCTCCGGGGCTCGACTGGCGCTCCTGGAGAAAGTCCGGGTTGCACTCGATCTCGCGGGCGAATTCCGATGCGGCGAGCACGGGGTTTATGCCGTCGAAAGGAGCGCCCGCGTGGGAGCATTTTCCTATAAAATAAACGAAGGGGAGTAGTTTCCCGACCGATCCCGTGAACACTGCCCGCCCCGACTCGCCGTTTTCCTGGTCGACGGCCGCGTCGAGGTTGATAATGACCGAAGGAGAAAGGCCTTTTTCCTTCAGATACCGGGGCAGCATCGCCGCCGCCGCTTTCATGCCGTGGCTCGAGCCTTCCTCATCCGCCACAGCGACGAAAAGTAGGTTCCCCTTCCGCTCCAGAGGGGCCGAGAATCTGGCCAGGACCGAAATCCCCGCAGCCAGGCCGCTTTTCATGTCAAGAATTCCTCTTCCGGGGAGGAATTCGCCTGAGTCGAGATCGTTGACGAGTTTGCTCATGGAGCTGCCTTGGGCATAGGCGCGGTCATCTTCACCTTTCCTGGGCGACAGCGACTCCATCTTTTTCAGGAGCGTCTCAGGATCGAAGGCCCAAGGCTCCAGAGAGCCATACATAGAGGTCTGCACCACATCGTAGTGACCGGTGAGCACTACGCAGGCCTTTCCGCTGCCCTGCGCGAGCGCGAACAGATTGCTCCGCTCTTTTTCGTCGCCGGGAATCGCGAATGTCTCGATGTTGCCGACATGTTCTTTGAAATAGGGAATTTGCTGTAACAGGGAGGCAAGGTAGGCGGGAAAAGACTTTTCGCCGGGCGAATCGGTGACGCTCGCCATCTTGGTGAGCGCTATTGAAAGCGCCTGCACATCATTAAAATTGACAACTTTATCCATGAGAAGACTATACTCTAAAGGTTTTGCACGGTGGAAGGGGGCCTTTTGAACCCCCGTTCTTTCCGGCTGGCTTGTGGTTCCTGCAGTCTTGAGCCCAGTGCCTGCGGGCTTAAAGCCTCAGTCCAGATGGAAAAGTGTCTGCAGAGTGGCCAGATTGCGGGGGTTCATGGTGGAGGACCCCTCTTTCGAGTACGAGTACTCGAGTAAGTCGGCGTAACGCTCCTCAGCCTTGTATCTGACGAGCTTGAGGGTGGAATTGATGGTCCCATCTTTCTCGCTGAATGGTTCCGACAGTATCTGGAAGACGACAGGTATCCATGAGCTGTTGATCTCCCGGGCGGTTTTATCGCTCCGGAAGCGGCTGAATTCGTCCTGAAGGAACAGGCACAGGTCTCTTGAGCTGGCAATGCCGGCTTTCTGAATGACCCGGCCGACCTTTTCCATGTCGAGAGAGACGAGCGCGCAGACATATTTTCGGTACACGCACCAGGCCATTATCTGGTCGATGACATCCGTCGAGGAGACAATCGCCTCCTCGATTTTTTCCGGACTGTACTTTTCACCGTCCTTGCCGATCAAAAGAGCCCGCCTACGCCCCGTGACG
>Ga0209749_1002931_pt1 | contig 10233 bp, 7 predicted proteins | sample EPASupsiteSAE347_FD_187267 | JGI IMG/M metagenome (GOLD analysis project Ga0209749, IMG submission 187267) | Bioremediated contaminated groundwater from EPA Superfund site, New Mexico - Sample SAE3-47 (SPAdes) (version 2) | ecosystem: Environmental > Aquatic > Deep subsurface > Groundwater >... | reverse complement strand
GTTTTCCGTGGGTTCCTTTGACATCAACCAGACACACGGAAAACGGTCCGATGATGGCAATATCGACTTCGAAGAATTCCTGATCGTGGGCGATTTCAAAATTATGGATAATGGTATAGCTGTCAGGAAGCTTATCGCGCAGATGGGCGATGGCCATGCGCTCCGAGTCATTCCTCGGCTTCCCGATCGCAATCACCTTCCCCACGTTTTTTCCCCAGCCTTTTCTACTTCTTTCTCAAGGACTCCCCAAGCTTTTTCTTCCATTTCAAGGGCCTCATCAAAAGCCCTACTGCCAGCGTTTGCCATTTCTTCAATTTCATTTTCGTCCGACTTATGAAGTCTTGGAATGGGGATTCTCCAAATTAATTTGGGGTGTTCTTCTTGCTGTTTTGAACCGGTGCTTGTCGATCGTAAAATTCTAAATGCCGTATTTGACCGTAAAAAGGAAAAAAGAAATCCCCCCCCAATTTTCCCAAAGATGGGTATACACCGAAAAAAATCACCACTGAAAGCGTAGACACTGGTTTTTCTAGAAACGAACACCGCTCGACAGTATAGCTCGGATTCGCCTAAAGTACCATGTGATGGGATAAGAACAGAAGAAGGTGGCACACATAAACCCAGCCCTTCGATTGATTTATGTGAAATATACCGGCCTTCGGGCCGAATTCGGAAAGCCTCACGTTGGCCCACCAACAATCGACCAAACTCTGGGAGACAGTCGATTCTCTTAAAAACAGTTTTTCCCTTGAAGAATCTAGGTTGACAGAGAGAGCCAAGAGGCTCATTCTTTCCTTTCTTAAGTTGAATGATTAACTTAAAAACTCTTGGATCAAAGTTGAAGGCCCTAAAACTTTCGGAAGAAATGGTATTTTCCCTCCAACCAAGATGATCCAAATCTGAAAACCAATCACCAGTTCCAATATCTTCTAAACCAATTTTACTAAATAGGGTTTGAGTAGCAGACGTAAAGAGCTTTTGAGCTAACGATAAATTACTTGCTGATTGAGAAATCAGGGCATGAATTTTTCTTTCAATTTCCTTCCCAAGGCGCGGAATGGGGAGGTTGGCAATGTGGTGGGGTTCGATGTGTTGGATGATGGCGCCGTAGGTCCCCGAAACGATTTGGGGAATGCCGAATTTACTGCTCAAAAATGCATACAAATACCCCGGCGGAATTTTCTCCGGATCTGCCACAACTTTTAACATGTCCTGGCAAGACCAAATTCCATCCATATCAGGCCTGGCATAAACCATCCGCCCGATTGTTCCTGAACAGGAAATCAAGGTCATCCCTTCTTTGATTTCCAGATAAGATAGTTTCGAAGAATGGGCGTCTTTCTTACTCAAAAAAGGCAAATGACTTAAATCCGCCAAAAGCATTGAACTACTTGTGAGAAACCGGACACCAAATTCTGGGGACTCAACATAATTTCGGCGAAAAATTGGACCATTGTAAATGCCCCCAGCATGGCCTTTCGTTAGAGTATTAAGGGGATCTTTCCTTGCTGAAAGGCTTTTTAAAATCTCTCGTGCCTCAAACGCCCCCGACATGTAAGGGTTGCAATCCAGCCGCAAGCCGGAGTTGTACAGCCAACTGCTGGGAATAGTCTTTACTTGCATTTTTTCTGGGGGAACCAACCGCACAATGTTTGTACAAACTTCAAAAATGAGCTATCAACGCACGCCTTGATCGGGACGCTCGAACAGATTTTTTTGTAAACGGTTTTGGCGATTTTGGGTTTGCCGAGGGTTTTGACCACTTCCTCGACGGCTTCCTTCGGTCTGCCCGGCTTCGCCGAATTTTCGGGCCAAAGCCCTTTCTCAGCCAACCAGGGGCGGAAGGGCTTTTCCTTGTCATATCCAAAAGCCTCTGCGACTTTCGGGTGGTCTTGCCACATCCAGATTTCCAGCTCGGGATCAATGACGACAACTTCAAAACGCCCTTTTTCCCAGCCGTTGGCGATCATTTGCTCTGAAATATGTTGGTTAATTTCCTCGGCTCCGGGTGACCCGGCCCATTCGGCATCCTGTACAATGAGGGCATGGGCGTGTGAACGAAGATACGGTCGAAGAAGTTCGGAGCTCTGATGGTATACCCCGGAATCTTTCCAGGGACAAATCAGCAGGTCTTCTTTTGCCGAGTATTGAAAGGGCGCAGTCTTTAACAGTTTATGCGCGTCGGGGCGGCTTAAAAACGCCTCTAAAACAATGGCCATTCGATTATCGGCCAGAAGGAATTTGCAGTCCCTCATTCAAGAACCCCGGCGGCGAACAGCGAGCCGAGATCTATTTTTCCCTGCCAATCCTGCAAATGGGGGTGTTCCAGGCCGGGAACCACGTTCACTTCAGAACCTTCGCCCCTTCTCATGCACATCACATTCTTTCTTTCTGTCTGAGCCAACACAATCGGCGATTGGGTCGTGACCATGACTTGAGAATCATGCATGGCTTTCAAAGCATCAAGAATGAATTCGACGGCCCGGGGATGAACCCCATTTTCGGGCTCCTCAATAACCAACGTTCGAGGTTGATATGTAATAAACGGCAAAGCGGTATACCCGATTATTCGCAATGTTCCATCGGATAAACTCGGCCCTGAAAGTTCATAACCACCCTCATACTCCACCCAAAGATAAGCATGATGATCATCTTCCCGTTCCCTTGCCCCGAGCGCCTTTATCTGTGGCAGGGTCTGGTGGACATGTTCAACCCATTCGGCATATCCATCCGGGTCCTTTTTTTCAAGATCCAAAAGAAACCATGCCAAATTAGACCCGTCGCGGTCCAGTTCATCATGTTTTCCGGGCGGGGAAGGCTCTTTCAGTGTATTTAAGCCGGGTTGGAAAAACCGGGTTTGGTCTCTTAAAAAGTCCTGAAACCAAGTCGTGGCGGGAAAAAGCTTGCGGTCGTAAGGAATGTTTGCCAGAGCAATTTGCTCTGGCCCAAAAATGTATCCAAGTTGTTTCCCTTTTCCTTCGGGGAAAACCTTGGTAACGTCTCCCCGTTTTCTAAAAATGATGGGAAGCCAAAATTTTGGAGGCTTCGGAAGAATATCCGCTAGCACGCCGCACCCATGCGGATGCTTACCTTCCCCCCCGGCGAAAAACCCTAAATATTCCCCTCCGACCTGCAATTGATCGTCGTTGAAGATTTCGAATTGCAATTCATAACGAAGGTGGTTTGGCGGATTTTTTGCCAACCGAATTGGTATTACTTCCAAAAGGAGCTTACTAACTTCGGTTGGGAGGGCTATTTCCACAACGATTGTGAAATGATTGCCTTGTGTACAATGAACGATTTCTTTAAAGGTTTTGGAGCGGGAGGACTTTCTTGATTCGGTGGGTTTCAAGAAAGCATCGCCAATTTTCCGGGAAGTCAGCAAATCCCCCAGAAGGATGGGGATGTCAAGCAAGGTTGACTTTCCTGACCCATTGGCACCGGCGAAAACCTGATATTCGGTCAGGGGGATATCGACCTTTGAAAAGAGCCGATAATTATATAATTCAATGCGGGTGATCATGCGCCGGGCTCAGGGTTCTTTTCCCGGAACTTCTTGTATTCCTGAGCAATTACCGGCAAATCGTCATCAACTATTTTCCTTTTTCGACGATACGTGCGGGTGACCAATTTCCCGCCGATACGAATTTTCTCAACATCATCGTATTCCTCGATTTCTTCTTCGCCGTCAGGTTTTCTTTTGTTAAGAGCGTTTCCGCGCCGGTCAAACCCAACCTTTTCGGCAATCGCCATGAAAACCGAATAATCAAATTTCTTGCCAAAATCTTCCCGCTTTACCTCTTCCTGGGTTTTCTTTTTCAAAAAAAGAAGACTGGTTAAAATATTGACATTTGCTTCAACGATGAAACACTCGACAGGAAGGTCGATGCTGGCCAATACCCATGAATGTCGAAGGACCCACCATCGAATGTATTCGTCCCCCGGGTTTCCCAAGATTCCATCCGGGAGGACTATTCCCATTCGGCCACCGGGTTTTAACCATTGAAGACAGCGTTCGAGGAAAAGAACTTCAGGAGACACGCTTCCTTGCAATCGTCCGGTACTTCGGAAGTTTCCATTTTCAGCTTTTTCCCAAATATGGGCCAATTCAAACTGTTTTAAAATCCCGGGGTCGGTAATGGGAATATCAGAACCAAAGGGAGGATTGGTCAGCACCAAATCAAAGGTTCCCAGATTCGCTTTTTTTCCCACTTCCTGATTTCCTTGAAGCTGCCCGGCCGGGAATTCCAGGGAATTGAGATGATAAATATTCGCCAGGGCATTACTGGCCATGATGACATTCATTTGAGAAGCACGAACCAAAAACGGGTCAAAATCACATCCGAAAAGATTGTTTTTCGAAAAATCCGCGAGGCGGTCGTTCACTTCCCAAAATTCTTCCGTGCTTTCCAGGCCCTTGGGGTAATGTTTTTCTTCATGTAGCTTATCCGAGAAATATTGAAGAACCGCAACCAAAAAGCCCCCGGTTCCGCAAGCAGGGTCTAAAACCCGGTCTTTTTCGCTGGGGGAAAGCATATTGACCATAAGTTTAATGGCCCCTCGCGGAGTAAAATATTGCCCACGATCTCCACGAAGGTTGGTGCCGACTATTTCCTGATAGGCCGTTCCCTTGGCATCCATGTCCGTGCGGCCGAAATCGTATTTCGACAATTCAGAAACCATGAAAGCCAGTGCTCGGTCAGAAAGCGTAATTTCCTCATTCCCCCGAAAAATGGAGCTGTATGCTTTTTTTACGTCTTGAAAAAGAGGAAAAATTCTTTTTCGAATTTCCTTTCGGCCTTCCGGTTCAAACTGCTCCGTAGGTGAAGCCCAAAAACGGCGCCGCCCCTTTTGTTTTTCATCATGCATTTTCGCGAAAATCAGATACAAAAACTGCCAGAACGCAGCGTCTTTGGGCATTCCTTCATTTCCATGAATGAAGTTATGGCAACGCCGAAACGCCGCCCGCAACATTTCGGGAGTTGCCCGCCGCAAGTGGGCTTCGGAAGCAAGGCTCCTGGTTCCAAGGGATTCATCGACATTCGGCCAGTCACCGATTGGATAAAAACTCGTGTCAAATCTTGTGTCCTTCTTTCCAAGAAAAAAGAACTCAATACCGTTCGTCCAGAGCCCATATTTGCAAGCTTCCAGATCGGCCATGGCCTTTTGAAGTTCATCCAGATCTTTTTTCGCCTGGTCATGGTCGCGAAGCTTAAAAGCGCCTTTTTTTCCGTTTTTGGGTTCGGGAGCACAATAGACGATTCGTTCAATATTTGCGATTTCATGGGCGGTTCCGGTTTTAAAGATGGCGATATCCACCTTTTTCCGCCGCCCCTGTACGGAAATTCCGAAATCCGGTTCCATGTCATCAACGGAAATGGAATATTCATGAAAAAGGGCCCGTGCGATTCGCTGTCGAACCAGCTCTTTCGGGTTTTCCTTCTTCGTTAGTCCGGAAATATAATCAAGGATAACACCTTCTTCAACCGCAGAAAAATCTTTTTCTTCCCCGATTGGATAGTCATCCGATTGAATTTTGCTCTGTTTCAAATTTGTGATCCCAAAACGTAGACTTAATAAAGCCCGTTCATTATGCCATCAATTGAATTCTTTGACAAGGAGGAATTGTCCTTTGAATACGGTTTCTTCGGGAATGAACGATTCTTTTCCGAGGAAAAAAACGCTTCCCCTCATGAAGGTAGTCACTTCAAACCCCCGCTTGTTCTTGAAAAAACTTTCTTAACCGAAAACCACTCACCATGGCGCCCCATCCCCCATACGAAGTAACATCCGACTCCGCTACCAAATCCACCGCATTGAGAAACCATCATCTACTTCCCGAAGGCACTATCCCAAAAACAAATCAAAAAAACTTTGCGCGACCTGGTATGTTTAAATTGGAACGATTTAAAAAGAAAAGAATTGTTTGGAAAACCGGCAAATGGAAAACTCTTTTATGGAAAAAGTTTCAATGGAAACTCCCCCTAAATTCCTTTAAAATTGTTCCTCGCTGCGGGAGATGGCGTGCGGAACTTTAGAGGCTGGACCTCGTTGGATAGATTGCCACTCCCGGAGAGAGGTTCAATTCGAGGAAGTATCATGCACTACGAGTGCGTATCAACCAGGAAGAATCCGCCTCTCATTTCTCGGGAGACCCTGCAGTAATCCTTTTCAGGAGAAAAAATATGACCTCGTTGTTTTTTGGTATCGATGTTAGTAAAGGGTATGCGGATTTTTGCTGTATCAATCAGGCTGGAAGTCGAATCGGGGAAATTGCCAAATTCGACGACACTTCCAGCGGACACACAGCTGTTAAGCTTATTGTGGAGAGTTTGAGAACTAAACACCCCGATGCTCAGATGGTGTTTGGTTTGGAGAACTCCGGTGGCTTGGAGCGAAACTGGGCCGTTTTCCTTAAAGATCTTGTCACACCTTTTGATGGCAGAGTCTTTACGTTGAACCCCCTGGCTGTAAAAAAGTTTCTCGATCGCGATCTGCATCGTAACATTACCGACGCTGTGAGCGCTCAAGGGATTGCCAACTATCTTCGACAAGGCATGCGTCCAGCCGAGGTTCCTTTTGAAGACTCTCTTTCTGGGCCTATCTCTTTGTATCGTTGCTTGCGAAATGCGATCAGTCGTTGTGCTCAGATGAAGAATGAATTGCAAAGCCTTTTGCCTCGAGTTCAACCAGAGTTGGTTCAATTTTGTCGGCATGGCTTGCCTGCTTGGATTTTGGAAATTCTTCATGGGTGGCCGACAGCTTCGAAACTTTCGAAAGCAAAAATGGCCCAATTGGTTAAAGTCTCTCACGTGACGGAGAAGCGAGCTGAGAAGTTGATTCTTGCGGCACAAGAAAGCGTCGCCTCTCTAGGAGATTCGTCCACGGAAATCACAGTGAGCCTTTTGGCCAAGGAAATCCTCCACTCTCAAGAGATTATTTCGACCATGAAAAAGCATGTCATCGAAAGTTTGGCAAATGATGAAGGCATAAAAATCATACAAAGCATTCCTGGAATTGGGGCTTGGGGAGCAACCTGCTTGCGTCTGGAAATTGGCTCGATTGAACGGTTTCCTTCTCCAGAAGCTTTGGTTGCTTTTGCCGGTCTTGATCCCCGCATCAAGCAAAGCGGAGACAGCACCAAGCATATCGGGATTAGTCGTCGGGGAAGGAGGCAAATTCGAGCGATTTTGTATCCACTGATCCTTTCCGCCGTTCGTTGTAACCCCGCTGTCAAAGAGTTCTATGCCCGTTTGCGAGGCAAGGGGAAAAAACATTTGGTAAGTGCAACCGCTTGCATGCGGAAAATGCTTCACATCATCTATGGTTGCTGGATTTCGGGTAAAGTTTTCGATCCAAGCCATGAAAAAAACAGACAAGCCCAAGAGCCTAAGCCCACTGTAATTCCATCCCAAAACGAGGAATCCCAGACCAAGGAAAAAATCTACATTCTCCACATTGACGCCCCGGTTTCTCGCAGAGAGGCCAGCAAAAGGAGAAAGGCGGCAACCATGCCACAGACAGGTATCTCCCGTCGGGAACGTGGTCTCGGTGCCGCCTCTAAAAATAATGCTACTTAAATTCATGTTTTTGTTCAAGTTATTTCAAAAAAAATCTTGCATTTCAACGGAGTATCTTATCCCACGCCAGCAAACCATCCCTTCGAGAAATATCCCATCCATTGATAGCGGAATTTCTCGGATTGTGCAACCATCTAATCGAAAAACAGATCATCCCCTGATAGAGCCTCCAACCATCTTTGGCCTAAACAAATGTCCATCCAACATTGCTATGTTTCTCCGCTGTAAATTACCGCTATCCCCACGCTAAAACAAAATTCAAAAACAGCATGCCACCGTTCATCCCTTGCGAATTATTGTTATCCATTGCCGAAGCCACTACCCTTCTTCTAACAAATTTTGGGTTTTGTACGAGTAACTATCCAGGCTTCGAGAGAAGGTCCTCCCCCACGAATTTTCTCCAGTCCCGGGAGGTCAATTCAAACCTTGCCGAAACAAATTTTTCAGCTCCTTTCAAATTATCTCAAATTTAGATCAGCAGCTCCAAACTCGGCTAACCATTCATTAATTTTGGAAGATAATTCTGTGCAGGCTTTATGAAACGAATTGAAATCCTTCGTAATGGGACAGCCTTCTATTTGGTAAAGCAAATGCTTTGTTGGTGAATCCTTTCCAATTCGGTTCTTATCGTTGTAAGCGTTGTAAGAAAGCAGTGTTACCAATTTGGGGAAGTCATCCCCATTGCATTGCACAAGTGGACCATTCAGGATAAAAGGATCCAAGGCCGCTGCAATTGAGCGGGGTGTAAACGGATTGTTAACGAATTGCGTAAATTGCCATTCCTCAAACGCCTCAATGGTGACAAGCAATTTTTCCTTATGTGAAAGGGCTCCCTGGAGTCGAGGCATGTCTTTATTTTTTAGGTCAAAGAATTTGGCAAAATGACCATATGTGGTTTTCGACCCATCATTCAACCCCTTGATGCCGAAATGAAAAGTTGTGTTTTGAAGGCAATGAACTAAATCGAAGACAGTTTCCTTTTGCTTTTCAAGCAGTTGTTGTCGCAATGAAAATCTACGATATATGTAAACCGCAAAAATAAGCGTCCCTACGGCAACAAAAAGCCCGATTGCATTAAGAACAAGGGACGCATAATCAATCCAGTCGCGAGCTCCAATGCCATCGATTGCTTTAATAACTGCAGCGATATCCATAAATTTGCATCTCCCGGCTCACCTGCGGAGCCTAGCCCGAACACAATTTGCGTGGGAGGGAGTAATGTGCATCAGCATTTTTTAGAACACACCGCATGAAAACATCCCCCCCCGAGAAAAATCAACACCCTGATCATGCACCCAATTGTCCTTGTCTAAAATTGATTCACCGAGAAACTATTCATCCAACGCGATCCATCCAACCCCACGAGCAACCATCCAGCTCTAATAGCTCTTTCATATTGTTCCCCCGGTTATACCTGCCAATTTGATTCTTTCCTGCCCGCCGGAAAAATGTCCTGTTTCTCTGGCCTCGAAAACCATCCCCAACCACAGAATTTGTTGGTCAACGCGGAACTAACCTGCGACCGAAGGGAGACAGGTTCAGTGACTGGTTGTCGAAATCCCCGGATTGAAAACATCCGCCCTGGAAAATATCCCAAACCTCGATCACCCAACCTACCCCTCTGCCCAAATGATCGGGGAGGCGGGCGCCCTTCTATTCATCGCCAGTCCGCAGCATTGGCTTTAACTCACCATTCCTTAGCCGACTGAGTTTTGCTAACAAATCCTGCAACTCATTGGCGCTAAGAAATGATTCCCGGTAAAGTGTCCTTACGTAATCTTCCACGCTCGAATTATTCTTTCGGTTATTACACTCCCGACAAGCTGCCACCACATTCCGGTAACTGTTTTCTCCTGTTGGCCGCGAAACAACGTGCTCGATGACGTAATTCTCCGCGGTCAGGTCGCGCAGGCAATAAAAACAGCGGTGCCCCTCCCGGTCCAAAATCAGAACGCGATTTTCCGGGATCTCAAAGAAATCCATCTCCTCAATGCTAAGTAGCGGTGCTGGGGTGGCAGGTGGCGGTATGAGCCCAGGTATTTCGTCAGGAAGTTTCAACCGGATGCGACGACCAGTGCGCTCGCTCGAAACGATCTCAATAAAGCCCTTTGCCTGCAAAGACCGCAACTTTTCATAGGCTGTGCTCTCTGACATTGGCCTACCATCCTGACCAACACCGCAGGCCATACGGTGTCTTGCTGATTTGAACCCAATAACGACCTCGTTTGCGTCAAGCAGTCGACTGTGTCGAAAAATGTAGAGATAAAGCGCCTGCTCATAGGTGTTGAGCTTCGGGGCAAGATAATCTTGAAACTGCTCAATAAATTTTTTTGTATCCATAAGCTAAAGACGCCCTTTGCAGGAAAATAAACAGCTCAATTGTTTGGCAGATTCAGCAACTTGTCTCCATCCATGGATGGATGACATCCCCCAAGGAAAATTTTCCACCCATCGATTATTCATCCATGCCCCCCTGGTCAAAAACTTTCATAAACGGGAATCCACTGATATCCCTTGCCGGGAAATCCGTAAGCGATCAATGGCATGGGGAAAGCTCCCCCAAGAAAATGGGTTCAGAAGGATTCCAGGCGTGAACGGTCGAGGTATTGAGGGAGAAGAGATTTTATTTGTTCATCTGAAGTTGCCTTGGGCA
>Ga0209749_1002930_pt1 | contig 10233 bp, 10 predicted proteins | sample EPASupsiteSAE347_FD_187267 | JGI IMG/M metagenome (GOLD analysis project Ga0209749, IMG submission 187267) | Bioremediated contaminated groundwater from EPA Superfund site, New Mexico - Sample SAE3-47 (SPAdes) (version 2) | ecosystem: Environmental > Aquatic > Deep subsurface > Groundwater >... | reverse complement strand
CTCTTATCGGAATCTGTCTTGCGAGTAAAGCAACATATATAGTCTCAGCTATTGTTATTATGTCAAGAAACGATTTTCTACAATAATCCTCACTGTTTTGATAAAAAACTATTGTGTCTGAAAAATAAATTACTGAAAACTTTTCTCTTATCTCATCAAAATTGTTTCTGATTTGTAAAGAAGTATCTACAATATTATAAATTTTTTCAGGAATTAAGTTTTGTATCAATTCCTTAAACCCGAGAATGTCAATATAGAGTATGTATCTTTTCATAATTGGTGACTAACTAATGTATATACGAAACCCTATGGCGTATATCCGCCTGGTTTTGGTGTGATATGTGCATTATGGCGTCTGTTTTGCTTTTCGGATTATCAGCCATTTTGATTTTCTGTATGTCTTATTAAAAGAGACTTTACATAGTCAGGCAATGCAATTTCCCCTTGATCGGCTTCTTTCTTTAATGCTTCAAAAAAATTTACTTCAGTTCCTTTCCAGGTCAATTCAAGTCGACGAATCTTTTCTAAAGTGATATGGTCATAGTTTTCAGGTTTGCCCCAATAGCACTTCAGACAAATTTCAATATCTTTTAAACCAATCCAATTTTCACAATGTTCGCAAGACCATGATTTTGCCCTATTACACGAAGCACAAAGAAGCATATAGTCATTTATATCCTGCTGAAAATTTTCATCATCTCCGCTTATTTCGTATGGCACCCTATGGTCGATTTGCAAGTATCTCTCCTCAAACTTGCCATTACAAATATAACAGTGTCCCTTATTTGCATCATATAATGATTTCTTGAATTCTTTTGAAAATATTTGTCGTCCGTCAACTCGATTATTGCGGATTTTTGAAAGGTTTCCAAATCTATACGCCGCAATTGATTTGCCACCGGCTGATTTTGTTTTAAACGTTTCAAGGGGGATTCCGGCTTCCCTGACATCTCTTGCGGCACGGGGCGGATGATTGTATCCGTAAGTTTTTTCCAGATCTTCGGTTGTTATGAAGCCATGTTTAAGAATATGGTCAATGACGATCTTTGCTCTCTTATTGGTAATTGATTCGGCAAGTTTTAAAAATTTCTTTGGGTACTTTTTCATGCAATGTCAAACAATGAAGGCTGTTTTTGTAAAATTGATTCTACCCGTTTATTAATGTGAGTAACTGAAGACAAATTGCCGGATATATAAACAGCTTCGTAAGTCCGTTCGTTTCGACTGTGCAATGTTGCTATTGATGAACGACCTGCATCAATTTCAATTTTATGCAAATTCAGTTCCCCGGGAAGCTCTTCCCCATAAGTTTTTATGTCTGTCCGGCCATCGTAACTAAGAATAAATGGTATATTCCGTTTGTTTAATTTGTACAGAGAAATTAAAAAGTCTTCATGATTTAGGTCTTCCATATATCTGAATCCGCCATTTTTCGCTGTACCTTGATATGGCGGATCCATATAGATCAAATCTTTTTCAGTCGCCAGATCTAAAATTTTCTCATAATCAAAGGAATAAAAAGTAACTTTACCTTTTAATAAATTAGATACACTTAAAATATCATATCTCATGTTTTCCGGTAAACGTCCTTTTCTTCTTTTATCCGGACTCTGGTTAAAATTACCTTCGGCATTATATCTGACTGCGGCCTTTACACATTTTGCCAGTAAAAACAATAAGTATTTAGGTTCTTTCGTTTGATTAAAATCGTCCCGTATTTGATAATAGTATTCTTCTTCATTGCCAAGCTGACTATTCCAAATATGATGATAATCCCTGATTATAGATTGAGGTTCATTTACAATCATTTCCCAAAGTTTTATCAAAGGTTCATTTATATCATTAACAATAAACTTCTCAGCTTTAAAGTAATATGCAGATGCAATGGTGATTGCAGCCGAACCAGCAAAAGGCTCAATCAATCTGTCAATTTTTTCAGGGAAAAATCTTAAGATGTCAGCGGCTAGGTTTCTTTTGCTTCCCTGATATGGTATAGGATGTGGTATCTTCATGTAATTCTATTTTTTTCAAATATAATCATATTTATCCAACCTTACTAATCAAAGGTAGAGCGTCGATTTTTCTTTTCGGATTATCAGCCATTTAGCTTTTCTCCTTGATTTACAATTGCCCGATCAAGCGGATTGACGATTTTACCGGAAAGTCCGGCGGGCGGAATTTCGCCTCTTAAACTCAGAGTAATCATTGGCGCCACATAGAAATTCATTTGCGCTTATTCTACATACTATAAACGCCAATTTCAATAGAAAATATAGTTCTCCGTAGCAATGCCAAAAAATTTTGCCGGAAAATGCCACAAAAACGGAAGTAGATGCTTGCACAACGGACGCATTAGCCGGGGATACGGACATATTAGGCGGGGAAACGGACATAAATGCCGGGGAAATGGAAGCAATAGGCCGGGAAAAGTAAATAAATGCTCGCGAAACGGACGTATTAGATCGGGGAAAGTAGATGCGAGGTCGGGAAGCGGGCAGAACGTTGCGAAAAACTGGCATATCAATATTTGCAAACATTGGCGTTTTTAAATACATTCCAGTGTTAATTTCAGGATGAAGAGTATGGTGGTTATCCGACAGCCGAAAAATTCGGCCAATACGTCAAAAAGAGATGGAGTGATTATGACTGACATTATCCGCCCGGACTTGAAAAATACGCATACGCAATGTCTCAATCCGGCGACAGGTGAAATCCTGGGCTATTCAGAATTGACACCGGTCGCTGAACTCAAGAATATTGTCGAACGAGCGCGGTCAGCCCAGGAATCCTGGAGTCGTCTTTCGCTCAGGCAAAGAAAAACCTATTTAAAACGCGTGCGGCGCTATCTGGCCGACCACGCCGATGAGATCGCGGAAATAATTTCCAAAGATAATGGTAAAGTGCGCATCGATGCAATGGCCGGGGAAGTGTTACCGGCCAGTATGGCGATCTCATATTACATGCGCAAGGCACGCCGCTTTCTGAAACCGGTCAAATGCGGCACCGGCAACCTGATGCTGGTCAATAAACGCAGCCGGATTTTACGGGTGCCTTTCGGAGTGATCGGCATAATTTCACCCTGGAATTATCCGTTTGCGATTCCGTTCTCGGAAGTCGTGATGGCGCTGTTGTCCGGCAACGTTGTCGTCCTGAAAACCGCCACTGAGACACAGATGGTCGGCCGAAAATTGGAGGAGTGCTTTTTGGCGGCTGATTTGCCGGAGGGCGTTTTCAATTATGTCAATTTACCGGGAAAAATTGCCGGCGATGCTCTCCTGGCTTCCGGGATTGACAAACTGTTCTTCACCGGATCGGTCAATGTCGGGAAATACCTGATGAATAAGGCTTCGGAAACACTGACGCCGTTGGTATTGGAGCTGGGCGGCAACGATCCGATGATCGTCTGTGATGACGCCGACCTCGAAAGAGCCGCGGGCGGCGCGGTCTGGGGCGGACTGTCGAATGCCGGGCAATCCTGCGGCGGCGTCGAGCGCGTTTACGTTGATGAAAAAATCTACGAGCCATTCATGGCGATTCTAAAGACCAAAGTCGAAGCCCTGCGCGTTACCGCCGATGTCGATCATGAATCGGATATGGGCGCAATGGTCACTCAGGGCCAGATTGATACAGTCAATCGCCATATTACAGATGCTCTTGAAAAAGGCGCGGTGATTTTTGCACAGTCGAAAGTTCCGTCAGACAGTCGTTTGAAAAATTTCCTGCCAGCGACCGTCCTGACCAACGTCAATCACGAAATGCTGGTGATGAAAGATGAAACCTTCGGGCCGGTACTGGGCGTGATGCCTTTCCGGACAATCGCTGAAGCCATTGCGCTGGCGAACGATTCCTATCTCGGTCTGACCGGTTCGGTCTGGTCGCGCAATCACCGCAAAGCCATCGCGATTGGCAAACAGATCAAAGCCGGGGCGGTCACGATCAACGATCACCTGATGAGTCACGGATTGGCTGAGACACCCTGGGGCGGTTTCAAACAGTCCGGGATCGGCCGGACGCACGGCAAACCGGGCTTCGATGAAATGACCCAACCGCAGGTCATCGTCAATGACATTCTGCCGTTTGCGAAGAAAAACATGTGGTGGCCGCCCTACAGCCCAAAGATTTATCGGGGACTAATCGGACTTACGGTTTTCCTGTACGGGAAAGGATTCGGAAAACGTTTGATAGGATTGATGCGGATTTTGCGTATTTTTCCACGCTATTTTAACCGGTAATTGATGATTGCAACGGATGAATTGCCCGAACCGGGACGAGTTTGACAATTGCCGAATAAAAACTAAATTTGGCGTTCATTTTAAGAGATCTAATGCAAAAACATGACTGGCAAAAGATTATTGAGAAAATCGGGCAATCCGAACGGATACTGCTGACGACCCACCATAATCCGGATGGCGACGGTCTGGGAGCGGAGGCAGCCTTGTTTCATTGCTTCCGGCGACTCGGAAAATCACCGGCTATCCTGAATTCATCGGCGTTGCCGCCGGAATATGTCTTTCTGAATGAATCTGAAATATTTAACACTTACCAGGCCGGACAAACACCGGAGGAGTTGGAGAAATTCGACCTGCTGATGATTTTAGATGCCGGAAATACCGAGCGGCTCGGCCCGCTCGGGCCGGTTTTGAAAAACGTCAATCTGCCGACGATTTGTATCGATCATCACCCGTTCAACAATTGCCCGGCCGATAACGCCAGTATGATAGACGTCCGGGCGCCGGCCACCGCCACACTCGTCTTTGAGTTGATCAAAATCATCGCTCCCCAGATCATCGACCTGAAAATAGCCTCGGCGCTGTATGTCGGTCTGATGACCGACACCGGTTCATTTCGCTTCGAGAACACAACCGCCGAAACCATGGAAATGGCAGCTGAACTTCTGCGTCTGGGCGTCCAACCCGGATTGATATACCGCTACGTTTATGAAAATTATCGTCCGGAGAGGATGAAACTGCTCGGCATGGTTTTACAGGATGTGCAATATGAATTCGACAATCGCCTGGCCTGGTTCAGCGTAACCCGCGAACAGATCGCCGCCGCCGGAGCCATATTGGACGAGGTGGACGGCTTTACCGATTTCGTCCGCTCGATCAAGGGCGTGGAAGTTGCCGTCATGTTTCTGCAAGTCCGGGATAGCCGGACGCGCATGAATTTCCGCTCAAAAGGATTAATAACTATCAATGACGTTGCCCGCCAATTTGGCGGCGGCGGGCATCCTTACGCAGCCGGTTTGGTGCTGGATACCGGATTGGACGAGGCTATCCGGACAGTTTTACCGGCAATCCGCAATAAATTTCTGACAGAAGGAAAATAATGAGCGTAAAATCAGATCGCTGGATAGAGGAAATGGCTTTGAACCATAAAATGATCGAACCGTTCGAGAAAAGTCAGGTCAGTTCCGGCGTAATATCGTTTGGAGTTTCGTCCTATGGCTACGATCTGCGAGTTGCCGACGAATTCCGGATTTTCAACGGTCAACCGGGATTGGTGCTCGACCCTAAAAAAGTACCGGCTGACCTGTTTACCGAATTCAAAGGCGCGGTCTGTGAAATTCCGCCCAGCAGTTTTGTATTAGGGCGCAGTCTTGAGTATTTTCGTATTCCGCGTAATGTCGTCACCGTTACGACCGGGAAATCGACTTATGCTCGCTGCGGCGTTATTGTGAATGTCACTCCGCTGGAACCGGAATGGGAGGGCTTTATCACGATCGCAATTGCAAACATTGCCCCGATGCCGGTTAAAATTTACGCCAACGAAGGACTGGCGCAGGTCCTCTTTTTTGAAAGCGATGAAGAATGCCGGATTTCTTACGCCGATAAAAAAGGTAAATACCAGGCTCAAAAAATCATTACGACAGCGAGGATAAAAGACTAATGGCGCTGAAGGTAACAGTTTCAGCCGGAGTCGGATTTTGCGCCGGAGTGCAGGCCGCCGTTAAAAAGGCGCAGGAATCTGCTCGCAAATACGGCCGGGTTGCCATGCTCGGCGATATTGTCCATAACGAAAAAGTTGTCAGCGAATTGTCCGCCATCGGCGTTCATGTTATAAGTAATCTGGATGAGGTCGATCAGGCAATGCCGTTATTGTTCCGGTCGCATGGCACCCCGCTCAATGTTTGGGAAGAGGCACGTCAACGCGGTCTGACGATCATCGACGCGACCTGCCCGCTGGTACGGCAGATTCATACCGAAGCCAAGATGCTGGCCGATGAAGGTCGTCAACTGATAATCATCGGCGATAAAAATCATGAGGAAGTTGAAGGCATTGCCAGCCAGGTCAATGGAGTGATCGTCGTTTCCGGTCCGGGTGATGCTCAGCAATTGCAGGGTCTAAAAAAAATCGGAGTGGTTGCCCAATCGACCCAGTTTATCGAAAATGTCACTGCTGTGCTCGCCATCCTTAGCGCCAAAACCGAAGATCTGCGCTTTATCAATACGATTTGTCGACCGACTCGCCAACGCCAGGAACAAATCCGGGAACTCGCCCGGAATAACGACGTTATGATTGTTGTGGGTTCGAGAAAAAGTGCCAATACAAAACGCCTGGTTCAAATAGCCGAAGTGCTTAATAAAAACACCTATCTGGTCGATTCTGCCAGCGAAATTCAATCAGTTTGGTTCGAGGGGAAAACGACCGTAGGAGTCTCCGCCGGAGCCTCGACTCCTATCGAAGTTGTCGAAGCGGTGGTTAAAAAGATCGGCAATATTGCCTGAAATGTGTTAAATTTCCGAGCATGAAAAGGAGTAATTTTAAAATGGATAAGGGTTCGTTTGAAGTTAAAGTTGGCCTGGCTGAAATGCTGAAAGGCGGTGTGATCATGGATGTCACAACGCCGGAGCAGGCCAAAATCGCCGAAGATGCGGGTGCGGTCGCAGTCATGGCGCTGGAAAGAATTCCGGCCGACATCCGGGCCGCCGGTGGAATAGCCCGCATGTCAAATCCGAAAGTAATCAAGGCGATTCAGAAAACAGTTTCGATTCCCGTAATGGCGAAATGCCGGATCGGGCATTTCGCCGAAGCCCAGGTGCTGGAAGCCTTGGGCGTTGATTTTATCGATGAGAGTGAAGTTCTGACACCGGCCGATGAAGAAAATCACATCTGGAAGCATGATTTCAAAGTGCCGTTTGTTTGCGGTTGCCGTGACCTTGGCGAAGCCCTGCGCCGGATCGGTGAAGGTGCGGCCATGATCCGCACAAAAGGCGAAGCCGGCAGCGGCAATATCGTCGAAGCCGTGCGTCACATGCGCATGGTGCAGTCCGGAATCCGCAAACTGACGACTTTGCAGGATGATGAATTGATGGCGGAAGCCAAGCGGTTGGGCGCGCCGTTCGAATTGGTACGCCAGGTTGCTAAAAGCGGCAAACTGCCGGTACCGAATTTCGCAGCCGGTGGAATTGCCACTCCGTCCGATGCTTCATTGATGATGCAGTTGGGCGCCGAGACTGTTTTTGTCGGTTCCGGCATTTTTAAATCCGAAGATCCGGCCGCGCGTGCTAAAGCCATTGTGCTGGCGACGACTTATTATAACAATCCCGAAAAACTGGCTGAAGTATCGAGTGGATTGGGGGAAGCCATGCACGGTCTCGATCTTGCTGAGATTCCCGAAGCGGAAAGACTCGCCAAACGAGGATGGTAGAAAATTCAGGTATTGTAACCCTCAGATAATTTTTAAAACCTATGAGCAATAAAACCAAACGGGTCGGGGTATTGGGTCTTCAGGGTGCCTTCCGGAAACACACCGAAATATTAAATTCGCTCGGTGTCGAAACCGTCGATGTCCGGTATAAAGATCAAATCGATAAGTGCGACGGCCTGATCATTCCGGGCGGTGAATCGACTACAATGTCTAAATTGATCGACGAAATGGACATGCGCGAAAGCCTGACCAATTTTCCGGGTATGATTTTCGGCACATGCGCAGGAGCGATCCTTTTGTCCGATAAATGCGACGATCCGCGCGTCCAGCCCCTGCATCGCACTCCCCTGAGAATTCTGCGGAATGCTTACGGACGGCAGGTTGATTCTTTTATTGAAAATATCGAATTGAAATTTACTCAAACACCGTTCCGGGCAGTCTTTATCCGGGCCCCGAAACTTAATCACCTTGATTCAGGGATTGAGATTCTTGGACGAATGAACGGTGACGTAGTGCTGGTCAAGTCCGGCAATAACCTGATCTCGACTTTCCATCCCGAACTTACCGACGACCCGCGTATTCATCAATATTTTATTAATTGCCTGCAATAATGACCGAAAATCAGTTTAAAAAGAAATATCCGATACTGTCGAAGATCGATTTCCCGGCTGATTTACGGAAATTATCGGTCAACGAACTTATTGATCTCAGTTCGGAAATGCGCGAGTACATTATCGAAACCGTTACGACGACCGGCGGTCACCTGGCGCCGAGTCTGGGAGTTGCCGATCTGACGATTGCCTTGCATTATGTATTCGATACTCCGGTCGATAAACTGATCTGGGATGTCGGACACCAGGCCTACGGTCATAAAATCCTGACCGGCCGGAAAGATGCAATCAGGCAAATTCGGCAGTACGGCGGGATCAGCGGTTTTTGTAAAATCAGTGAGAGCGAATACGATTGTTTCGGCGCAGGGCACGCCAGCACTTCGATTTCGGCCGCAGTCGGAATCGCGGTGGCGCGCGATCTGAATGCGGAAAAGCACAGGGTCGTGGCAATCATCGGCGACGGTTCTTTCACGGGCGGCCTGGCTTATGAAGGTCTGAACAATGCCTATAATGTCAATGGCCAATTCCTGGTGATTTTAAATGACAACGAGATGTCAATTTCGCGTAATGTCGGGGCGATGTCAAATTATTTTACACGGATCGTAACCAGTCCGAGTTACCTGAATATGAAGAACCAGATCTGGAATTCTCTGGCTTTATTACCGCGCGGTGCCGGATTTTTCCGTAAACTCGGTCGCAAATTACTTGAATCATTTAAGAATTTCCTGGCGCCCGGTATAATCTTCGAGGAATTCGGTTTTCGCTATTACGGTCCGATCGACGGTCATAATATTCCGCAACTCATTAACACATTCAATAACATCAAAGATCTGAAATATCCAGTGCTTCTGCATGTCATTACCCAGAAGGGCAAGGGCTTAGCCAGCGCGGAGAGCGATCCGGTGAAATACCATGGTATCGGTCCGATCAAAAAGAAAGATGCCTGTCTCACGGCACCATCTGCGCCGCCGTTCTTAAATGCTTTTAGTGAAATCGCCTGTGAGATCGGTGATCAGTATGAAAAAGCTGTGTTTATCACGGCAGCAATGGCTGAAGGAACGGGATTGGTTGATTATTCTCGAAAATTTCCGACACGCTATTTCGATGTCGGGATAGCTGAGGGACACGCGGTAACATTCGCGGCCGGACTGGCTGCCAGCGGATTTCGACCGGTCGTTGCGATATATTCGACATTTTTACAACGGGCGTACGATCATATTATTCATGATGTGGCTCTGCAAAAATTACCGGTCGTGTTTGTCTTAGATAGAGGCGGGATCGTCGGGGAAGACGGACCGACTCACCATGGCGCATTCGATCTTAGTTATTTAAGTACCGTGCCCAATATGATTATTTCAGCTCCGCGTGACGGCAATGAATTACGGAATCTGCTAAAAACGGCACTCGATCAGAAAGCGGCTCCCTTTGCGATCCGCTACCCGAAAGCCTCATGCGTCGAGTTTGACAGCGAAATCTCGGCGGAAACATACGAAATCGGCAAATGGGAGATCGTAAAATCCGGAAATAAGATCGCGATTGTTTCTGTTGGTGTAATGACTAACAGCGCTGTGGATGCGGTTTGTCTGCTGGAATCCCAAAATATTCACCCGACTATCGTTCACGCCCGTTTCGTTAAACCGTTAGATACCGAAATGCTGCAGAAAATTGCTCAAAATCATAAACTGATTATTACTATCGAAGAAAATAGTATTATCGGCGGATTTGGTGAGCAGGTGTCAAGATATTATATCAATCAGAACATGCCTGTGATGATCAATTTGCTGGCGATTCCGGATCGGTTCATTGAACAGGGAGCCAGGGAAATATTACTGAGAAATCTTGGGCTGGATGCTGAAGGAATCGCGGCTAAAATTAGCCAATTATTCCAAACCATTAACTAAACAAATATATTTTATCAAGAATAGAATACTAATTGTATAATTAGTTGGTAGATAATAACCTCAGGTAACG
>Ga0209749_1002925_pt1 | contig 10263 bp, 7 predicted proteins | sample EPASupsiteSAE347_FD_187267 | JGI IMG/M metagenome (GOLD analysis project Ga0209749, IMG submission 187267) | Bioremediated contaminated groundwater from EPA Superfund site, New Mexico - Sample SAE3-47 (SPAdes) (version 2) | ecosystem: Environmental > Aquatic > Deep subsurface > Groundwater >... | reverse complement strand
AGCCCTATCCCATCTTTACTTCGCCGCTGGAAGCTGCGGCGGCCCTCGACATTTCCGCAACCTATTACGAACGGAAGACCCGGCGGGACAAGCGGGGATCCTTGCCGGCGACACTGCCGGACAAGGGGTTCCTTGATTCCCTCCACCATCTCTGCCGCCGGGAGCAACGGATTCCCCTTACCGATGAGGCCCTTGATGTCTGCCGGGCTGCCGGTTTGGCGACCATAAAGGGGTGGACGATCCGCAACCCTGAGGAGGCGGACGCCATCTCCCCCCGTTTTCCCGTAGCGGTAAAACTGATCTCCCGTCAGGCCTCCCACAAGACCGATGTGGGCGGGGTGCGCCTGAATATCAGGACCCGGCGCACCCTCCGGAAGGCACTGGCGGAGATGCAGCAAACCTTTGAAAATATTGCCGACGCCTTTCTCATCCAGAAAATGGCCGCTCCCGGGGTGGAGTGTTTTATCGGGGGCCGACAGGACCCCGTATTCGGCCCTGTCGTTATGGTCGGACTGGGAGGGATTTTTATTGAAGTCTTCAAGGATACGGCCCTCCGCCTGGCCCCGGTAACGAAGGCGGAGGCCTCGGATATGGTCCGGGAACTGAAGGCCTATCCCCTTCTCCAAGGCGTCCGGGGGAGGCCGGCCGCCGATGTTGAGGCCCTGGCGGAGGTGATCGGCAAGGTCTCCGCCCTGTTGGCGGCGGCCCCGGAGATTGCCGAGCTGGATCTCAATCCCGTCATCGTCCATCCGGCCGGGAAGGGCGTCTCCCTGGTGGATGCGAGAATTTTCTTCAGTGAATAAGGTTCTGCTCATTTACCCCCCTGTTTCCAAGCCCTGTGAGCCGCCGGCGGGGATTGCCCGCCTGGCGGGAGTCTTGCTCGAACACGGCATTCCCTGTATCGTGATCGACGCCAATGTCGAGGGGCTGCATTTTCTGCTCAATTATCAGGGTGCCCGGGAAGGAACTGAAATCCCGGCGCATGACCGAATTTCATCGGAAATCGGGAGTGCGTCTCCGGATTTAACGGCGGCGCCCAAGGTTGGAGGCCGGGACAGGGCGGGGAGCACGTGGACGAAAAGGGCCGTCCGTAATCTGCCGGGGCACCTCCAATCCCTTCGCTCCTGGCCTCTCTACGGACATGCCGACCGTTACCGGCGGGCCGTTGCCGATATCAACCGTGTCCTGGCCGGAGCGTCGTCCCAGGTATACGTTGCGAAGGGTGATAATCAAGCCTTCAACCCCATCCCCACCCTGACCCTCCCCTTGAAGGGGAGGGAATCTTTCATGGAACCGGTAATATCTCTGAAGGGGCGGGATAATTCAAGCCGGGTCATAGTGAGTCTGGCTGATTACGAGGATGAGGCATTATCGCCCCTGCGATCCGCCGATCTCCTCCAGGCTGCCGCCCATCCGGAAAGAAATCCCTTTTATCCCTATTTCCGGGCGCGGATCATGTCCCTGCTGAAGGAGCAAAATCACGAAATAATCGGCATATCCGTTAATTATCTGAGCCAGGCCCTTTGCGCCTTTGCCCTGATCGGCTTTATCCGCGCGATGGCGCCCCGCAGTAAGATCATTTTAGGCGGTGGTCTGGTCACCTCCTGGCTGCGACAATCCCAAAGGCAGAATATCGGTGGGGGCGGTTTGGCTGCCGGAACGACCTATGCAGGTATTGATGGATTTAGTAAGCCCGGAGGGAATAACCCCTACTCCGGCCTTGTCGATGATCTCGTCGCCGGTCCGGGCGAAGATTATCTCCTCCGCCTTGCATTAAAAAACGTCCGGCAAACTCCTCCCCGTGGTGATTCCAAGGATTTGTCTGATTCAGATTCAGTGCTTTCAAAGCGGGGAATAGCGATTTCTGCGGCAGCCACGGATATGGCGGCTCCTTCCGGACCTTCCAGGCCCGAGGTCCCCTGTCCTGATTACCGGTTTTTCTCCTGGGATCTGTACCTGTCTCCCGGGGCGATCATTCCCTACAGCGCCTCGACAGGCTGTTACTGGCGGCGGTGCCGGTTCTGCCCGGAGACGGCGGAAAGGAATCCCTATCGACCGCTACCGGTAAAAAAAGTCCTCGCCGATCTGGAGCGTCTCAAGAAAAAAACGCATCCCGTCCTGATCCATTTCCTCGACAATGCCCTGAGCCCGGCCTTGCTGACCGCCCTTGCCGAACAGGGGATCGGTGTGCCCTGGTATGGTTTTGTCCGGATTACGGAGCATCTGGCGGACCCGGCATTTTGTCGCCGTTTGCATGACGCCGGGTGCGTCATGTTGAAACTGGGCCTCGAATCGGGAGATCAGGGGGTTCTCGACGTCCTGGAGAAGGGCATTGATTTAAAAACGGCCTCCCGGGTGCTCCGGAACCTGAAGGAGGTCCGTATCGGGACCTATGTTTACCTCCTCTTTGGAACCCCCGCCGAAGACCGGGCCGCCGCCCGCCGAACCATGGAATATATCGTGGAAAACAGTTCCTCCATAGATTTCCTGAACGTGGCGATCTTTAACCTGCCGGTCTTTGCTGCCGCCGCCGCTGATCTTGTGACCCGGCCCTTTTCCACGGGCGATCTTTCTCTCTACAGGGATTTTGAACATCCCAAGGGCTGGAACCGGCGGGTGGTAAGGCGCTTTGTCGACGGGGAATTGAAAAGGAACCCCGTTATTGCCGGGATCATCAAACGGACGCCGCCCGTCTTTACGTCGAATCATGCCCCGCTTGTGAAGGGTCTTATTCTTTAAAAATGATCTGCCAGGCCTTTTCTTTGTCGAAACCGGTAATTCGGCCCTCCTGAGACTGCAGGACGCCCGACTGATTGAGTTCGTCGAGAATGTCCTCTATCTCGCTATCGTCTTTTCCGGTTAGGGACGTCAGTTCGGGAACGGGATTCCACTCCCGGGGAAAGGGATCGTTTTTCAGGAAATACATCATAAGAATCAGGCGGAGCCAGGAATGGGTCGTATCTTCGAGGGCTTTATTGCTTTTTTTGATCCGGCGGGAGAATTCCTTGAGCATGAAAAGAGAGGCGTCGTCGCTTTCTCTCAGCAGGTTGCGGAAAGTATCTCCGTCTATTACCGCCAATTCCGCATCCTCGCTTGCCTTTGCCGAGGCAGTTCTCTGGGCCTCGATAAGCGCTGCTATTTCACCAAAATAATTGCCCGGCCCCATATCGGTCAGGATTTTCCTTGTCAGCCCTATCGTCTTTTCCAGTTGTATCCTCCCGGACAGGATGTAGTACATCTCGGTGCCGGCATCGCCCTCTTGAAAGACATAGGTATTTTTCGGGTATATGCGACCGAACTTATGGAAGAGCCGCTCGTCCGTGGTCAACCATTTTTTGCCGGGCTTGAAGAAGGCCTTATGCAGGAGGATCAAATCCCTTCTCATGAAGGAGGCCATCAGCTCGGCGCAGAAAAGTAGGATCAGGGCGATGTAGAATACCCAGATCACAAGGATGACGACAGCTTCCAGAGAGCCGAAGATGACATTATAGCGGGTATAGTTGGCGACGTACCAGGCAAAAAAATGCTTGGCAACCTCCATGAGGGCGGAAAAGATCGCCCCTCCCGTGACGGCTACCCCCAAGGGGATCTTCCCCGTGGGAATAACTTTATACAGGATGGTAAAGAATAGCACCGTGACCAGAGACGGAATGGCATACTGAAAGAAAGCGCCCTTAATCATGGGGAAGTTCTGGAAAACCGTTTCTGCGAGTAATGGTTGTTTGGCGAGGAGCGCCACTACGGAGGTAACGACGATACTGGCCAACGCAACCGCCCAGGCGGCAGGAATCATGGCAATGGCGAGAAGTTTCGATGCGATGTAATTCCGGCGTTCATGGGAATGGAAGATCATGCTCATGGCTGTTTCAACAGCCCCGAAAATCATGGAGGAAAACCAGATCAGGGTGATGATTCCGACCCAACCCAGGACATGCTTCTTTTCCTCCATGCCGCCAAGCTGATCAAGAAGGGGGCCCGAGAAATAGGGGCTCAATTTCTTTACACCTTCCAGCATTTCGTGCTGAATATGAGGAAAGGCGCCAAGAATCTGATTGACCATGATGATGGTCAAAATGAACATGGGAATAAAGGAAAGAATGGAGTAAAGGGCAATGGCCGCCGCCTGGTTTGCATTCCCGTTCTTGTCGAAGTTTATGACGGCGTCCACGAAGACATCCCATCCCCCCAGCAGGCGAACCCTGCCTCGGGAGAGCCACTCCTTGGGAGCGAGAATCTCGGCGAATCTCCTATGAGTCCTTTTATCGGTCATTTTCGCAAGGATTTCCCCTTCGACTTTCACCTGCTCCTCTTCCATCCCCTCACGTTGATAATGGGCCACAGAACCAACTCGATCACGGTTTTGCGAAGAACCGTCGTTTAACGCTTGACCGCTCTCGGCTCATCCCCGGGCGGCGCTGCGTCGGATGTCCGTCCACCCCTGGCCCTGTTTATTGCCGTTTACTGCCTTAAAGGTCAAGCGAAAGTTGAAGTCCGGCGACAAAGATATCTCCGGCCAAGTTCCGAAGACCGTTCATTATTAATGTCCATCCCTTTGTATCCCAGCTTTATTTTTTACCATAAATCGGTTATATGGCGAGCATTCAGGAAACAGGAAGCAGGCAATTGATATAGAAAAGGATGGTTATGATGAGATTCAAGAAAAGTGTCGCAGTGATTTTGTCGTTGTCTTTGTTATTGATCGGCACGGCGGCGGTAGCCGCGGAGGTAGCGCCGGCGGAAGAGGCAAAAAAAGTGGAACAAAAGGTAGAAGAAGCGAAACCGACGACCGATTTGACGGTCAGCGTCCTGAGCGCTTACATTTCCAAGGGCGATGAACTGTCCCGCAACAGCATCGTCATTCAGCCCCAGATTGCGCTTGGTTACAAGGGATTTTCCCTTACCGTCTGGGGGAATCTGGATACGCGGCCCTATCTTGCCGAGACGTCGACCTATAAGGGGGACAAAAGGCAGAACTGGACGGAAACGGATTTAACCCTTGCTTACAATCGTTCCTTCGGGATCGTGAATACGGGGATTGCCTATGCCTATTTCGGAAACGCCGCCTACTGGAACTCGGACAACACCGGCGCCGGACCGGACCAGAAGGATGACCAGGAAGTTTCCCTGTCCCTGGGTTTGAATACGATCCTTGCGCCCAATCTCAAGGTGGCGCGGTCCTTTGACAGCACCCAGATCTGGTATATGCTGCTGGGCCTATCTCATACCTTCGAGTTCAATAAAGTCGTCGGGTTGACCCTTTCCGCCTCGGGGAGTTATCTCGTCAGCCAGGATGACAACCGCCTGAAGGTCAACAGCGACGGAACGGATAGGAAGGCGGATGGCTCTAAGAACGACCGGTACAATAATTTCCACGACGCCGTGGTTTCGCTAAACCTCCCCATCAAGCCGGTTTCGTATCTGACGGTTACCCCCCAGATTTCTTATGTCTTCCCCATGTGCGATGATGCGAAATATGACATGAAGAGCAGGAGCATGCAGCAGGATACGGCTTTTGCCGACCGTCAGAACGCCTACCTGGTCGGCGGGGTCTCCGTGGCCCTGAGTTTCTGACGATATCATTTCCAATCCGTAAGGATAAGACCGATGCTGATGCGATTCGAACTGGCATTGTAATCAAGAAGGCTCTCTCCATAGCCGTTGAAATACTGAGCATAGCCGCTGATGCGATCATTTTCAATAAATGGCAATGGGAAGCCCCAATCGATCTGTGCCGCACCTTTATTATCACCGAAACGAAGATTGTTGCGGAACATCAGGCCGAATTTGTGATTCCTCCAATAGTATGAACCCCATATCTCGCCATATCCCATATATCCTTCAATTCCCGGATTGTTGTCATTCTGTGCGCTTTCGGGTATTCTGTACCATGTTTTTATCAACAGGTTGAAATTGCTTTTCTCAAATCCGAAATTCGCGATAATTCTGTTCCAACTCCTTGAAAGAGGTTCGGCACGTCCGTTCGATTGATGGTTTATACCCACATTTATTATGCGCCCCTTAAGTCCGAAAAGATCGTAATCGGTACGAAAATTGAGCAGGAGTTCCGGTTCATAGTTGGTATCGCGGAAGGGAGCAGAGAATGCAGAATTGTAAATCTGCCAGAAAGCGAGCTGTGTATACCCAAACCACAAATCCATGTCCTTGCCTACGACATCCTCCCAGAGCTTGGTTTTGAAACTTAGCTGAAATTTCGCCTCCGCGTTTTGCATGTTTTCAATTGTTTCACCATTCGGGACAGGGGTTCTATTGGGGGTAGTGTTGTACGCAAGGGGCAGGAAATAGGAGGAACGGTGGCTCCTGACCAGGGGAGCGTCCTTCCTGCTTAAAGGATCCAATTCCCATTGCTTGGACATGACTGACGGCTTGTCAATAATTTTCGCTTTGGCGTCCACGGCAACGGGGGCGGGGATTTTAGTCTGGGCAGGAGCTTGCCGTCCGGCCAGATCGTCAAAACATTTCAGACGATCTGCATTATTATCTAATTTTGCACAATCCGCCATTTTCCCGGCCAGATCCGCGATGGCTGAGCCACATAGGGGAAACAGCGCCACAAGAAAGATGATCTGCATACATATGAGGACAGGCGGTAGTTTTTTCTTCATTCAGGTATCTTCAGTTTCCGGACAGGGAGCATTGAACATTCATTTCCTTGCATACCCCCAGGATACCATTCACAATAAAAGCAGGGTCTTCCTTTTTCCCCGCGGCCGTAACGGAGCTCACAAGAATCTGTGCGATATTATCCTGGAGTTGGCTCACCCTCATGACCGCCTCCCTTTTGCCGTCAGTGAAATCGATAGTCCTGCTTTCATCATTTTTCGATATGATCCGGCATTGCGGGTTTCCCTGAATGATACGTGTGGCCGCTGTGTATACTTTGTTCGCATCGGCCTCCAGAAGCACAGAACCAACTTCCTGCTGCTGTGCTGCGCCGCTGCCGCTGCCGGTAATGGAACCGGTCAGATGTTGCACGGCCCCAAGGGCTTTTCTGGCCAGAAAGACAGCTTGCCCGTGACAAACTGCCGCAGAAATAAGGGTAAAAAGCATTATTGATAAGCAGAATTTAGTTGTCTTGAGCATTTCTTGTTCCTTAACCTTGCTTTGTTTATGAAGTACCCGGCCTCCCCCTGTGAAGAAGGCCGGGTGGATGATGGGATTTTGGCGGGATAGAATTATTTCTTTGTCAGGGTCAGCTTTACGCCTTCCAGGGCGAGCTTGAAATTGATCCCCTGTGTTGTGGCAACGAGTTTGATTACAACCCCGTTCTGATTCTTCATCGTAGTGCCGCCGGCACCGCCCGCAACCGTGGCCTCTGCCGATACGGTGGTGTAGGTCCCGTTAAAATCCGTGAGTTTTTTCAGCTTGAAGACATCGCCGTTCGCATCCGCTCTGCTGATACCCACATCAACTACCGACAGCCCGTTAATCTTGAAGGGATATTCCTTCCCCTGAAAGGTCAGGACGCCCTTTCCCCAGCTATAGCCGATGCCGACAGCCACCTGTCCCTGTGAGAGTTTGACCGTAGCGTCGGGCTTATCCTGACTGAAGGCCGGACCGGAGATTAAAAAACACAATACGAGCACCATAATACCTAAACTCAATACCTTTTTCATGAACAATACCTCCTTTTTTTGTTTGGGGATTGCCTCCCCTTTGATCCATTACTTGTCTGATTTAGTTTCCTTTAACCGCGGGGCAGTTTAGGGCAAAATGCGCTTAGTGTCAACAGATATGTGCCGTTGCGACCCCGGGCCCGCCCATATAGCCTGCTTGGCATCTCAGGATTGCTTCGCATATTCTCATATTTTACCATAATATTATTCATTCGACGAGTTTGTTCTGGACGGCGTAGAGGGTGATTTCTGCGTTATTTTTCAGGCGCATCTTGTCGATGATGTGACTTCGGTAGGTGCTGATCGTCTTGACGCTCAGGCAAAGCTCATCAGCGATGTCAGTGACTGTCTTTCCAGATGCTATCATTAGCATTACCTGATATTCACGGTCGGAAAGTTTTTCGTGGACGGGCTTGGAGGCGTCCTCACCCAGGTAATCGGTAAGTTTTTCCGCAAGGGACGAGCTGATATATTTGCTTCCCTGGGATATCTTGCGAATAGCGGCGATGAGTTCATTAGGGGCGCTGGCCTTGGTCATGTAACCCGAAGCTCCCGCCCGGAGGGCCCGGATGGCGTATTGCTCTTCGGGGTAAATGCTCAGGATCATCACCGGGAGCTTGGGTTTTTCCACCTTCAGGTCTTTGAGGACTTCCAGCCCGTTCCTTCCCGGCATGGAGATGTCGAGGAGGACGATGTCGTAATCCTTTTTCCTGATCAGATTCAGGACCTCCTGGCCGTTCTCCGCTTCATCGGCGACGGTCATATCCTGGGTGTCGGAAATGACCTGCTTGAATCCGGCCCGAACGATGGGATGGTCATCGGCGATTAGAATCCTGATCTTTTTCATCATGCGTCTCCTTTCTTGAGCAGGGGGATGGCGACGCTGACCGTCGTTCCTTCCCCGGGTTTCCCTTTGATGGTCACTTCTCCTCCCCAGTATTCCGCCCGTTCTCGGATACCCAGGAGCCCGAAAGAATTTGGTTTGGTCATTTGCTCTCTGGTGATGCCCTTGCCGTTGTCTTTGACTGTAAGCTGGATCTTCCTGCCCGTTGCCTTCAGGGACGCGCTGACCCGGGACGCCTCGGCGTGGCGGGAGATGTTGGTCAGGGTTTCCTGAAAGATCCTAAACAGGGACGTCGTCAGATCGGGATCGAGGACGATGTCCTCCGGGGCAAAACTTACCTGGCAGCGGATGCCCGTGCGCTTTTCAAATTCCTGCGCCTGCCAGCCGATGGCGGCCGTCAGCCCCAGATGGTCCAGCATTCCCGGCCTCAAGGCCATGTAAATCCGTTTGAGGGTTTCCATGGTCATGTCGATAAGGCTGGAGAGGGACCGGGTACGCTCGATGAGCGAGGTAAGCTCCGGGGGAATCTTTTTTTCCAGGAGAATGATCTCCGTGTTGAGGGCGGTGAGGAGCTGGCCGAGTTCATCGTGGAGTTCCCGGGCGATGCGGGTCCGCTCCTTTTCCCGGACGGATTGGAGATGGGCCGTGAGATTCCGTAATTGTATCCGCGAGTTTTCCAGTTCCGCAGCGGCAAATTTTCGATCCGTGATGTCTTCGTAGGTGATAACGATATTTTTTTCCCGCAGGCTGTCCCCGATCCGGGCGGCGGTGACCATACAGTCGATGCTCCGGCCGTCCTTCCGGCGGCAGGGGAATTCGAGGGAGACGGTCCGTTTCCTCTCCAGGGCGCTGTAAAGGGCCTTGGCCATCTCTTCGTAGTCCTTGTCGGTCCGGTAGAGGACCCGGGTGCTCATACCGATAAGGTCCCATGCCTTCCAGCCGAAAACGGTCTGGACGCCGTCGTTGGCAAAGATGATCCGCCGGTCCTGCAGGCCGATGACGGCATGGGGGATGGCCTCCAGAATCGAGGCTTCCAGGGCCTCCAGGTCTTCGAGCTTTTCCCGGGAACTTATCTGTTCGGTGATGTCCATGGAGTTGCCGAGAACGGCCATTTCCCCCCGGAAGGGGATCATCGTGACCGTTTCCATGATCCAGCGGGTATCGCCGTTTTTGGTGATGATCCGGAATTCGTGGGGGGCCTTTCGTTTCCCCGCGAGCATGTTCTTGGCATTTTTACGGACCGTCGCCCGGTCTTCGGGGTGGACGAGACTCATGGAGTCCATCCCGACCAGTTCTTCTTCCCCGTAGCCGGCATAGGCGGCGGCGTGATGGTTGACGAACTGGAAGGCCCCGTTCTGGACCACGTATACCCCGGCCTGGGAGCTTTTGGCCAGGGTCTTGTAGACATCTTCGGCCTGTTTGCGGTCCGTGATGTCCTCGTAGGTGATGACGATCTGTTTGTCCGTCAGGATCTCGCCGATGCGGGAGGCGTTGATCATGCAGACGATGTCTTTGCCGTCTTTGCGGCGGCAGGGAAATTCCAGGGAGACGGTCTGCTCGTGTTCGAGGGCGGCATAGAGCTTTGCGGCGATTTCCTTGAAGTCCCCCTCGGAGCGGTAGAGGCGCCGTGTCCGCTGACCGATCAGTTCGTCGGCCTTCCAGCCGAAAACGGTCTGGACGCCGTCGTTGGCAAAGATGATTCGCCGGTTTTTCAGACCGATAACGGCATGGGGGATGGCGACGAGGATGGACGCCTCGAGGGCCTCGAGTTCGGCGAGCTTGAGG
>Ga0209749_1002922_pt1 | contig 10270 bp, 12 predicted proteins | sample EPASupsiteSAE347_FD_187267 | JGI IMG/M metagenome (GOLD analysis project Ga0209749, IMG submission 187267) | Bioremediated contaminated groundwater from EPA Superfund site, New Mexico - Sample SAE3-47 (SPAdes) (version 2) | ecosystem: Environmental > Aquatic > Deep subsurface > Groundwater >... | reverse complement strand
GCAGGTAAAAACACCCTATGTTCTTGTCAGTGACATTGCACGCCCCTGTATCGACCAAGCAATGCTTGTACGACTTCTCTCTGAAATGGAAAATAACGATATTGTCGTTCCTTATCTCTGCGTAGTTGATACCGTTGTGTATGAAGAAAGTACCATCAATCGAGATGATGTGAAACTCATTCAAACACCCCAGCTTTCACGCACGGATATTCTTCAAAAGGCACTTCAAACATCAACACTCTATACCGATGATAGCAGCGCGATTAAAGCGATGGGTGGAAAAGTCGCTTATGTGCTTGGAAATCCTGAAGCCAAAAAGCTCACAGGTAAAGAAGATATTGCATCCATTCCTTGTCTTAAAGCCCCTTCAACCGTTCCCTTTGTTGGTTATGGGTTTGATGTGCACGCTTTTGAAGAAGGCAAAGTGATGATGCTAGGAGGTGTGGAAGTACACCCAACAACAGGCTTTAAAGCGCACTCTGATGGCGATGTGGCGATTCACGCACTGATTGATGCCCTCTTAGGCGCAGCAGGAGCGGGTGACATTGGTGAGCTTTTCCCAGATAATGACATGCGTTATAAAAATATTGATTCAAAACAACTGCTTAAGGAGGTGTGTTCTTTTTTAGCAAAAGTGGGGTTTGAGATCGTTCATTGCGATCTGTGCATTATGGCAGAGTTCCCACGTTTAAGTGCCTTTAAGGACACAATACGTTTCTGCCTTGCCGACATTATGGCACTCTCCCCCATCCATGTGAATGTAAAAGCAACCACAACAGAAAAACTAGGATTCATCGGGCGACAAGAAGGTGTTGCAGTCAGTGCAACGGCTACATTAAAATATTATGATTGGAAGAATGTATGAAGATTTTAATCGTTGAAAACGAGATTTACCTCGCGCAAAGTATAGCCTCTAAGTTGATGGAAATTGGACATTTATGTGAGATCGCTACCAGCATCAAAGATGCACTCAAAGATGAAAAATACGATGCCATACTCCTCTCAACCAATATTTCTGGACAAAATTTTTACCCTGTGATCGAAAAGCATCGCTCTTCTATCATTATTTTGATGATCTCCTATATCAGCAATGACACGGTTACAAATCCTATCAAGGCGGGTGCATGTGATTACATTCAAAAGCCCTTTATGATTGAAGAGTTGATCCGCAAACTTCAACATTTAAGCGACTTTAAAAACCTTAAAAAAGAGAATGAAACGTATAAAGAGTATGTCAAAAATCTTTTTAGTAGCGCTAATTTAGAACCACTGGATAAAAAAACAAAATTTCCTATTTTGATCAAAACCAATTTTCAAAAACATGCCGATGCGCTTGTTTTTAACTACGCGCAGTCACAAAATGAGACGTTTACCTTTATCTCACTCACCCAAACCAATGCGTTAGAAAAGATCGCACGTGCAGGAAGTGAGGAATTACTCTACATTATCGACCTTCAAAACCTTAAAAAAAGTGAAAAACTTAAAGTCTATAACATCCTAGAAGGCAAACGTGCTATTATTTGTAGCACTGATCCTAACGAAGAGAGTGACTTTTCAAAAATCGAAATTAACACCGACAGTAAAATCTTAGACCAAGGTGATATTTTATGTATTGATGATTATGTCAAGTATGTCATTTTTAATTTTCAAAATAAATTCCCTGACACGGAACTCTCAAAGAAATTAGGAATATCTCGCAAAAGCCTATGGGAAAAAAGGAAGAAATATGGAATCAACAAGAAAAAATAACCGACAACTCTTTTTAGATAAAGAATTTTTAGCAACCCTCGCCTTAGCCAAAGAGGGCGTTTTGTACCCTGTCGATAAGCTTATGAACAGCACAGAAGCCAAAGAAGTTGAAGAGAGTGGCTATTACAAAGGTAAACCTTTCCCTTTCCCTTTTATTATTGCTCCAGCAGGTGAAAAAAACAAGGAAGTTTTAACCACAGCCTACAAAGGTGAACCGCTTGATTTTGTGGTCGATGGAAAAATTAAAGGAACCATCATCGTTGATGAAGTGTTTGAAGTCGATAAGAAAAAACGTATTGAGCAGATTTTTGGAACCTATGATATCTCCAATCCTGAAACACAAATGTTCCTCAAACGCCTTGGCGACATTGCCGTGTGTGGTGAGTATGAACTGCAATTTGATGACATCAAAAATGTGAAAAATAAAATCGCTGATGCTAAAGCGCAACTGGGTGCCAAAAACGTTTCTGCCATGATGATGAACGCAAAGCCCTTCCATAGAGCGCATGAGAGAGTCATCCGTATTACCCTTGAAAAATGCGATATGCTGGTTATCTTCTTACTCAAACCTTATAAACAAGATCTGCTCTCGTATGAGTTACGTCTCAAAGCCTTGCAGTATTTTGTCGATAACTATCTGCCAAAAAATCGCGTCGTGATCGTTCCATTTGAAAATACCTACCTCTTTACAAGCTATAAAAATGCTGTTTTAGATGCCATTTGTGCTTCAAACTTAGGATGTAACAAACTCGTTCTTGGACAACACCACAGCGGTATTGGTGCGTACTACGATCAAAATGAGATGAAGTCTATTTTGGATCATTACGAAGATTTAGCGATTGAAGTTGAGATTATCACCGAATTTGTTTATTGTAATGAGTGTAAAACATTGGTCAGTACCAACACCTGCCCACACGGCGGACACCATCATATCAAGTACCATGCTGAATCACTGCTTGAGATTTTAAAAGCGGGTATGCTTCCACCTGCTATTTTTATGCGTAAAGATATTTCAGCACTGCTTTTAAGTGAACTTTTCAAAAAGCGCTTTGAAAATATTGGCAAAATTTACGATGCCATTTTCCCAAACAGTGGATTGTTAGAAAACCACGATGAACGCGATTTTTATCTTGAATTGATGCGTTTACATCAAACCACATCATTGACTTAGGATCTTCATGCCAAATGCTTTCTTAACCTTTTTATACTCAGGACTCTCTCCCAAAGCTCCAGGAACAGCAGGATCACTCCTCGCTGTCATCCTTGGTGCTTTCATTATTCAATATATTTCAATGGAAACATTGGTTCTTTTGACTATTCTTTTCACCTTAATGGGTGTTAAACATATTAATGCCTATGAAGCCAGCAGTGGTAATCATGACGATAGTCGTATCGTTATTGATGAAGTAGTTGGGGTATGGATTGCTTTGATTTTGAGCTCAGGTACCCTGATTCAAATTATCCTTAGTTTTGCATTTTTCCGTCTGTTTGATATTTGGAAACCTTCCATCATTGGTAAAATTGACCAAAATGTGAAAGGTGGATGGGGTGTGATGGGCGATGACATGATCGCAGGTTTGGTTGCAGGTATCTGTAGTGCAGCCTCTTTTCAACTCATTGGATATGCTCAAAATACTCTCTTAAATTAAAATATTACTTTTACATAATCTAAGAGCCATAAGCGTCATGCGACTATACTTTTGATAAGACATTCTATCAAAAGGATATACCCATGAAACATCTCTTCAAACTGCTTATGGCTACTGCTCTTTTTTTCTCTTTAGTAGAGGCAAAAGAGTTTGTCATTGATAACACACACTCCAATATTGGCTTTTCCGTCAAACACATGATGATCTCAAATGTCAAAGGTAATTTCAATACATACAGTGCTGACATCGACTATGACACTGAGAAAAAAGTTTTTAATAAACTTGGTGCTAAGATTGAAGCAGCGTCAATCGACACAGGCATTACCAAAAGAGATGACCACTTAAGAAGTAGTGATTTCTTTGATGTAGAGAAGTTCAAAACCATTGATTTTGTGATGACTTCAATGAAAGATGGCAAAGTGCATGGCAAAATCACCATTCATGGCGTTACCAAAGATATCATTCTTGAAAGCAAAGTACACGGCGTGATTAAAGATTTTCAAGGTCACCAAAGAGTCGGTTTTACACTAGAGGGTAAACTCAACCGTAAAGACTTCGGACTTACGTGGAATAAAATCTTAGAAGGTGGTGGACTCACCGTTGATGATACGATCAATCTTTCTATTGAAGTCGAAGCTATCGAACTATAAAAGCTTAAATCCGTCTCGTTCAAAGTGTTGAGAAAAGAGCAAAAAATGCTCTTTCTCAACTGCACTTACTCCTATCTCCCAATGCACACCCTCACTTTCAAATTCTCTTTTAATAACTGTGATATTTTGCGTTGACGTGTAATGCTCAAAACGTGGTACTAACGCGTAAATGGTACGAAAAAAGAGCCTCTCTTTAAATACAAAAGGGATGAGTTTTGCATTGGCAATGACCTCTTTAGCACTGCTTCCATAAGCGCGCACTAAACCACCAGTGCCAAGTTTTATACCACCAAAATAACGTACGATTAACAATCCTGATTCCACAAGTTCAACACCTCTCATGACATTAAGCACAGGAGGACCAGAGGTGCCTTTAGGTTCACCATCATCGCTATTATTTTCCACCACTTGACGGTATTCGTTAAAATAACGTTTTGCCCACACAATGTGTGCCGCTTTGGGGTGCTCATTTTTGAGCTTTACATGTAAAGATTCAAAATCACGCATGGGGCAAAGGAATGCCAAAAAAGTAGACTTTTTTTCTTCAACTTCGGCGGTGTAAATCTGCTCAATCGTCTGCATCAATCCACCATAGATATCATTACTTTAATATCCGAAGGTTTTGCATGATAAGGCGATGATGTGACAATAAAATCAACCCCTGTGGAAGCATAATCAACAATATTTTGTTCACCAATGCCACCTGTTGCAGAAAGGAGTAAGTGTGGAAACTCACTTTTGAGAGCGACACATTGCCTTAATGTTTCAAAACCCATCTTCTCACATTGCAGAATATCAGTCCCTAATGCTGCAAAATAACGAGCCTCTTCGAGACTATCCACTTCCACAACAATCTTTTTTTCCAAATACTTCTGCTTCATTTTGGCAAACTGCGCTTCAAATGCCGTGTCACTCTCAAAAAAAACACGGTGTTGTTTAAAAACCAAAACCGAGTCATAAAGCCCTAAACGATGGTGTGCTCCACCTCCTGCGTAGACTGCTTTGAGGGCTAATTCTTTGGTACGAGGGAAAATTTTACGCGTGGTTAACAGCTCTATTTTAGGATTGACTCTGCGAGCAAGGGTGAGCATCGTATGGGTTTTGGTTGCAATGCCGCTTAAAAATTCTAAAATATTTTGAGAGACTTTCCATGCCTTATGTGCAGCGTCTGCTCTACCATACGCCTCTAAAATAAGCTCTCCTGCTTCTAGTCTATCGCCACACTCTTTGTAAGCGTGTGTTTCAAGTCCTAGTTTTTGGCACATTTCGGTAACAAACTCTACGCCACACAAAATAATAGGCTCTTTGGAAGCAAACGTAATCTTGGCTTTTTTAGACCCTATTTCGAGTCCTACCGTGGTCATGTCGATTAACCCAACATCTTCACGTATCATATCCATCATAGGCAAACCTTTACTAAATTATACTATTGTAACACAAGAAAATTAAAGATACTGTTCCTCTTTTTGAAAAAAATGCAACGCTGTAAAAACCGCCAAAGAGATGATGATAAGAATCGCACACAAAAGCAGTGCTAATCGGTATTCACCATCGAAAACAGCATTATAGATGGCAAGTGAGATGGTGTCGGTTTTGCCAATTAAATTTCCTCCTAGCATCAGCGTAATGCCTACTTCGCCTAAAGCACGTGCCAACGCGATCAAAAGGGCGGCTACCACACTTTTTTTAATGCATGGAAGAATGATAAACACAAACGTATAAAACCTGCTTATGCCTCCCATATAGGCGGCTTCTTTAATGGTTTTAGGAAAAAGTTCTATGGCGGATTGTAAAGGTTTGACCATCAAAGGAAGGGCAGCGACAAAACCAGCGATGACAAGGCCCTTAAACTCAAAAATAAAATGAATCCCCATAGCATTAAAATAGCTTCCTATCCAACCATGTTTGCCTAAAAGGAGTAATAGTAAAAAGCCTATTGCGATGGGAGGGAAAATAAGTGGAAGTGTTACCAATGTCTCTAAAAGCCATTTGTATTTTAACGTTTCGTTGGAGAGAAAGTAAGCAAGAGGGATGCCAAAAAAAACCAAAAGTAGAGCAACCACACTAATGGTTTTAAGGCTTAGCACCAAAGGGTGCCAAACCTGTACCATTTCAAAGCCCATATTTAACAAATATTTCTTTCGCTTGTGGTGTTTGTAAAAACATGAGAAAATTTTGACAAGCTTTGTCGTTTTCACATGCTTTTAAACTCCCAGCTACAATTTCAATGGGTGTGTAATATGCTTGAGGTATTTTGATATATCCACCAATTTTGTCAATACTATCGAGTGCTGCGGTAAGGTTTATAATACCTACATCCACTTCATGTGTGCTCACGTATGAACTGACTTGTGGCACTGTTGCGACGACCAAGAGCTTCTCTTTCACACGATCATAAAATTTAGCATTATTTAAAAATTCCATACCTGCATCGCCGTAAATCGCTTTTTTGGCTTCAGGCATTGCAATACTTTTGATACCCTCGTTGGTGAGATCTTCGATGCTATCAAAACTTACCCCTTTTGCATAAGCGATGACCGCAATTCCCGTGCCAATGTTTTGATAATTGACAAAGCTAAGCTCTTTTTGCTTCTCTAAAAATTTTTTATCGGCAATAACCAAAGCAATTTCCATCTGTTTAGCATGGGCAAAGATCTGCGCCATATTGCCATACATCGCGTCTATCTTTCCATAACCACGCTCTTCATATGCTTTAAGCACTTCCACAATAGGCTTTTTATACCCTGCTCCTACAGCAATTTTTAAAGTATCTGCACAAAGATGGCTTAACAGTGCCATACATAAGAGTACTAAAAAGTGTTTCACAACGTCTCCTTCACTTTTTGAATCATAGGTGCAAAGGCTTTTGTTCCAATGTTCACACGATCACCTACATGCAAATCTTTAGCTTCGCTACCATCCAGCACAACTTCGACGATCTGCTGACCAATAGCAACAATGGCGATGTAAATGACATCCACTTTGATGATGTCTAAAAGCTCGCCTTCAAACGAGAACTTTTGACTGCCTTGAGTACGAAGCAATACACTTTTAGCATCACCATCATGGCTCACTTCTCCTTGAGAAAGAACGATCACTCGATCGCTTAGGCGATAAATCTCACTGGGGTCATGACTTACCATAATCGTTGTCGTGCCAAAGTTTTTGTGGAGCGTTAAAATCTCATGTTGCAGTTTAGTGCGCATTGAAGGATCAAGCGCTGAGAGTGGTTCGTCCATAAGAAGCAATTTAGGCCTGTTCATCATCGCTCGACACAAACTCACACGTTGTTTTTGCCCACCTGACAAGGTTATGGGTTTGCGGTTTGCCAACTCGGAGAGTTCTGTCAAATCTAATAGCTGCTGAGCTAATGCCCTGTCTTTGCGCACAAAAAGTAAATTTTCCAAAACACTCATATTAGGGAAAAGTGCATAGTCTTGAAAAACAAAGCCAATGCCTCGTTGTTGTGGTGCACGTGCGTAAGTACCATCAAGCCACACTTCATCATCGACTCTGATTTTACCTTGTGATGATTCCAATCCTGCAAGAATACGAAGCAGAGTCGTTTTACCACTACCGCTTTGGCCTGAAAGTGCTACAAAGCTTTTGGGTGCTATGGAGAGATTGACCGATAAGCGCATTTTTCCAAGTGAGCCTAAAAGCTCTTTACTCACATCGATCTCTATCATGAAAGCCCTCCTAAATGGTGGTTTTGTTTGCGATTAAACATATAAACCGCCAAAAGGACACAAAAGCTTAATCCAACCATCATACCACTGTAAATATGGGCACCGGTGTAGTCCATAATCTCTACCATTTCATAAATTGCGACTGATGCCACCTTTGTTTCTCCAGGGATACTTCCTCCCACCATCAAGACGACACCAAACTCACCAACCGTATGAGCAAATGTAATGACAATAGCCGTCATTAAAGAAGGTTTAATATTGGGCATTGCCACGCAAAAGAGTGTTTGGAGTTTATTTTTACCTGCAATGTACGAAGCTTCCAACATATTTTTAGGCAGTGCTTCAAAACCACTCTGCAAAGGTTGCACCATAAAAGGAAGCGAATAAAAACAACTCGCAACCACTAAGCCCGTGAAATTAAAGACCAATTTCATGCCAAAAACATCTTGAAAAAAACGCCCAATGGGTGAGTGGAAAGAGAGCGCATAGAGAATGTAAAAACCTAAAACAGAAGGAGGTAAAACGATGGGAAGTGCTGTAATGGCTTCATAAACAGGCTTGAAACGTGACTTGGTTTGCGACAAACTCCATGCTATAAAAAGTGAGATAACAAAAAGAATCACAGTGGTAATAGAAGCGAGTTTAAATGAAATGAGAAAAGGAGTCAATTCCAATGCTCTCAATGTTTCAAACATCTAAAACCTCCAAGACAAAGAGTTCACTTGCCTTTATCAAAAGTGTTACCTGATCGCCTATATGTAAATTCATTCGCAAAGAAGAGCCAAGGGTAATAAAACTTTGCATCTCATTCTCGTTTGCCTGCAAAAGAATACTACTCAGTAATTTTCCATTTTCAATGCTGATAATTGTTGCAGGAAGTTGATTGGAATAACTCAGTTCTCCACTGAGATTTTTAGCAATAGCAACATGAGAAGGCTTGATGCCAAGGGTGACATGTGCATTGACACGTAACCCTTTTGGCAGATCAAGTCCCATCATTTTAAAGTTATTTCCTGCACAATCAAACGTGATGATATGCAGATTCTGTTCACCTTCAATATTCGTTACAACAGCACTTAGTCTATTCATTGACCAAATATCCGTAATTTTTAAAGATTGCTTTAGCTTTAGCACTTAAAACAAAGTCATAAAATGCTTTGGCTTCCGCATTATTTTCAGCTTGTTTCAAAAGGACAATACCTTGGGCAATAGGTGTATAGAGTTTTGGATCAACATCAACCCATTGAACCCCTTTTTTGTATGCTTTCATCTTGTCACTGTAAAACGCTGAAGCGTTGACAAAGCCTACATCTGCGGCAGTAATTGAAAATTGTAATGCTTGAGAAATACTATCACCATAAACGAGTTTTGGTTCTACGATTTCAAACATTTTTGCATTTTTAAATGCCTCAATGCTCGCTGTACCATATGGCGCTGTTTTTGGGTTTGCAATCGCTACTTTTTCCACTTTAGGGTCACTTATTACCGCAATACCTTTGCTCAAATCATACCCTTTGGTACTCACCATTGCGAGTGCTCCACTGGCATAAACAACGGGTTTTGTTACCGCAATTTTTTCAGCATATAATGCTTCAGGAAAGCCCATATCAGCACTTAAAAAAAGATCAAAAGGAGCGCCACTTTTAATTTGCGTGGTAAACTTACCACTGGCTCCTAAGACAGTATTGACCTTCGTATTTGGGTTTGTTTTGGCAAACTCTGTTTTAAAGACTTCGATGACATCACTTAAATTGGCGGCAACCGCAACACTAATCTCTCCAGCAAGAAGAGAAACGGACAACACAGCACTCGCTAACAATAGTTTTAACATAAAGACTCCTTTGGATTATTTTCCGATTAAAATACTACTGGATTTAATAATGGCACATACACGAGATCCCACCGCAAGTCCTAAAGCTCTGACAGATTCTGCCGTAATGGTTGAAACCACCACATCGTTTTGACCGATGTCCACACTGACTTGCGCATTGACTTCACCGATTTTAATGTCTGTTATAACGCCTAAAAGCTTATTTCTTGCACTGGTAGCAACATCAAGTGCATTAGAGATTAAAACCGAAGAAGCTTTGATAATACCCACAACCTCATCACCGATTTCAAGCCCTAACTCTTCCACCGCAGAGTTGGTAATCGTAGAAACAAGAATGACCCCACTTTTAAGCACAATGCTTACCTCTGCATTCACTTTAGCCTGTTTGATCTCGCCAATTTTTCCCATCAGCTGATTACGCGCACTGATTTGCATAGCAATCCTTTGTATGTGTTTTAAACTGTTCATTTCAAAGTTGCCCATGGAAGAGAGCCGATTTAAAAACCTCTCATACTCTTTTTTTAAAACGCTGTAGTTGGCAACCACTTCATAACCAAGAGGGGTAAGCGTTGTTCCACCTCCTCCACTTCCACCTGTGACACGTACGACTAAAGGATGATTGGAGAGGTTATTCATCGTATCGACTGCTTCCCAAGCCGCTTTGTAACTCAGCCCTACTCTTTTAGCAGCACTGCTGATAGA
>Ga0209749_1002917_pt1 | contig 10286 bp, 12 predicted proteins | sample EPASupsiteSAE347_FD_187267 | JGI IMG/M metagenome (GOLD analysis project Ga0209749, IMG submission 187267) | Bioremediated contaminated groundwater from EPA Superfund site, New Mexico - Sample SAE3-47 (SPAdes) (version 2) | ecosystem: Environmental > Aquatic > Deep subsurface > Groundwater >... | reverse complement strand
TATTGGAGTAAAGGAAAATATTATAAAGAACAGATAGCTGTTTCAAAAAAATTAGCACCATTGTCTCAATTATTGAATAAATAACTGTATAGAAAAAACTTCATGTCAGGATTGATAAATATCAACAAGATCTCAAAATCTTTCGGGCCTCATGTCATTTTTGATGAGGCTACTTTTTATGTTGCCAAAAAGCAGCGAATCGGGATTATCGGGCGGAATGGGGCGGGGAAGACGACGCTTTTCAAGATGTTGTTGGGGAAGGAGCAGATTGATAGCGGGGAGATTACGGTGTTTGATGGGACGCGGATCGGGTATTTAGAACAACAGGAAAAATTTCTCGATGATGATACTGTGATTGGCTTTTTGGAGCGGGATAGCGGCAAGGAGACTTGGGAGTGTGCGAAGGTGGCGGGGGCTTTTCGATTGAAGAATGAATTGCTTGATAGCAAGATTAGCGACCTCTCGGGCGGCTATCGAATGCGGGTGAAGTTGACGGCGATGCTGTTGCGGGAGCCGAATCTTTTGTTGCTCGACGAGCCAACCAATCATTTGGATTTGAGCACGCTCTTGCTTTTGGAAGAATTTTTAAAGACTTATAACGGCTCATATATGGTCATTTCACATGACCGAGAGTTCTTGCGCTCTACTTGTGACAAGACTTTGGAGGTAGATCAGGGGAAGTTGTATTTTTTTCCTTGTTCGCTGGATCAGTATTTGGATTACAAGGAATTGAAAGACAAGACGGATGAGAAATTTAATAAGAAAATAAAGGCGCAGAAAAAGCAGTTGCAGGATTTTATCGATCGCTTCAAATACCAGGCTTCAAAGGCGTCGATGGCTCAGTCAAAAATGAAGCAGCTGAAACGCTTGTCGGAGGTGTCGATTCGACAATCCTTGAAGACGGCAAAAATCGTGATTCCAACCGTCGAAAATAAAAGCGGTTTCGCTTTTAACTTGGATAATATGAGTATCGGTTACCCGGATAAAAAAATCGCCGATGTTTCTACTCTTGATATCCGCCGTGGCGATCACGTGGCGGTGCTGGGTGACAATGGTCAGGGCAAGACCACGTTTCTAAAAACTTTGAACGGTGACCTTCCGGTTTTTGCCGGCGAATTTGCCTGGGCGCCCCATACCAAGATTGCCTATTACGACCAACACGTAACTTCCAAGATGAATCCCAAAGAACAAGTGGGCGAGTATTTGGAACGGCAAGCCGGAGTTAGCTCCAATATCGAGGACGTCTATCGGATTGCCGGTAATTTTTTATTTTACGGCGATGATATCAAAAAAAGCATCGGTATGCTCTCCGGTGGCGAGAAAGCGCGCTTGTGCATTGCCGGCATCCTTCTGCGCGAGTGCAATGTCCTCTTGCTCGATGAACCGACCAATCATCTCGACTTCGAGACGGTTACGACTTTAGCCGAGGCTCTGAGCAAGAGCAAAGCAACCATTCTCTTTATTAGTCACAATCGCGAATTCATTCACGCTGTGGCGGATAAGATTATCGAGGTGGGTGATGGTGCGGTGAAATTTTGCAAACTGAAATATGATGATTATCTCCACGAGCTTTATATGAAAGCAGGTCTGGGAGCGACTCATCAAAGTGCCGAGCAACAGGCTATGAAGGAAGATAATAAAGAGGCGCGAATAGCAAAACAGGAAAAAAGAAAAGAACTCAAAAAAGAGTATACCAAAATCGAGAAGAGTATTGAGTATGACAAAGCGCTTGAGCAAAAATTACTCAAAGAATACGAGGCTGATAATTTCAAATTTGACCGCGAGCGGGATGTGAGAATGAAACAGTTGAAAGATGCGATTTATTATCAAGAAGATAAGCTGATAGAGTTGGAGATTGAGATGGAGGAGTTGGGGTAGAGATGAGTATATAAAAATAAGGCTAATTATAGGCTTATTTTTAATTTTGGTAGATTTTTACTGTAAAAAATATATGATAATGTCCTACTAAAGAGAAATAGAAATGTCCTACCTAATGTGATAAGGTGTTTAGTTGTTTAACTAACTAAACTATTAAAATCACTATGGATGAATATATTACTATGTCTAAAAAAGAAGTAAAAAAGTATGACATTATCAAGAAATTGATTAATCAAGAATTTGACGGCAGCGAAGCTGCTAGGCTGTTAAGCCTAACAACACGCCAAATTAGGCGATTGAAGCAAAAAGTAATCGAGGATGGAATTAAGGGACTGATTCATGGAAATAGAGATAAAGTCGGAAACAGAGCTATTCCAGACAAAGAAAGAAAAAAGATAATCGATTTGTTGCATAAATATTATTCAGATTTTGGTCCGACGCTGGCTACGGAGAAACTGGAAGAACGTCATGGGATTAAAAGAGACAAAGGCACAATCGGAGCCATATTAATTGATGAAGGATTATGGATTCCGAAACAAAAAAAGAAAGAGACGCACCGAGAATGGCGACAAAGAAAAAACCACAAGGGTGAGCTAGTACAGTATGACGGGTCATATGAGCATTGGTTTGAAGACAGAGGCGGAAAATTATGCCTGCTGGCCAGCATTGATGATGCTGATAGTGAAGTCTGGGCTAGATTTGATGTGCATGAGGGTGTAGAGCCAACATTCAACTTCTGGCGAGAATATATTGAAAGATTTGATAAGCCAAATGCTATTTATGTTGATAAATTTAGTACATATTCGATGAATCACAAATTAGCCAAAGAAAATCCGGATACATTGACCCAATTTGAGCGAGCAATGAAAGAGTTGAATATCGAAACAATTAAAGCCAATAGTCCGCAGGCTAAAGGACGAATTGAGAGGCTATTCAAAACATTGCAAGATCGATTGATCAAAGAATTGAGGTTGAATAATATTTCAACAATTAAAGAGGCTAATGAATTTTTAGAAAATGATTTTTTGCCAAAGTTTAATGCCAAATTCATGGTTGAGGCAAAATCAAAAACCAATTTACACAAAAGTCTAAACAAGCAAGAAGAAAAGAAATTAGATTCCATTTTTTCCAGACAGGAAAAGAAAACCGTCATGAATGATTTCACTATCAGTCACAAAAAGCAGTGCTACCAATTAGAAAAAATTCAGCCAGTGACTGTCTGCAAAAAAGATAAAGTCACAGTTGAGGAGCGAATGGATAAATCTATTCAATTCAGACTTAGAGGAAAATATCTGAATTACGGCTTGTTGCCAGAAAAGCCGAAAAAGATAAATGACAACAAAAACAAAACAGTCTGGGTAATTCCTAAAACTACCGCTCATATACCGCCGACTAACCACCCTTGGCGCCAAACAGCAAATCTAGAATATCTTAAAAAATTAACAAAAAATGTCCAAGTAGGACATTTCTAAATCGCCCAAACTAGGACATTTCTATTTCCCCTTTACATTGGTAGATTTTTACTAGACAAATATGTTAAAATGTGCTATATATTAAAAAATAATCTTTTCTATACCCGTTTAACCAAAACAGAGGAATGACAATGATATTTATTAGAAGATTATTAGCACGGATCTTTGACATCGGAATGTATGTAAATCCTTTTTCACTTTTACCACAGTTGGTGACGATATGGAGGACGGAAAGTTCTGCTGGGGTGTCTATTATAACCTGGTTAACGTTTTTTGTTTTTCAGACAGCGATTTGTTTGCATGGCAAACTCAATCTTAATTCCAATTCAATGTTTTATGGAATGGGATCAAGTGCTTTTATTTCCTTGATTGTATTAATTCTTTGTTTTGTATATTAATTTCATTTACTAAAATTAGGACGTCATGACTGAGGTAGTTCGACTAGCTCAGTCATTAAAAATCTTGATGGCGGTAAGAAGCTCGAATCCGACCACTGAAGTTTCATCAGATTGGTTGATATAATTGCAACGATTATGTTGCAGGGGGGTACTTTTAAGTGCCCTCTATTTTTTTACTTTTTTTATAATAAAACTAATGGTATAATATTTATATAATTTTTTAAATCAAAACTATGAACAAAAACACTCTGATTAAAAAAAGTTTTATCAACGCCCTGGGTACGGTCGCTTATGTGACGCTTGTGGCTGTTTTTATGACGAACGCTGAAAAATTAATTGGTGGAAAGGAAGACAGTATTGTGGCGCCAATTTCTTTTTTGCTATTATTCTTAACCTCGGCAACGATTACAGCCGGTTTGATTCTAGGTAAGCCGATCATGCTTTATTTTGATAATCAAAAACAAGACGCGGTCAAGCTTTTCGGTTACACAGTCGGCTGGATGTTCATATTTACCTTGATTGCTTTGGCTTTGAATATTATTTATTAAAGGTTAATGAGTTAGAATAAAAGATATGGAAAATCATTCAGTAATTTACGAAAAAGTCAAAAAAGATAATTTGAAATTAGCCATCAATGTTCAGAGATCGATTTTTCCCAATGAAAGCGGAGCTTTGAATCTGAAAGCCTCTGTTGATAAAAATTTAATCGAAGAGGTGTATGGAAGCGGAGCCAGAGAAAGTGTAAAGTTTTGGTTGTGTAGGGATAAAAAAAATGTCGTTGTCGGCATCACTGGCATCTACTCTTATTTTGAGTATCCTGATGATGCCTGGTGCGCTTGGTACGGCGTCTTGCCGGAAAGGCAGGGATAGGGTTATGGCAAGACGATATTGTTGTGGACTATGGAAAAAGCCAAAGAGATGGGGTTTAAGAATTTCCGTCTTTACACTGATCTGATAGATAATCACATTGCGGTAGAATTATATAGGAAGGTCGGCATGATTGAAGAGCCTTATCTGGCTGAAGATATGGGCGATGAGAAGGTTACTGTTTTTTCCAAAAATTTATTTTCAGAAAAGACAGAAAGGCTGGGCAATAAGATTCTTTTTTTGCGAAAACAGGAAGAGATTCAGGAGAGAGGAAAAAACTGTTAAAAATTTATTATTACCATGACTGTGAATAATCTAAACGAAATATTATGAATAAGACTATCTTTAATATCAAAGAAATGGACTGCCAATCAGAGGAGCAGATGATAAGGATGAAGTTAGCCGATATTGCTTCGGTGAAGCAATTGGCATTCGATATTCCGAATCGAAAGCTTGTCGTGTCTCACGATGGCGAGTTGGAATTCATAAAAACGGCTATCGATTCGCTTGATTTCGGAGCTAGCATTGTCGAGACAGGCAGCCAAGATGAAGAGATTATTCAAGAAAGTGATAATGCTGATAAGAAATTGTTATGGACGGTTTTGATTATTAATTTTTCATTTTTTGTTTTGGAAATGTTATTTGGACTGATGGCAAATTCTATGGGCCTGGTCGCTGATTCGATGGATATGCTGGCGGATTCTTTTGTTTATGGACTTAGTCTGTATGCCATAGCCGGAACGCTATTGATTAAAAAAAGAGTGGCTCGCGTTAGCGGCGTGTTTCAGTTGTTGTTAGCCGTATTGGGTTTTGTTGAAATCTTTCGGCGGTTTATCGGTTTTGCGGAAGTTCCGAATTATATGATAATGATATTGATTTCGTCTTTTGCCTTGGTTGCTAATACTATTTCTTTGACGGTTTTAAATAGATCAAAAAGCAAGGAGGTGCACATCAAGGCAAGCCAGATTTTTACCTCAAACGACATAATCGCGAATATCGGCGTCATTATTGCCGGCGCGTTGACCTTGTTCTCTAATTCGAAAATACCGGATTTGGCGGTTGGTCTCTTGGTATTCTATTTCGTCGCCAAAGGTGCGATTAGGATACTAAAAATATCGAAATAATCTATCTTAATTCGTTTTGTGAGAATAATCTGGATGACAAAAAAGCCGCTGATATCCTGATTGGTTTATTAAAAAAATACTCGTTAAAAAATATGAAAATTGGTAAATTGAACTTTTATCCGATTATAAAATATCTAAAACCGCACAGACGGTCTTTTTATGTAGCTATTTTTTTTGTAGTCATGGAAAATGCTATTCAATTGATTCTGCCAATATTTTATGGAAAAGCCCTGGATATTGTTATCCGCGATAGGGCATTTTCACAGACAGTGATGATGTTGATCGGCGCTTGGTTTTTGTTAAGTATCTTGAGTGAGTGGTTCATGCGGATTCGTCTTCGCCGGGGAATTATGATCGGTTTTCGGGCGGCGGTAGACATGTTTACTAATTCGATTAACCATTTGATTCGTCTCCCGTTGTCTTTCCATAAGGAAAAGAAAGTTGGAGAAATCATCGAACGATTTGACAGGGCCGACATGTATCTAGATAAGATAATTAATGGCGGTCTTTTGCAGATTATTCCTCATTTTGTAACAACGATTTTAGCATTGGTCGTTATTGCTTGGATTCGCTGGGAATTAGCGATTATTTACGCTTTTTTTATTCTAATTTTCATTTTTGTCATGATTAGCAAGACTGACTCAATCATTAAGTTTAATCAAAAAATCAGTCAGCAATTAGAGAAAGTATATGGCAATCTTTTTGAACGAATGCCGAATGTGGCTACGATCAAGGCTAATACAGCGGAAGTTCGGGAATATAGAGAGAGTCGAAAAGAATATGAAACCGTCTCCGAACATATCGATGATTATACCGGTCTATGGATGAATTTGCAGTTTTTACAGCATTTTGTTTTTTCATCGGGTTTTTTGGCTCTTTTCGCCCTGGGATTATATTTTATCGGCTTGAATTTGATTACCGTCGGACAATTCGTAATGCTGTTAGCTTATGTCAATATGGCGTCTAGTTCCATACAGACACTCGGGTCAAATTATAAAGAATTGCACGAGGGTTTGGCAGTTATTAATCGATCGGAAAAAATTTACGACGAAAAAAAAGAAGAGTATGGGAATACGAATGCAAAGGAGCTTGCAGAGTGCAAGGGAGCGGTTGAATTCAGGAATGTCGGCTTTTCCCATGGACGTCGGCAAATATTAAATGGCATAAATTTTAAAGTAAAGCCAGGGCAGATGGTGGCCATAGTCGGCAGAAGCGGACAAGGGAAAACTACCCTAATGGACATGATTCCGAGGTTTTTTGATCCAAGCAAAGGAATGATTTTATTGGATGGCATCAATATTAAGAAAATAAAATTAGAAAATTTGCGTAAACACATCGGAATTGTTTCTCAGGAAATCGGAATGTTTCATAGCTCCATAAAAAGCAACATAAAATATTCCCGGACGGGAGCGCGAGTTTCAGAAATCATGAATGTGGCAAAAATAGCTCATTGTCATGAATTCGTGCAAAAATTTCCCAAGGGATATGATGCTATAGTCGGCGATCGCGGAGTCAGGCTTTCAATCGGTCAAAGGCAGAGAATCGCGATTGCACGCGCTGTATTACGAGATCCTAAAATACTTATTTTAGACGAAGCTACAAGCGCGCTTGATAGCGAGTCGGAAAAACTTGTGCAGGAGGCGCTGGTCGAGATTATGAAAAATCGGACAACTTTTGTAATTGCTCATCGTTTGAGCACTATCCGTCGGGCAGACCTTATCTTGGTCATTGAAGATGGAGAAATTGTCGAAAGGGGAAATCATGCAGAGTTAATGCGTCACGGCGGAGTTTATAAAAAACTTCACGAACTTCAACATGTTAGCGTTTGATAATACTGAAATAAGCTAGTGTCCACGGACTGATAAGCATTATTTCTCTAGATTGGGGGAAAAAATAAATCAATAAGTCGTGAGCATTAGAAGTTCACGACTTATTTAATATTTGAATCCGAAGAATAGCGTTGTTTGAAAACGTCTTGACGAATTTGCATATATCAGCTACTATACTAATATAAATTAGTATAGTTTTTTATGGAGTTCAAATGTTGTACCAAAAATACTGCTGAGGAAAAAAAGGTGGGCAGGGTCTATGATTTCTTGAAGGTGATTGCCGACAAGAATCGTTTGCGGATCTTGTGTATCTTGCAGGAGCAATCGCGCTGCGTTTGTGATATTTTTCCAGATATTGGGATTTCGCAAAAGCTTACTTCCCATCACTTATCTCAGATGAAGAAAATAGGCTTAGTGGAGGAGAAGCGAGAGGGAAATTTTATCCGTTATAGCGTTGATAAGAAAAAATTAAAAGAATATAAATTATTATTTAATAAATTAATCAAGTAATCTTATGACTATTCAAGTATTGGGCTCTGGTTGTCCGACCTGTAAAAAACTTTTTGAGCGAACCAAGCAAGCGGTATTAGAATTGAATCTTGGCATCGAAGTCGAATATATCAATGACGTTGAGAAAATCATGGCTATGGGCGTGATGTCGAGTCCGGTTTTGGCCGTAGACAATAAAGCGGTCATTGTCGGGCAATTGCCTGGCTTGGACAAGATCAAAGAATTATTGACTGCCAACAAGAAAGCCAAGCCGGAGGTCTATATCGGCACCTGTGCTTGTGGCAATGATCGTTGGTAAACATATGAGCATTTTTTATCCGATACAATTATTGGCTGATTGGTTCACTTTTAACATATTGAAATTATCGCCAAAAACGCTAGCCGGCGAAGCGGTTGATTTTTTCGTTTTTGATACGATCAAGGTTTTTTTACTCCTGATAGTTATTATCTTTACCGTATCATTTATTCGCACCTATTTGCCTCCGGAAAAAATCAGAGGCATTTTGTCGCACAAAAATAAATACGTCGGACACGTCTTGGCGGCTTTGTTCGGCATCATCACGCCTTTCTGTTCTTGCAGTGCTGTGCCTCTATTTCTCGGTTTTGTTGAGGCAGGCGTGCCCTTGGGCGTGACCTTTTCTTTTCTCGTTTCCTCGCCGATGATCAATGAAGTGGCCTTAGTTTTGCTTTTAGGAATGTTCGGCTGGAAAATCGCGGCGATTTATGTTGTCAGCGGATTAATGATTGCCATCTTTTCCGGCTTGGCAATCGGCTTTTTCGATGTCGAGCATCTCTTGGCGGATTTTATCAATAAAAATAGAGTGCAGGCCAATATTGCGCCACTGATGGAGATGAATACTGCGGAGCGACGGGAATTCGCCTGGGACTATACCAAGGATATTATCAAGAAAGTCTGGCCTTATATCTTGATTGGTATCGGTTTAGGCGCCTGGATTCATGGCTATGTGCCGATGGATTTTCTATCCCGATACGCCGGAGCTGGCAAGTGGTATGCCGTACCTCTGGCGACAATCATTGGAATCCCGCTTTATTCCAATGCGGCTGGCATAATTCCTTTAGTAAGCGCCTTGACGGAAAAGGGCGTGTCAATGGGAACGACTTTGGCGTTTATGATGGCGGTTACAGCCTTGTCTTTGCCTGAGTTCATGATTTTGAAAAAGGTGATGAAGACTAGATTGATAGTCATTTTCGCCAGTGTGGTCGGGGTCGGCATTATATTTACTGGGTATATATTTAATTATATAATAGGGTAATTTAGCTAAATTTAAAAATATGAATATTATTTACGCAATTATCATTAATATTTTTATTACCGTGTCAGAGGTCGCGGTCGGTTTATTTGTGGGCAGTCTCGCCCTGGTATCTGATGCAGTGCATAATTTTTCCGACATCGGTTCGATGTCTTTGAGTTGGTGGGGTGAAAAGGCGAAGGAAAAGAAAGCGACCAGCACAAAGACGTATGGATACAAGCGAGTGGAGATAATCATTGCGTTGTTTAATGCTATGACTCTTTTAGCCGTAGTGATTTTTGTTTTCGTGGCGGCAGTGAAAAGATTATATGCGCCAGTAGAGATTGCGAGCGGATATATGATAGTGATGGCATTAGTGGCATTAGTCGGCAATGGATTAGCGACTTATTTACTGGAAAAAGATTCTCACAAAAATTTGAATTTAAAAAGTGCCTGGATACATTCTTTGCAAGATGCCTTGTTTTCGTTTGGTGTCGTTGTCGGCTCTGCGCTGATTTACTTTTTTCATTGGTATGTTATCGATCCGATCATCTCGATTATCCTTTCGGCATACATTTTGAAAGAAGTTTATAAGCTGATACGGCAAGCCTTGGATATCTTGATGGAATCGGTGCCAACTGATATTGATTTTGAGGCCGTCAAAGTCGGTCTTGAGGCAATGCCGAATGTCATAAGAGCATGCGATATCCATATTTGGCAAACTGATTCGAATAGCAAATTCTTAAGCGCACATCTTGAAATTGAAGATGTGAAAAATGGTGACAGAAACAGGCTATTAGGCGAAATCCAAAATTTCTTGCTCCAAAATTTTAAAATAGCACATACAACTATCCAATTGGTGGCAAAAGATGGTGAGGATGATACTTTGTTACGCTGTAATCACTGTAATTAAAGAAAAGATTATTATTTACTCCTTTTTATTAACGAAATATCCTTT
>Ga0209749_1002916_pt1 | contig 10287 bp, 8 predicted proteins | sample EPASupsiteSAE347_FD_187267 | JGI IMG/M metagenome (GOLD analysis project Ga0209749, IMG submission 187267) | Bioremediated contaminated groundwater from EPA Superfund site, New Mexico - Sample SAE3-47 (SPAdes) (version 2) | ecosystem: Environmental > Aquatic > Deep subsurface > Groundwater >... | reverse complement strand
TGAAGGTGAAGTTGTAGCCAGACTCGTGAATGCCAAAAACCCCACTTCACCCGCATCCTTATTGGTCAAACCCCGTTTTCATCAAAGGTAAATTGCGTTTCACCAACCTGCCGGCCGCGGCAATTTCAAATCGCGAGCTGCTGCGTACTATCATGACAGCAAGCGGCTTTCTCGCCTTTGAAAGTGAATGGTGGCATTTTGACGATGCCGGCTGGACCAATTATCCCGTTCTCGACGTTCCCCTAGAAACCCTGCCGTGAACCGCCTTACTTTCCCCGGATCATGATTAGGAGCATCTTAAACTTTTTGACGGCTTTGAGGGCATGCGGAACATTGGCTGGCATGATGACCATTTTCCCGGCTTTTATTTTCAGCTTTTTGCCGGCAATGGTAATCACTGCTTCGCCGTCCAGGATCTCAACCACGGCGTCATAAGGGGCCACGTGCTCGCTCAAGCCCTGGCCGCGGTCAAAGGCAAAAAGCGTCAATGTCCCGGCTTTGCGGTCAACCAGCGTTTTGCTGACGATTGAACCGCGGGAATAATCCATCAAGTCAGCCGGACTGAAGGCTTTGCCTTTTAATTCGATTTTTTTCATAATTCCTTTACGCTTGGTTTCGGCGTCTTGTATCCCTACCCCGACACGCCGATACTCCGCAACTCCCATACATTCTTCCTGACTACTGACTTCTGACCTCTGACTTCTTCTCCCCATAAACCCACTCCTGCACGTCTTCCAGGTAGAGATAAATCACGGGTGTGATATAGAGCGTGATGATCTGGGAGAAAATCAGCCCGGCCACGACGGTTATTCCCAAACCCATGCGCGATTCTCCGTCCGCCCCGTACCCGACGGCGATCGGCATGGCGCCCATCAAGGCCGCCAGGGTGGTCATGATAATGGGGCGGAACCTTTCCATGCAGGCCTCGTGCACGGCGTCATAACTGTTCTTGCCGTGCTGCTGCAAATGGATGGCAAAATCCACCATCAAAATGCCGTTCTTTTTCACAATGCCCATGAGCATGAAGAGGCCGATAAACGCGTACAGGGACAATTCCTGTCCAAAAATCAGCAGGCCCAGCAGGCCGCCCACGCAGGCCACGGGCAGGGCCGAAAGCACGGTAAGCGGATGGAAATAACTTTCATACAAAACGCCCATGATCACGTACATGACAAAAACCGCCACGAACAGCAACAGGGTCAGGCTTTTCACTGTCTCAGCAAAAAGCTGGGCTTCGCCGTAAAAGGCGCGCGATATGCTCGCCGGCAGCATGGAATCGGCCAGCTTGTTGATGTCATTCTGGGCCGTGCCGATCGGCATGTTGGGCGCGAGGTTGAAGAAAATCGTCACTGCCGGGAACTGTTTCAGATGGTTGACGGTCGAGGGACCGATCTTCTTTTCCCAGGTGCAGACCGACCGCAACGGAATGGCCTGGCCGAAAGTCTGCGACATAACATAAATATTGTTCAAATCCTCGGCATTGGCCCGTTTGGCGTCCTCGACCTCCACGATCACCTGATATTGGGTAATGGTTGACTTGATCAGGTAGACGTAATTCTGGGCATAGGCGTTGCGGATAACCATTTCGATGGCCTCGGCGCTCACGCCGTAATAGGAGGCCTTGTCGCGCAGGATGTTGATGGTGAGATTCGGCATGTCCAGCATCATATCGGTCGAAACGCCGATCACGCCCGGGATTTTACTGATGGCGCCGATCATTTTAGCGGCATTTTCGTAAAGTTCCTTCTGATCAAGGCCGGTCAATACATAGGAATACTGGCCTTGCGTCTCGCTTGTGGCGCCGGCGCTGATGCGCAAGGTGGGATCAGGACGCAACGCCACAAATAATCCGGGGATCTGCATGATTTCCGAGATCAACTCCCTGGTGATCTCCACAATCGGCTTGCGCTTTTCCCGTTCCCTTAAAAAAATGAAGGTCAGGGCCTGGTTGGCTTGGATGTTGGCCCCCGACAGGTTTGCGACCGAAACCGCCTCCTTGACCGCCGGATTTTTCTGCAGGATTGTGTCGATTTTTTCCTGGTATTCGACCATCTTCTGGGGCGAAGTGCCGGTTTTTGCCATGAACATACCGCGGATTACGCCGCTGTCGCCGACCGGCAGAAAGGATTTCGGCAGCAGCATGAAAAGCCATACGGTGGCGCCCAACGTCACAAACCAGGCAATGAGACTGATCAAGCGCCGCTTTAAAAACCAGTGCAGAGAAAGTCCATACCAGCGCAGGCAAAAAGCGACCATGTTGTTGGCAAACTTTTCCATCCCGGTTTTAACCCCGGAGCTGTGGCCGGTCAGCATGAAACGGCACATCATCGGGGTAAGCGTCAGGGAAACAAAGCCGGAAGCCAGAATGGCCACGACCACGACAATTGAAAACTCCCGGAAGATTCGGCCGATCAGGCCGCTCATGAACACCAGCGGCAAAAAGACCGCGCCCAGGGAAAGCGTCATGCTCAGGATTGTAAAGCCGATTTCCTCGGCGCCTTTCATGGAAGCGTCAAAGGCGTTTTCGCCGGTCTCCATGCGCCGGACGCTGTTTTCAAGAAAGACAATGGCGTCATCCACAAGAAAGCCTATGCAAAGCGTAAGCCCCATGAGCGAAAGATTGTCGAGACTGTAATCCAGGGCGAGCATGACGACAAACGTGATCAGCAGCGAAAGCGGCAGGGCCAGGCTGGGAATGATCGTGTCCTTGATCCGGCCGAGGAAAAAGAAAATGACCGCGACCACTAGAAAGAAGGCGATAATCAGCGTCTCCTGCACGTCTTCAATCGAATCCGAGATCGTTTGCGAGACGTCATGGATCAGCATAACCTGGATAGAATCAGGAATGACAGCATCCAGGCTCTTCATCAAATCCCTGATGCGCCGGGAAACCTCAACCGCGTTGGCGCCGGCCGCCTTGGTTACGGCCACGACCATGCCGATCGGCTTGTGCTCCATTTTTTTCATGGTTTCGGACCAGAAATGGAGCGAAAGGCGGGTATCCTGAATGCTGTCAAGGCATTTGGCCACGTCGCGCAAATAAACCGGGCTGCCGTTATACATGCCGATGATCAAATTGGCGTATTGAGAGGCATTATCAAGCTGGCCCTGCGGCTGCAGCAGAAGGGTCTGGGATTTGCCGTCGAACTGGCCGGAGCCGAGCATGACCGTGCCCTGGCCGACCGCGTCGCAAATATCATCCAGGGTAAGGCCGCGCGCCGAGGCCGCATTCGGATCGACCTCAATGCGCACGGCATAAGGCACGCCATAGACCTGGACCTGGGACACGCCGTCAATGATGTTGATCTGATTGCCGATCACGCTGTAGGCATAATCGTAAAGCTTGGCGGTGCTCATCGTCTCGCTGATGAGGCCGTAATACATCATCGGCATTTCATTGGGGTTCGTCTTCTTGTATTGGGGCGGCGAGGGCAAATCCTTGGGCAGACTGCCCATGGCGCGGGAAATGGCGGCCTGCACGTCGTTGGCGGCGCCGTCAATGTTCTTGGTCAGATCAAACTGGATGATGATGAGCGTATTGCCCTGGCTGTTCATGGAGGTCATCAGCTCAATGCCCTGGATCTGCATGAATTGCTGCTCAAGGGGAGTGGCCACGTTGGCCGCCATATTTTCCGGCGTCGCGCCGGGATAAGCGACCATCACCTCGATGACCGGATAATCAACCGCCGGCAAATCGCTGACCGGCATCTTGAAAAAGCCGAAAACACCGAAGAGCGCCAGGCTGAGCATGATCAGCACGGTCGCCACCGGGCGATTAATGAATACTGAAGAAATGTTCATGGGGTTCGGTTCAGGGTTCAGGGTTTAATGTCGAGGTTTCAGATTTGATCACGGATTTTCTTTATCTTTTAACGGTGAACCTTTCAACCTGTTTATTTATTTTCTGCTTTCTGATCAGCCGGCACAACCTTCACGCGCGACCCGGGCCTGAGCATGAGCTGGCCCGCGGTAACAAGTTCCTCCCCGGCCTTCACGCCCTCCTCGATCAAAATGTCGTCGCCGTATCTTTGCCCCGCCTTGACAGGACGCAAATCAACGGTGGCATCTGGTTTAAGGATAAAGACGAACGGTCCCTGTTCGCTGATCTGAACCGCGGCGTAAGGAGCCATAACAGCATCCTTGACCTCATCGAGCAGAACGCGCGCGTTGATGAACTGGCCGGGCCAGAGGACTTTTTTAAGGTTTGGACAAATTGCCCTCAGAGTAACCGTCCCTGCCTTTGCTTTGACCTCATTGTCCATGAAGAACAAATCGCCGGATTCCTTGACGGATGGATCTTCCACCACGGTGATTTCAGCCTGCAGTTTTGCTTGCGCCATCTGCTTGCGCACCACCGTCATCTCATGCTCGGTAATGATAAATTCCGCGTAAATGGGCGTAATGGTCTGAATGGTCACCAGACCGTTGGGGTCGTTCGCCGCCACCACGTTGCCCTCGTCGACGATATAAACGCCGGTTTTGCCGTCAACCGGAGATTTGATAAAACAGTAATCCAGATTGATTGCAGCCGTGTCCACCATGGCCTGATCAGCCTCGACCAGCGCTTCCTGCATGTCCACCTGCAATTTGTATTTGTCCAGGTCCTGCGGGGAAACATACTGGCCCGGCGCCAGGGGAATGTTGCGTTCCAGCACCAAGCGGTTCAGTTCAAGCTGCGCCTCGTCGGTTCCGAGGGTAGCCAAAGCCTTGTCCAGGGCCGCCTGGTAGGGGCGCGGGTCAATGGTATAAAGCAAATCACCCGCCTTAACGTCCTGGCCCTGCTCAAAATAAATTTTCATGATCTGACCGCCCACCTGCGGAATCACAAGAATTTTGGCCGGCGAAACGCAGCTGCCGATCGAGTCAATGTAACGCAGCACGGTCTTGGCATACGATTTCTGGACTTGCACCGGATAAGCCAGCGGCTCGGGCGCTTTCTTTCTGCCGCATGCGGGACAGAACAAAAGCAGCGCCAAACCCAACCCAAGGACCGAAATGCCTGAATATTTTTTCGCTAAGGCGCAAAGAACGCCAGGGAAAGGACTCATATATATTTTGCCGAAAAATATAGCTTTGCGATCTTGGCGGACTTGGCGAGAGATAATCTGATCTTGTGCCTTCATTTTTCATCACCCTCTTTTTCTTCTTCCATTTCCATCTTCTGCAGACTCGTCACGACCGGCTCATAATCGTTTTTTGAAGGCGGCGCCAGCGCGCCCGTGGCATAGGCCAGATTTGCCGAAGCCAGAAACAGCGAAGTGCGCGCCTGAATGAAAGTCAGCCTGGCCGAGGACAAATTATTTTGATTGTTCAAAAGATCAACGATGGTGTTCAATCCGGTTTTGAAACCGATGAAAGTGGCATTGAAAGCTTTTTCCGAGGCTGTTACCAGTTCGCGGCCGGCCACGATCTGCTTCAAGGCGGTCTTGTACTGATAAAAGTCGTTCCAGACCTCGGCAATGGCCGCAATTTCCGTTGCCAGTAAATCCTGTTTGGCCGCCTCGGCCAGGGCCTTTGCCTCGCGCGCCTTGTTCCACTTCAAAAAGCCGTCGAACAAATCAACGCTCAAAACAAACGAACCGGTGAAATTATCCGTATAACTATCGAGCGTCGTGCGGCCATAAGTGCTGCCCGCATTGATGGTTTCGTCATAATAATTGCGCTGCACATTCAGGTTGCCGGTGACCGTGGGCATTATATTGCGCTGGGCCTGCTTGTGCTGGGCGAGCTTGGCGCGGAACGTCGCGAACTTTGCCGCCAAATCCGGACGCCGCACCAGGGCATCCTCGATCATGGCGTTGACCGTGACATCAAGTTCCTTGAGCGGCGGCTCGCCCGAGGGCGGCTCCACGTTCAAGGCCGCATTGGCCGGCATGCCGATGCTCTTGGCCAAATCGGCCTGCGCCGAGGTGACCGCGGCCTTTGCGCTTTCAAGGTCATAAATGGCCTGAGCCACTGCCTGTCGTGCCTGCAACTGCTGGGTTATGGTTGCCAGCCCGCTTTTCATTTGGATCTCGATCGTTTCCAGAGTGGCCTTGGCAACCTTCAAGGCGTCTTCCCTGGCCGATTCCTGCATGCGGGCGCTGTCCAGATTGAAGTAGGCCGTCTCCACCGCAAGCATCGTGTCCTGCAGAGTGCGGTTATACTGGAAATTGGAGGCAATTAGGGTCTGACGCGCGGCTTCCCGGCCAAAACCGCGGCTGCCGAAATCCAGCAGCAGGTAAGTGACGCTTAGCTGCGGACCATAATTGTAGCCGCGCGTGTTCGGCGTAAACAGGCTCTGGTCGGCATTGACGTCGTTTTCCTTGCCCACCTGCGCCTGGAAATTGACCGTGGGATAATAAGCGGCCTTGGCCTGGCCGAGCTGGGCCGCGCTGGCGCGCGCCTGTTGCCAGGACTGCATGTTGGCCGGATTGCGCCGCAGGGCCAGGGCCATCAGTTCCACCAGCCGCAACGGCTTGCCGGACTGCAATTCCGGATCATCCGCCTTGGCCGGCAACGGCTTGCTGGTATTCGCGGCTTTGGTGTTTTTGTCGGCCTGCCAGACGTCCGAATTCGAAACCGCCACATTATGATCCGGAAATATTTCCGGAATCCATCCGCTCTGCGCTCGCGAAACCGGGACTGACACTGCAATCAGAGCAACTGAAAAGACCGAAAGGCAAAATCTGTTCATTTTGAAAAAAAACATTGGTCTGAACATAGCTTAAATGCCTGTTGAGGTCAAATTTTAACTTCTGCTTTCATAAAAAAATTCCAGTGAAGCTCCCCGCGGTCCCGACTCGAAGAGGTCGGGACGAGGCATCTTTGCGGAATCCTGCGACTTGTCCGGCGTAGCCTTGGCGAAGACGGAAGCCAAGAACGCCATCTTGTCCTCCATAGCCGCTGCGGCGACGGAGGATCCTCCCTGTGGCAAGCCACAGGGCTTCCTGGCGAAGAAGGGTGAACCTCTCGACTCATACGGCTCTTATCGGGAAAACAAAAAAAATGGGAATCAGCAACGAGGAAATCGAAAAGGCGGCGGCGTTTGCAATTGCATTCGCAGGCTGTCGCGCCCTCATGCTTTGGAACAAGTTAGGCCCTGAAGTTAAGAGCTTATCCGTAAATTATTCAGGCAACTGTAGCCGGCCGCGTTGAGGCAGGCCGGGGTCACCGCCCCCGGCTACAACTTTGAATTTCCTATGCTTTGAACTTACTGCCCTGAGGGCCGGAATCCGGCAACAGTTGCCTCCCCTTAATGCGTTATTGAAATGCCGCCCAATATCAATTATAAATTGATTTTCTGCAACGCCTGGGTGGCGGAATGAAAATTGGACTGCAGTATGAATCTTAATGATTTGCGGTCGGTGGCGGGCATATATGTTCTACTTGGAAAAGACGGCAGGTATCTGTATAAAGGCAGTGCTCATAATATTCGCAAACGCGTGACTGATCATATGCACGGCCGGGCTGCGCGGACACGGAATCGGCGGCCGCTCACGCTGATTCACGTTGAATACCTTGCCGATTACACCGAGGCAAGGAGGCGGGAAAACTGGTTAAAATCCGGCCAGGGCCGGAAGTGGCTCAAGGAAAAGATATGCCTGAGTGGCGGAATGGCAGACGCATCGGACTTAAAATCCTAATTTTGGCAGGCTAAGAATTTATCGCGGAGCCACATAAACAGCCCGATTTTACTACTCAAAACAAGCATATCGCCCTTTATTATCAATGGTTTTATAAGATTGGCATTATTGGCGATCTTCACTTGTTTTCATTTTTCTTCACTTGCGTGAAACTGCCATTTTCGGGTTTACAAAGCACACACAAAGCACACAGTAAAAAATCCGTTTGTCCGATGGTTCGGAAAAATTGTGTGCTTTTCAATTTAGAAAGCACACAGTACGGAATAACAGATGAAAAATATGGATGATCAGAATGCGTCGTTGGACTTATTTCTCCGGCGTTTAATGATCGCGCCGCGTTTCAAAAGAGACGCCGCTATTCGTGCGGCGATGGCGATCCTGGACGGCAGCAGGCAGGTACCGCCTGAAAAACGGATATTCTACAACGGGCGGGAAGCGGCCAGAATGCTCAATGTTTCATACCAAACATTATGGCGGCTCAGGAATGCCGGCACGATAAAGGCAGTTTATATCAAGGGTATGGACTGGCCGCGTTATGCTCGGGCCGATTTAGAACGTCTGGTTACTTCTGACCCCGGATGTATGGCTAAAACGAGCGTTTAAAATGGGGTTTGGGGAGGCTAAAAAACAGCGATAGGCCGGGACAAGGAGATATCATGGCCGGGATGTGATAGGCGGTAAAAGTGACGATTGATTGTCACGGCCGGGCGTCTATGATCATTTTTTAAATCGCGGATCATGGCTGGGGCAGCGAAATGAGGGAATCAAATTTTAAAAAAACGTGGTTATACGATCAGGTATGTTGAAGTTGGCTTGGACATACCTTGTGTTCTGGGTCCCACCAAAGGACATTGAATACACAATCTATCTTGACACCCCAGATACGTTTCTCTCCTGTGAATCGCAGACGCCAGATTTCCTCGAAATCATCCATCTTGAGGGCTTTCATCCTCTGTTGAGCTTTTGGAGTGAGCTTGTCGAACCTAATTGGGTGGTCCCGTCCTCCCGTATTGTTTCTAATCTGCGCCCAAGTCATTCGCTCATATGATTTCATATGATCAGCTATCTCGTTGAAAACATTTGGACGGTACTGATCCTCATGCCAAGCGTATTTGTCAAATTTTAGGAACGACCATTGCAGTTGCTTTTGTTCTGCATTGACAGGCGGCAGGTTCTTTGCCTTCTTTTCCGAAGTGGGGTTATAAAGAGACTTGGGCTGCTTACTATGGTGCATATTAGCTCACAACGCACTGTAATATTCAGCCATAGCACTGTGAGTAATTTCGGTACAGCCTCTCTCACCGGGACCAAGGCCCTTACGAGCGTCAATCCAGGGCTTCTCGGAATGGGTCAAGTCCACAAGCCATTGCGAAGGTTTGTTGCCGTAATGTACCAGTACCGCGTCAATGGTTTCTTCCTCTTTCTTTGAGAGAGACGCTTTGTTCCCGTCTGGTATATGCTTAATCATGAAATGCCCACGGTGCGCTCGGTAAAGAGTCGGAGAAACCGGACCGTTCGCCCATGCTTCTATGCGATTCCGGAAGAGTGGCTTTTCATCCCAAACCAGCGACCAAGCCTGCGCATAGTACACAAGCTTCTGAAGCTTCATCACGGTCATCAGCCCCTTCTTACTGAGAATATAAGCTGCTACGTCGAAAACTGTGGCCATATTGATGATCCTGTTGTTTAAATGCTTGCTTTTCTTATATGTTACGCAGAACGCGAAAACATTCCGAACCTTATGAGAGAAGTTTGACCTCATCTATATTTGTTGTCAACACTTTTTTTCACGCCTTTTTAAGAACTCAAAAACCAACTTTTCTGCCTGCACTTACTAATTTACAGGCGACCATGTTGACTGCTTAATTTATCCTGCCGACTGATACGACCAGATTGCCCGATCAAAGTAATCTTCCCTTATGCCCAGATTGTCAGCGGCTAAACCCACAACGCGCTGCACATCCTCGTAGCGGCTATAGTTCAGACCGGCGGCACTCACAAGAACCCGGACATGTCTATCCACAGCAAGAGCCGGTAGGCCAACGAGCATCTTTAGGTAGTCCACTGTCTTGGCTCCTACTCCCTTGAGATTGAGAAGCAGGTTTGCATTGCCTGGTTTCTGGAGCCAGTCTTTAACCATGGCCTCGGTCTCAAGTCCCTCATTTGAAAACAACCAGATCATATCCATAATCCTACGCGGTTTCTCCGGGTGATTCCAGTTGAGCATCTTTCTGAGACCGTAAAATGAGATCAGTTCCCGAAAGACCGTCGTCGTTTGCGCTTCAGGATAATCACGGATCAGATTCTTTACACGTGGTTCCACTACGGTCCGATAGTTCAGTCCTGCCTGCAAAATAGTATCCGTGATCGTTGCGCCCATATGCTGGTAGCCCTCTCGCGGTCCCACCAGACTGAAAAAGCCGTCTAACGAAGAAACATACTGCACAAGCCTTTTCGCATCAGCGACAAAGTTCATGTTTCGCCCTCCATGAATTTTTTCCGCACGTCACTCCTTCCTTCGTTTATCCTGAATCTGTTTCAGAGCCTCCAGTCGGTCCACGCAGTTTGGGCACGCCCCACAAGGCACCTGCGATGCCGCTTGACAGGAATACGTCTCGCTCAACGGAACCTTCAGTTTCAGGGCCAGACGTGCAACCTGCAC
>Ga0209749_1002915_pt1 | contig 10290 bp, 6 predicted proteins | sample EPASupsiteSAE347_FD_187267 | JGI IMG/M metagenome (GOLD analysis project Ga0209749, IMG submission 187267) | Bioremediated contaminated groundwater from EPA Superfund site, New Mexico - Sample SAE3-47 (SPAdes) (version 2) | ecosystem: Environmental > Aquatic > Deep subsurface > Groundwater >... | reverse complement strand
CCCCGGCTTACGCCACCCCTCCGGTGGAGGGGATCATAACCTGTTGCTGCCGAAGCAGCAAGGTCCCCTCCTTTGGAGGGGTGCCCAACTTGTCCGCCATAGCTCGGAGAGCGCCGGCGGACGTACGGGGTAGGCTTCAGAGCGAGTTTTCCGATGAAATTACCTCTCCTTTCAGAGGGGTTTATTCTTCTTCAGCAGGTCCCGGATTTCAGTCAGCAGTTTTTCTTCGGCGGAAGGAGGCGGCGGGGGCGGGGGCGCGGCTTTCGCCTCTTCACTGCGGCGCAGGGCGTTGATGCCCTTTACCATCAGGAAAATGGCAAATGCCACGATAATGAAATCAATTACTGTGTTGATAAAAACACCGTAGTTGAGCGTCGCGACGCCGGCCGCCTTGGCCGCCGCGAGAGACGGATACGAGCCTGACCCCAGCACGACATACAGGTTGGAAAAATCAACGTTCCCCATCAATTTCCCGATCGGCGGCATCAAAATGTCCGCGACCAGCGAGGAGACGATTTTGCCGAAAGCGGCCCCGATGATTATGCCTACCGCCATATCCACCACATTGCCACGTATCGCAAACTGTTTGAATTCTTTAATCCAGTTCATTTTGTCCTCCTCCTATGTTTTGTTCCCGATGGCCGCACATCCGGCCAATCGAATTGTTTGAGTCTTGTCTTCAATCCCCGGAATGGCGCGAGAAAACAGGTCATGCCTGTTTTTACAAAAAGTACTATTTACCGGTGAAAAGACAAGAGTTGAATATTTTGCCCTTTAAGGTCATAAGTTCGGAATGCGATCCTGATTTTATGCAATTGGGCACATCACGTTCCTTGTTTCGGGCTGGGATTCGTGGTAACGTGTCCGCAATTTATGCAAAAAATCAGAAAATTGCTTTGCCAGCCCCTGTTCTGGACCGTTGCCGCGGCGGTTGTCGCCGCCGCGCTCCTGGGGGGACTGGCGATCCAGCGATATTACAACCTAGAGTCGTGCGAGGACCTCGCCATGTTCGACCAGATGCTCTGGAACGTGCGAAACGGCAAGGGACTTTTCACGACCATCAGCGGCGAGACCAGTCTCCTTTTCCGGCACCATTTTTTCGGCGAGCACGTGTCGCCGATATTGTACCTGTTCGCCTGGCCGGCCGGATTAACCCGCGGGCCCGAGGCGCTGCTGATTCTGCAGGCCCTTGTGTTCTCGCTCTCGGCAATTCCGCTCGCGCGCTGGGCGGGCGGGATTTTCAAAAACAATTGGGCGGGCCTGGCCGCGGGGGTTTTCTGGCTTCTCATGCCGGACCTCTGGCTGGCAGTTTTGTATGACTGGCACATGGAGGCGGCGGAACCGCTTTTCATCTTCGCGTTTGTGCTGGCGCTGGGCCGCGGAAGCAGATGGGCCTGGCTTTGGGCAGTTCTGTACGCCGCCTGCAAGGAAGACGCGCCTATTTACCTAGCTTTCGTCTCCGTTATTTTTGGCTGGCTCTCACGCCGGCGCGCGCTTGGCGCAAAGGTCGCGGTCTTTGCGGCAGGTTATGCCCTGCTGGCTTGGTTCGTGATCGGTCCGGCCTGCTCAGCGTCAGGACATCATCAGCTTGTGGCGCGGGCGCTCAGTCCCCACAGATGCGGGGGATGGCGGCCGTGGTTCAATGCGGTTTTCTTCAGCGACGGACGCTGGGAGGCGTTGGTTCGCCACCTTTTATCGTTCGGCTTCCTTCCGCTTTTGGGCGGAATTGCAATTTTACCGGCTGCCGCTGCGGTCGGCGCCGACTGGCTTTCCATCAGCGCGTTTCAATTCAGGATGATGATGCATTATCCATTCACGGTATATCCCTTGCTGATGCTGAGCGCGGTATGGGGAGCGGGTTGGCTTGTCGACCGGAAACAAGCGGCGCCGGCCGGCCGGGGACTGAAAAAATTATTTTGCTCATTGCCGGCCATTGCCGCCGCGGTCGGATTGATATTTTCCTGGAAACTTTCGCTGGCGGACATAAGGGAACGGATTGGGACCGGCGGCAAGGATTGGAAAAACACTTCCGCCATCCTGGAAAGCCTGCCGAAGGACGGCAGGTGGGCGGCCCTTTTACAGCTCGTGTCGCACTGCGATCGACGCGACGATGTGACCGTGCTCATGGCGCCGCAGGATGCCGATTGGCTGGTCGTAAGGCTCCACGGCCCGGTGTATACGTGCCCGGAGAACGAATATCGTCAATGGCTGATCGGGTTGTTACGGGGCACAAATTACGGCGTCTATTGCCGGCCGAACAACACGGTTGCCGTCCTGAAAAAATCCCACGCCACAAACGAAAACGGCAACGCGCTTGCAGAACTGCTTTGGGTGATGGAAGAGAACGATGTTGAGCATGAAATCGGTTCCGTAGGAAGGGATGCGGAAGGCCTCGACGGCCGCGCCTGGATTGCGGGCGAAAACGAGCGCGGCCTGCTCTGGCATGGCGCTTACCGCGACCTGCCGGCCGGCAGATATCTTGCCAGGTTCCGCGTCAGGACGAAAGCGAAAACCGGCGCACCGGCGGCGCGCCTGGAAGTTGCGGAGGAATGCGGCAAAAACTTGCGCAGCGAGCTGGATATTTCCGGCGCCACCGGCGGGTATGTCTGGAAAACGATGGAAGTCACCCTGCTGGGCGCCGGCGGGGCCGAATGCCGTTTGCTCAAGACGGGCAAGGGAATGGTCGCGCTTGACCGCGTGGAATGGGTGCCGCTCGAAATTGGCGCTGGATTTCCGGAAAAATGATGATATAGTCATCGGAAATCCTGGCGCCGGCAAGCGGCCGGATTAGGCCCTGTCCAAAAATAAAGGTTACAATGACACGATCTGTTTTGCCGGGGAGAGATGCCTGATGAGCGCGGACGACCTTTTTTTCTATGTCTGGTTTTTTTTCCGTCTGCTGTTTATTTTTCTGGTGATTGTCTTTCTCGTCAGCGGGCTGGACGACCTGTTCATCGATCTGGTTTATTATTTCAGAAAAATCTACCGCGCGCTGTTTTGCCGCCACCTGATCGTGCCGGTCACGCGCGACCATCTGTTTATCCGCCCCGAAAAACCCATTGCCATGATGATCCCGGCCTGGGACGAGTCCGAAGTCATAGGCAAGATGCTGATCAACACCATTACGACCCTCGATTATCACAACTACCATATTTTCGTGGGCACCTACCCCAACGACGAAAAAACCTTCCTGGCCGTGGAAAAGGTCCACGAAATTTATCCGCAGATATCCGCCGTGGTCACTCCGTCCGACGGCCCGACCAACAAGGCCGACTGTCTGAACTGGATCATACAGAACATTTTTGCGTATGAAAAAGGACGCGGCGTGAAATTCGATATTTTTGTAATGCATGACGCCGAGGACATCATCCACCCGCTTTCGTTCAGGTATTTCAACTATCTCATCCGGCGCGTGCACATGATCCAACTCCCCGTTTTTGCCCTGGAATGGAAGCATTCGCTAGGCGTGGCCGGCGTTTATATAGACGAGTTCGCCGAACACCACGGCAAGGACCTGCGCGCGCGCGAAATCCTGGCCGGTGCCATGCCTTCCGCCGGCGTGGGCACGGCCCTGAGCAGGGCGGCGGTTGATTTCCTGGCGCAGAAACATCAGCAGCAGGTTTTCGACGTGCGCACCCTGACCGAGGATTACCAGCTCGGCCTTCAGTTGCGCGACTTGCAGGGCAAGAAGATTTTTCTGCAACAGGCGATCGAACGCGTCGAAACGCATAAACACTGGCTGACCGGGAAACAGGTTGAGCGCAAGATTCTCGATCCGATCGCCACGCGGGAATTTTTCCCCAACAACTTCGGCGCCGCCGTGCGCCAGCGCGCGCGCTGGATCATGGGCATTGCCATCCAGGGCTGGCGCATGGGCTGGACCAACTCTTTGGGCGCCAACTATTGCCTTTTCCGCGACCGGAAGGGACTTGTCACCAACCTGCTCACGCTGCTCGGTTATCCGATCGTCATTTTCTGGTGCGCGGTCTGGCTGGCGGAACGGCTCAACCCGGGCCTGGTCGTGCCGCCCCTCGTGGAGCCGCACGAAATTTATTACACCCTGATGTGGATCGTTCTCGGCCTGCTGGTCTGGCGCCTGCTGAACCGCATGGTCAGCGTGGGGAACCATTACGGAATCGTCCAGGCGTTTTTCTCGGTGCCGCGCCTGGTAATAGGAAACTTCGTCAATTTCTGGGCGACGGTGCAGGCCATCCGCCGGTTCATCCACAGCCGTCTCACCGGCCGGAGTCCGGCCTGGCTCAAGACCGCCCACGCCTATCCCAGCGAAGACCAGTTGCGCGCGTTCCACCGCAGGATCGGCGACCTCCTGATAAACCGGCGCCTGGTCACGGCCAAACAACTGGAAGAGGCGCTGCTTGAACAGAAAAAAACCGGCCGGATGCTGGGCGATATTCTGGTGGCCCGGGGCGCGCTGCGCGAGGAGGACCTCGTCTCCGTGCTGGCGCACCAGCTCCAGGTGAAGGCCGCGGAAATAGATCCTTATGCCGCGCCGCCGGAATTGCTGCGGCAGGTGCCGGAAGTCATGGCGCGCAAATACCGCGTTTATCCGCTCGGCATGGAAGGCAACGCCGTGCTTCTGGCAACCGACGCCTCCGATACGATAAATAAAAAGAACGAGCTGGAAAAACTGCTCGGCCGGCCCGTGATTTTCCGCCTGACGTTCCCCGCCGACATCCAGTTTGCGCTGGCCCGCGGTTATACGCTCCAACGCATTATCGCCGCCGCGCCAGGCGAGCGTCTGGGAGAACTGCTGGTAAAGGCCAATAAAATCACGCCGGACCAGCTCCGCGAGGCCCTGCGCCGCCAGAAGCGCGTCGATCGCAGGCTGGGAGACGTCCTGAAGGAAATGGATATCGTGACCGAGGCGGATATCCTGGAAGTATTGGGAAAAAAATGAATTGCAATAGACCGTGAAAATAATCCTGACAAAACCATTGCTTGCGCTGGCAGTGTGGGGTGCAGCGGCCGTCCTATACGCGGCGCCGCAAAAACTGCCGCCCACCTCCGGACGCTACGGCATAGTTCAAACGCAGCGCATCCGATTCAGGAATGCGCCCCTGTTTCAGAAAGCCGCCGACGCCGTCGCAAAAGAGGATTACGCCGCGGCCGACCGCCTTTTCAACGAAATCCTGCGGAACGATCCTGGCAACAATTCAGCCAAACTTTCACTCATCACCGTTTATGACCGCCTGGGCAGGCAGGAAGCCGCCCTGCGGCTGTGCGACGAACTCATCAGGCAATATCCTGATTTCAGCGACACCTATCTGACCAAGGGGTACCTGGCCATGAAAACCGGACAAGACGGGCTCGCGATCGAGGCCTGGGAAAAGGGACTGCGAAACGCGCCCAAGGATTTCCCGCGCCGCCGCGAAATACTCTTGAACCTGGGACAGACCTATGCCCGGGACCGGCGATATGCCGAGGCTAAAAACGCCTATGACCAGGCCCTGGCCGCTTCTTTCGACCCATCCACGGCCCTGGCTTATTTTTACATCCTGAAAAACATGCGGCAAGAGGAACAGGGGCGGGAAACACTGGAACGCGTCCTGGCCGGAACGGCGCCGACTTCCATAAAACTGACCGCGGCTTACGAACTAGCCCAGCTCGACCGCCGCGCCGGCCGGACGGATGAATTTTTCAGGCGCATGGAAATCCTTCTGCGTGACGAAACCGATGCGGCGCGGCTTTATGAAGGCGCCCTTCAATCATATGCCGCCGGCAACCACGACCTGACGCTCCGCATTCTGTCAAAGGCCTTTGAACTTGAAAGCGATTTGAACAAAAAATTCGAAATCGGCCTTTTCGCCGCCGAAGTCTTCCTGCAGCAGAAACGTCCCGCCGAAGCGCGGACCTGGCTCGGCAAATTGAAGGTTCCCGCCGGAGCGGACCGGCACTGGACGCTGGTCATGGCGCGCGCGGACTATCTGGAAGGCAATTACCGCGCCGCAGCGCAACGGCTGGAGTCCCTGAAAAACAGGACGGCCCCGGCCGATCTGCTGCTTGGATTCGCCTTCATGAAATCAGGCATGGCCGGACCGGCGCTGGAAGTGTTGGATGAAATCGACGACGCTGGCGCGCTTGCCTTTGACGAACGCCTGAGCCTTTACCGCAACCGGGCTTACCTGAATTTCGACCAGAATCAGTATCAGGCGTCACAAAGCGACGCCGAAAAGGCCCTGGCAATGGAACCGGCCGCCGACATTGCCCTGGTCCATTTAAAAGCGCTTGCGAACCAAAAAGAATATGGAATCGTGGAAACAAATGCCTTGTTTCTGCTGAATTCTTCCTTGGGTGGCCCGGCCGCTTGCTACTCTGCGAAGTCAGCGGAGGCCGCCTTCGCTACGAAGCACGAGCCGCGGACGGTCATTTCTGCAGGCAAATCCGCCGCGGCGGAGCGCGACGGCCACCTAAGAATTGACTTATCGCCCAACGAACAGGCGCAGGTCCACCTGATTATCGGACGCTGTTGTTATCAACAGAAAAGATATGAGGCGGCAATCTCAAACCTGACCGCGGCGCTGGGGGAGGATAAATCGCTGGCCGAGGCGCATTACCTGCGCGGCCTGGCATACCATGCGCTCGGCAAGTCCGGCGAAGCCATGACGAATTATCAGGAAAGCCTTCTTCTGGCAACCAATCCTCCGGCAGGTTTCTGGGGCGATCTGGGTCAGGCCCAGGGCGCGCAAAAGGATTATAAAAACGGAACTTTTTCCCTGGAAAAGGCGCTTGCCTGGCATTCCGTGGACGTGGGCATGCTCGCGAACCAGGGCTACCAGTTCATGAAATGGAACCATAACCGCGAAGCCCAGGAATCTTTCCGGCGCGCCATTGATTTATACGCCGACCTGGTTCCGCGCGTGCCGACGAACGAAACCTCCAGCTATCGCAACGGCCAAACGGTCGCGAAAGAGGAATACACCAAGCTGGATAAAATGTTCGGTATCCAGGGCTATCTGAGCCAGAACACCTATGATCTTCCGACGGAATCGGCCATCTCCTCCGTGCAGGGCGCGCTGCCCTCGCAATACGGCCTGGAACTCACCCTAAGGCCGCCCATGCTCGGACTGCGGGACGAAAAAACCCTGGAAGCCTTCGGAGACTTTCTGGGCAACTTCAAGAAAAACTCATGGTCGCCGGACCGGGATTCCTATCAAGGCATGGCCGGACTGCGCTACAAACCCCTGGCAAAAGTGAACTTCAACACTTCATTCGCCAGACTCATGAGAATCGGCGATAATTCCGAAAACAACTGGCTCTGGCGGAACATGGCTTCCTGGGAATGCGGCGGAAAACCAGAGCCGGACAAATCTGTCAAATCGAACGTCAGACTTTTCGGCGATGCCGGATATTATCTTGAAGAGCGTACCCGCTGGTACGCCTATCTGGACGGCCGCGCCGGGCCGGCCATAAAACTCAACCGGAACGCGCTCTTGACCGTTCCGCAGGCCATGGGCATACTGCGCGGCGAAAGCAATGACAGCACCGACCTGGGGTCCTATGGCCTGATGGGCCTCGGCGGCACGCTCAGGCTTTTCGAGCCGGAAAGACGTTATACAGTCTATCGCATGTATGTGGATATTTTTATATATTACACCGTCGGCCAATTCATATCCACGCCGGAAGGTTTTAGCCGGCCGGGATTCGACGGTTTCATGTTCGGAGTCAATCTGGTAAAATGAAGTTTATTTATATTGCAATACTTGTGGCCGCGCTTGGAAGCAGCCGGCCGGCTTTTGCCGGGGGCGTTTCCGGAACGTTCATCCAGCTCAACCGGGCGACGGCTGAAAAAACAACCGGGCAATGGAAAGAGATGTTGAACCGGATGAGCGCCGCCGGCATTAACACCCTGATCGTTCAATGGACAGCCGAAACGCCGGTTGTTTATTTCAAAAACAACGGCCTTGACTTCAAAGAAAAATACGACGCGCTCGAGCGACTCTTTGCGGCGGCCGAAGGCCGAAATTTCCAGTTCATGCTCGGACTGCAGAATGACGAAGCGTTCTGGAGGGAAATCACGGCCGGCAACAAGGTTTTGCGCGACTATTTCCTGATCAGGCTTGCCCAGAACGAGCGGCTTCAAAAGGCATTGTTGAAATCTTTCGGAAAACGGACTGACTGGGTCGGGTATTATATTCCGGATGAAATTGACGATCTTTCCTGGCGTGAGTTGACTCGGCAGAAGATTTTGAAGGATTATTTGCGCTTGACCATCCGGACCCTGCGCGCGAACGACGCAACCCGTTCGATTGCAATCAGCGCCTTTATCCGCATGCGGACCGCTCCGCAGATTGCCGCCAAAACATTAAGCTCTCTGACCTCGGACATTGGCCTGGATTATCTTTTAATCCAGGATGGCGCCGGCCTTAACGACCCCCCACCCGATATCATTCCCCGTTATTACGGCGCTTTAAACGCGGGTCAACAATGGCAAAAAACCCGGCTTTGGATCGTGCTTGAAGCCTTCCGGCAGACATCCGGCCCTGACGAACGGTTCGCGGCCGAACCGGCAACGCCGGAAAGATTTTTCCGGCAGATGCAGGCGGCCTCCGGGTTCGAACGACTGATTATCTTCTCATTCCCGGACTATGTTGATCCGGATAGGGGAAAAGCGGCCAAGGCGCTATATGAAAGCCTGAAGCCGTAATGTTTCGGAAAATTTCTGTCGCGGAAAATTTCTTTACAGGCCTTAAGTGTTATTATTCAATAGGGGTGGCAATACCGCCGGAGATTATGCATGATGAAAACAAGAGCAGGAATGCGTAATGATAAAGCCCCGGGAGGCGCTCCTCATTCAAAAGAGAGCGCTTTGGCCGAGAACATCATCGCCACAGTGCGGGAACCTTTGTTAGTCATGGATGCTGACATGAAGGTAGTCTTCGCCAATCAGGCTTTTTTCCGGGTCTTTCAGGTAACACCCGAAGATACGATAGGACGGCTGATCTACGATTTGGGCAATCGCCAGTGGAATATCCCTAAACTGAAAAAGCTCCTGGAAGAGATCCTGCCCAATATTAACGTCTTGGAGAACTACGAGGTTGAGCACAATTTTGAGACCATTGGACCGAAAACAATGCTCCTGAATGCCCGTCGCGTTGACTCCGCGAAAATGATCCTCCTTGCCATTGAAGACATCACCGAGCGCAAGCGTTTGCAAGAAGAATTGAAGGAGTCTGAGGAGCGTTATCGCAGGGCCTTTGAAACATCGCGGGATGGGTTATTGCTTATTCATAAGACCAAAGGCGACATTCTTAATTCCAACGAATCTATTCGGGAGTTGCTGGGTTATTTCCCGGAGGAGTTTTTGAAAAAGAAGTTATGGGAAATCGGCGTGGTTAAAGACGACCAGGACTTTCAAGCGGCGGTGGGAAGATTGGAAAAAGATGGCGTAATTCATTACGAAGACACACCGGTAAAAACCAAAAAAGGCCTGAGCATAAATACGGAGGTTTTTTTAGTCAACAAGGCCAAAGTTGTCCAATGCAACATCCGTGACATCACCATGCGCAAGCAGGCGGAGGAGGCGTTGCGGGCGAGCGAAGAAAAATTTCGGGCCCTCGTTGAAACGACCTCCGACTGGATCTGGGAGGTGGATTCTCAATGGCATTACACCTACACCTGCCCCCGTGTTAAAAATATCCTCGGCTATGAACCGGCAGAAATCATCGGCAAAACCTTCTTTGATTTAATGCCGGCGGAGGAAGCCCGGCGCATAGGTGAAATATTCAAGTCTTTGGCGGCCAATCAGCAGGCCATCGTTGCTTTAGAAAACGTCAATCTCCACAAAGACGGACACCAGGTTGTCCTGGAAACCAACGGGGTGCCGATTTTTGATGAAAAAGGGCAACTAACCGGATACCGCGGCATCGACCGCGACATCACCGAGCACAAACGGATTGCGGAGGATTTGTTGCGGGTAGTGCAGAAAGAGTTAGCGACACTTATTGAAAGTCTTCCTCAAAAGATATTTCTGAAAGACAAGAACTCGACTTACATATCCTGTAATAAAAACTACGCAAACGACTTAAAGATCAAACCGGCGGATATTGTCGGAAAGACGGATTATGATTTTTTTCCCAAAGAACTGGCCGACAAATACACCGCGGATGACAAAAAGATTATGACGTCCGGCAAGGCGGAGGAAATAGTACCTGAAACCTGAGGAACAGCGAAGGAAAACAAGAAAAGGCTTTTCCGCCCCGGCGGATCCGCACAGGCGGAACCACGGAGTCAGCCGGAGACACGGAGAAGATCGAGTTTGAAACCGGTTTT
>Ga0209749_1002911_pt1 | contig 10310 bp, 9 predicted proteins | sample EPASupsiteSAE347_FD_187267 | JGI IMG/M metagenome (GOLD analysis project Ga0209749, IMG submission 187267) | Bioremediated contaminated groundwater from EPA Superfund site, New Mexico - Sample SAE3-47 (SPAdes) (version 2) | ecosystem: Environmental > Aquatic > Deep subsurface > Groundwater >... | reverse complement strand
GCGGCTGGTTTCAGCCGCGATGGTCCATGTTGACGAATTTCGCGAATTGCGGCTTGAACCAGACATTCGTCTTGCCGATCGGTCCGTTGCGCTGCTTGGCGACGATCAGTTCGGTTTCGACCTGATCGGACCTTTCGTCCCTGGTTTTGTCCAATTCGCGGTCGCGGTGCAGGAAGATGATGAGATCGGCGTCCTGCTCGATCGAGCCGGATTCGCGTACATCCGCCAGGTTCGGCTGTTTGCCCTCGGCTTCGCGCTTGAGCTGCGAAAGGGCCACGATGGGGATTTTCAGCTCGCGCGCCAGGGACTTCAATGAGCGCGAAATGGCGGATATCTGTTCCCATCGGGGCAATTCGGCGTTTTCGTGCGTAACCAGCGTAATATAATCGATGAATATCACCTTGACGCCGCGCTCGACGGTAAGCCTTCTGGCCATCGTGCGAAGTTCCAGGAGTTTCATGTTGGGCATGTCGATGATATACAGCGGCGCTTCGTAAATCCTGCCGGCCGCGGCCATGAGGTCCTCGTAATCCGACTGGCGCACCCTGCCCGCCCTTATCCGTTCGCCGGGAATTTTGGCTTCGGCCGAAATGATGCGCTGCATGATCGCCGATTCGGACATTTCAAGCGAGAAGAAAGCCGCAGGCGTCTTGTGGGTGATGGAAATATACGAAGCCATAGTCAGCGCCAGCGCGGTTTTTCCGACCGAAGGGCGCGCGCCGATTACGATGAATTCGGAATTCTGCAGGCCGGAGGTCATGGAATCGAGTTCCGTGAATCCGGTGGGAATGCCGGTGAAGGCGTCCGGGCTCGAATTCATTTTTTCGATGGTCATCATCGTTTCGGGAATGAGTTCCCGCACCGAATGATACGAAGCCGCTTTCCGGTTTTGCGTGATGTCGAAAATACGCGACTGGATCTGGTCCAGGATGGGCCCGGTTTCCTGCGAATCATCGTGCGCCTGCGCGACTATCTCCGAAGAAAGTTTCAGGAGACTTCTGCGTACCGACATTTCCTGCACGATGCGGGCGTAATACTCCACATTCGCGGAGGAAGGCGTCACCGAGCTCAATCCCGCGATATAACCGGGGCCGCCCGCCCGATCCAGCGTGCCCGCCAGGCGCATTTCATCGGCAAGAGTGATGAGGTCGGGCTTCATGCCCTTTTCATTGAGCGAAATGATGGCGGAAAAAATGTCGGCGTTGGCGTTTACATAGAAATCGTCGGGGCGGAGAAAGCGTACGACCGCGCCCAGCGCTTCCGGGTCGAGGAGCACTGCGCCCAGACATGCCTGTTCAGCTTCGGGATGATGCGGGGGAACTTTGTCCTTGAGGACGCCGGGATTCATTCGCTCCCCTTTCCCCCAGACAGGGATGGCTGTGCCGTCACTCTGAGCCGCCGTCGGGCGCATCAGAGTGACGGCAAAATTCTTCCGGGTTCGGGAAGCAGGCGATTCCTGAACCCGGAAGGATCACTACGCGAAACTGGAGTCGACTCAGTCGACCGAATCGACTCAGTCGATCTGTCCGGCAGCTACCGCGGCTTCGAAAGCGGCGGCCTGCTCCTCGATGGTCACGGGCTCGGCTTCTTCGATTCTGGGTTTGCGCACGCGCTCGCGGCGGGGTTTGTCCTCACCGCTCGCCACGGATTCGGACTTCACTTCCTGGCCAATGATGGATACACGGACGGTGGCATCTTCTTTTTCGTAAAGATGCACGAGAACCTTGTAGTTTCCGACGCTCTTGATGGATCGGCCGGGTACTTCCAGGCGCTTGCGGTCGACTTCGATGCCTTTCTTGAGCAGTGCGTCGGCGACGGTTACACCGGTCACGGCGCCGTACAGCTTTCCGTTGGCACCGGCGGGCATGGTGATGGCCAGGTCCTCCGCTTCCAGTTTCTCCTTGAGGGAGAGGGAAGACTGGCGCTTGGCGGCTTTCAGCCCTTCGATTTCGGACTTGCGCTTTTCGAAAAGTTCCACGCTCCGGGTGCTGTAGATGAACGCCATCCCGCGCGGGAACAAGTAGTTGCGGGCATAGCCGGGAGCGACGTCCTTGACGTCACCGATTTCGCCCAGGTTGGGAACATCCTGGTTCAGAATGATTTTCATGCATTGGCTCCTTTGAAGGTCCGGTAGGGAATCCACGCTTCGGTAATACCCAGGAGCGGCAATGCGGCGGCCAGGACAAGCCCGACTGCCGGAATGAAGATTCCGGCGACTACGAGCATCGCGAGGCCGGCGCGTAGCGCCCGCGGGAAATTCCATCGCGTGGTGGTAAAATGTAAAACAATGCCGAGACCCTGCACCGCAAAACATGCGGCCAGGCAGAGCGCGACATTCCATATGGCGACAGCGGCAATGCCTTCAATCCTGAAGACAAGCACCGCGAGTACGCCCGCCCACGCCGAAAGCGTGAGCCAAAGAAAGGCATGCGGCAGTTTGAGCCGTGAAAGATCGGTTGCGTCGTTCCCGGCCGCGCTCGCGGTTGCGGGGATTACGACAGCACCTTCAATTGCGGGGATTACGATAACACCCTCTGTTGCGGGGGATGCTGCGGCGCCATCGGCTGCGGCGACGATCGCCTGCGCCTGTTTCGCTTTCAGGGCCAAACGCGATCCCCACCACCAGCTTACGCCCAACAGGCTCAAGATAAAGAGAGAGAGACCGTAACTGAGCACTTTGCCCGCCTGCGCCACTGCCTGTCCGGCCATCGCTGCTACCTCTCCCGAAGCGGTGCCAGTGACACTCAGTGCCTCTGAAACGGCCGCCACGAGCCAGGCGGAAAAGTTCGCATCGGCGAGCACTCTGGCGAGGAAGGGCGCGACAAGGAGCGAAAGCGCGGCGGCGGCTATAAGGATCCGGTAGCCGGTTCCCAGCCTGCCCTTGCGCAGATTCACCGCGGAAATGGCGGCGAGAAGCGCGAAAGGAGGCAGGGTGCCTGCGCCGAAATACTCCGATACGGGAACACCGACCTGCAATGCTCTCACTATCTGCCCCGCCGCAATGACCAAAAGCGCTATGGTCGCGGCAAGAATCCCCGATTTCCACTCCCTGCGCGCGAATGCGTATTGCACAGGCAGCAGAAAGGCGAAAGAGAGGGCATAGGAGAGATACAACAGCCCCGAAAGCAGACCCGCCGCCGCGATTGCGACGAGCGGATTTCCTTTTACGAAGCGCAGAGCGGTGGTCACGTCCGGGGCGCCTTATTTGGCGACGTAGGGCAGGAAAGCGAGCGCCCTGGCGCGTTTGATGCCCACGGCGAGGGAGCGCTGATGCTTGGAACATGTACCGGTGATACGGCGGGGCAGAATCTTGCCGCGCTCGGTCACAAACCGGCGCATCACATCGATGTCTTTATAATCGATCTGGAGTTTCTGCACGCAGAATTTGCAGACCTTCTTTTTGAAGAAGCCTTTGCCTCTGCGGGGGCCCGAGCCCCGTTCCTCGCCTTCCCGGCGGCTGTCGCCGTCGCGGCGGTTATCGCTCTGCTCACCTTCGGCCCTCGAAGGCCTGGTGTCGTTCATTTCTCTGGTATCGGACATCTTGGTTCTCCTGGTTTCGTTCGTGTGTTTAGAAAGGAATGTCGTCCGGGAAGTCGTCCGCGGGAGCGGAGGTCTGGGGCCTGCCGGACGCCGGTTTCGCCTGTTCACGCGAGCCGTAAGGGGCTCCGGGAGCTGCGCCGGGAGCTGCGGTTGCACCGCCGGAAGAAGATCCGCCGCCCTGGCCTGCACTGCCGAGCAATTGTACATCGTTGGCGGTGATGCGCACTTTCATGTGCGCCACGCCGTCTTTTTCCCAGCGATCCTGGCGCATGGAGCCATCGACCGCAACGAGTTTGCCCTTGGTCAGGTACTGATTGACGGACTCGGCGCGCTTGCCCCACAGATCGACGTCCCAGAAACTGGGCTCGTCGACCCACTGGTCGGCTTTCTTGACGCGTGAACTGGTCGCTACCGAGAAAGAACATACGGCCTGACCGGAAGTCGTGTATTTCAGCTCCGCGTCGCGGGTCAGCCTGCCGACGAGGACAGCGATCGAAAGATCTCCCATAGTGCCGACCTCCTTGGTATCAGGCCTCGTTTTTCACGAAGAGATATTTGAGAAGATTGGGGTTGAGCTTGAAACTGCGCTCGATCGGAGTCACTTTCTGGGGATCGAGATTGAGCCTGAACAGGATGTAATGACCGCGATCCTTTTTTTTGATCGTATAGGCCAGGGGACGATCCCCCATATCCTCTTCCTTGACATCGACGGCACCTTGGCGTTCAAGTTCCGCGACTACCGAGTCCTTGCCGGCGCGGAAGACATCTTCTTCCGACGGCAGGACAACCACGAGTTCATATTGTCTCATTCAATTCCTCCCTATGGACTTGTTCCGCCTCCAGGGGCGGTTTGATCCGTTCCGGACGTTCGGCCATACGGCTCCGCGTTTACCGTAAACGGATAAAGAGGGCTTTGTTTTGTACCATGAAAGTCAGGACCGTTGCAAGCTTCGCGGGACCGGTGAGCTTGCGCCTTCCGTGCGCTTTTTACATAATGGGGCGATATTGCGCTACTCGGATTTTACCGGAGGAACCATGCCCGATACCATAGAGCCCAGGGTCTTGAAAGGATTCAGGGATTACCTGCCCGAAGCGGAACTCGCCCGCCTGGCGCTTACGCACAAACTGGAACGGGTATTCGGGTCCTTCGGCTTCGTTCCGATCGATACGCCCGCCCTCGAGTACGCTGAAATCCTTCTCGGCAAAGGCGGCGGAGAAACCGACAAGCAGGTATATCGCTTCAAGGACCACGGCGATCGCGATGTCGCCCTCCGGTTCGACCTTACCGTCCCTTTTGCGCGATTCATGGCGGAACATGTCGATGCGCTGTACCTTCCCTTCCGCCGCTACCACATGGCGAAAGTCTGGAGGGGCGAAAATACGCAGCGCGGCAGATACCGCGAATTCATGCAATGCGATTTCGATATTGTCGGGACCGATTCGGCCGCCGCGGATGCGGATATCATCCTGACCATAGCGGAAGCCATGCGCGCGCTCGAAGTCGGCGAGGTACGGATTCGCGTCAACCACCGCGGACTCTTCAACCGCTTCCTTGCGGTGCGGGGTGTCGCCGCCAAGTCCGTAGCGGTATTGAGGACAGTGGACAAGCTGGAAAAAATCGGCGCGGAAGAAACCGAACGCCTGCTCACTGCCGATATCGGTCCGGAAAACGCTCGGGCGGTGCTGGAATTCATACATCCCGAAGCGGATTTTTCCTCGACGCTCGAAAAAATGTATTCCGCATGCGGGGAAACCGATCCCGAAGCCCTTGCGGCGAGGAATCGTCTCGCGCAGGTGCGGGATATCGCGGAAGCGGCCGGCGCCGCGGCTTCGCTCGTGCTCGATCCCTCCATCACGAGAGGCCTGGATTATTACACGGGACTTGTAGTGGAAACGAGTCTCGCCGACATGCCGCAGATCGGTTCGGTGTGTTCCGGCGGCCGCTATAACGAGCTTGCCAGCCTCTATACGACAAAAAAACTGCCCGGTGTCGGCGCGTCGATCGGTCTGGATCGGCTTCTTGCGGCGCTTGAGGCACTGAACCGCTCGGGCGACCGCCCGGAAGTTACAAAACTTCTGATCCTGAACCTTGAAGATACGGCGCAGACTCAGCCCCAGCTCCAGGCGCAGGCGCAGCGCGCCGCGGCAGCATTGCGGCGCCAGGGCATAGCGGTCGAAGTATTCCCCGAAGCAAAGAAACTGCAAGTCCAGTATGCCTACGCCGAACGCAAGGGAATCCCCTTTGCGCTCCTTCTGGACGGAAAAGCCGCCGAAGCGGGAAAGTGGCCTTTGCGCAACCTGGCCTCCCGTTCGACTCGCGACTTTTCCAGCCTGGAAGAAGTCGCCGATGCATTGAATGAACCCCGTTCGCCGGATGCGAAAAAACCTGCCGGAAGCGGCTCCGATGCCTGACAGCGCTTCGCGGATACGTACCTATGTGCTCAGGCAGGGAAGAATTACCGAAGCGCAAAAAACGGCTCTTGAAACGCAGGGGCCGCACTATGTTCTGCCCTTTTCGGACAGAACGCTCGACTTTGCGGCGGTATTCGGCCCGGACCGGCCGATCGTCATGGAAATCGGCTTCGGGATGGGCCAGGCGACATGGCGTATCGCAAAAGAGCGGTCCGAATTCGCGTATCTCGCCGTCGAAGTCCATTCGCCGGGCGTCGGCCGTCTTTTGATGGACATCGACCGTGAAAACATCGACAACCTGCGCATCGTCCAGTATGACGCCATTGAAGTGCTGGAGCACATGATCGCCCCGGCAAGCCTTGCCGGCCTGCATATCTTCTATCCGGACCCCTGGCAGAAAAAGCGGCACCACAAACGCAGGATCATGCGCGACGACCTCATCGGTCTTATGGTCTCGCGGCTCGTTCCGGGCGGATATCTGTATTTTGTCACCGATATCGAGGACTACGCGCAGGCCACGTATGAGCTTCTGGCCCGGACCGAAGGGCTGCGGAACCCCTACTCCGGCTTTGCGCCCCGAAGGGAATGGCGGCCCGAAACCAAGTTTGAATCCCGCGCAAAAGAAGATATGCGTTCGGCATGGGAACTATGGTGCGTCCGCGCTTCTTGAGGCTTCAGGCGAATCAGTCGAAGAACGAAGAGAGCCTTCTGTACAGGGAACCCACCAGCTCTCTTTCGGCATCCGTCCCCGCGGTCGGGTCTCCGCTTCCGCTACCCATGGCATCGGCGAGATTTTCCAGACTGGCCAGGCTTTCGTTCAGAGCCGTATGGAAGCCTTTGGTCACCTTGAACCAATATTCGCCGTTGCCGCCCGAATAGAGCGCGATAAAACCAAGACTTCGACCTTTACCCTTGATTTTTGCAGCCTGCAGGACATGATTCAAGTTGTGCACAAGTTCAGACAGGTTGCCTGCGTCTTTTATGGCGGACGTGGCAGATATGGCGGGCGCGGCGGGTATGGCGGAGGCTCCCGGGTCGACTGCCTGCCCGATTCCGTCGGCCGGAATCTTTTCGGAAGCTCTGAAGTTTTTGCCGTGCGGCCAGTCTTTCGCCATATCGTTTTCCGGATCGAGCCAGGACGCAATGCGCAAGACCGTTTCGAGTTTTTCGCCGCGCATCAACTCCCATGAGCCGACGCGCAGTACCGCTTTAAGCCCTTTGAAGGCTCCGGAAATATCTTTGTCGAGACTGTCCCTGGCGGGACGGAACTCATTCCAATCCAGGATTACCGTCTTTCGGGAACCTTTGTCGCGCTCGATCGGGAAGATCCGGCCGCCGATCTCGATTGTCTTCGTGAAATCGCGATCGATATTCTCCTGTTTGCCGTCGTTGCCGGCTCCGAAGGAGGATTCATGCCGCCGATCCCTGGATCCGGCAGCGCTGCCGCGATCCGTCTGTCCACCGTGTACGCGTTCGCGGCCGCGGTGGCCATCCCCGCTTCTGGTACCCGGTCGCCCCGCCGATCCCTCCGCGAAACGCGTGCCGCCGGAACTGCCTCCGGGTTTGCCCAGGCCGTCCACGAGGCGGGGCGAAATTCGCGAAAGCAGTTCGCGGGGCAACGGCGACACCGACATGGCGTACATGCGCGTGGTCCGTACGATTTCCCCGGCGACGATATAATCGGGGTTTTCACGGAACATCACCGATCCCGGATGTATCTGGATTTTTTCGGCGGTCAGCGAGCGGAAAAGCCCGCGATCCTGCCTGGCGCAGACGAACTGAATGAGGCCGCGGCTGACCGCGCAGAGATAGTCGTAGCTTTCGCCTCCGCCAGAGATGGGAATGCCCATGCCGGACACGATCAGGCCCAACTGTTCCCTGATCCGGACGATTTCGTGCAAAGTGCGTTCATCAAGATAGTTGTGTTCACAGAAACGGGTTTTATCGCGCGCTTCGACGAAGGATTTGAAAATCCGGAGGTAGGAAACGAAATCGCCCTGCGGATCGCGGAAGGCATGATGGGCTCGCCTGGCTTCCATTTCTTCGCCGGGAGGAAGGATGTAGGGGCTCATCGTCGAAAGGAACGAAGCCGCAATGAGCGTTTCGTCCACGACGTCCGGGTACCGCAGGATGGATTCGACGATCATGCGCGACAATCGCGGCAGGAGGGGGAAAGCGCACATCATCTCGCCCACTTTGGAAAGCGTACGCTCCGGAGTGAGGGCGTCGAGCAGGTTGAGCGAGTCGACCGCGCCCGCGATTCCGCTCTTGGCGGGCCTGGAAATGAATTCGAACCGGTCGAAATCCGAAATGCCGAGTTCGGCCATGCGCAGGACGACTTCCGAAAGATCGGTGCGGTAGATCTCTTCCGTGGTGAAAAGCGGCCTGTTTTCGAAATCCTTGCGCGGATACAACCGATAGCAGGCCCCCGGTCTGGTGCGCCCCGCCCTGCCCTTGCGCTGGTTGCAGGAAGCCTTTGAAATCGGCGTTTCGATGAGACTCGACGTGAATGTGCGGGGATTGTAGTAATTGAGTTTGGCCAAGCCCGAATCGATGACCACCGCAATGCCGTCGATGGTGACCGAAGTTTCGGCGATGTTGGTGGCCATGACTATTTTGGTCTTGCCTTCGGGAGCCTTGTCGAACACCCGCTCCTGCTCATCCTTGCCCAATCTGGAATAGAGCGGAACGAGATGGAGTTTCGGATATAAAGGACCGTAGGCCAGGCGTTTCATGCATTCCTTGATCGCCTTTTCGCCGGGCAGGAAGATAAGCACATCTCCGTCTTCACCTTCCATGCGCTGGGACATCACCCGTTCGAGAATGCTGGAAATCTTGTCCAGAAGCGCTTCGTCCGACGCGCGATATACGGGCTCGCTTTCGTCCTCGGCCGCCGGCGAATCGTAAATCACCGTGACCGGCCAAGTCTCCGTCTCGATCTTCACGACCGGACATTCCCCGAAGTATTCGGAAAAAACTTCGGCATTGATGGTCGCCGAAGATACGATCACTTTGAATTCAGGCCGCTCTTCAAGCACGTGCTTGAGAAGGCCCAGAATGAAATCGATATTGAGACTGCGCTCGTGGGCTTCGTCGACCATGAGCACGCCATAGCGCGAAAGCAGGGGATCCAGCTTCATTTCCTGGAGAAGGATGCCGTCGGTCATGATCTTGATGGCTGTCGAAGAGTCGGTCCGGTCCTCGAAACGCATTTTGTAGCCGACCGTACCCGGCATCGAGACACCCAGCTGGCGCGCGAGGAAATCGCTCACCGAGAGGACGGCGATGCGCCGCGGCTGCGTTACGCCGATAATGCCGTATCGCGCGAAACCCGCTTCGTGGAGTATGATCGGAAGTTGCGTCGTTTTTCCGGAGCCCGTGGGGCTTTCGACGACAATGACCTGATTGTGCGCAAGTGCTTCGAGAATTTTTTCTTTCTGCCGGTAGACGGGCAGTTCATGAGGATCCATTGGCTGAAGTGTAGCGAAATAGGTCGTTCCCCGCCAGTCCTGCGCGAAAACCTGTTCCCGGGCGGTCCGGCTCGATGCTAGTATCCACCGTGAATTTCGGGAGAAACGGCAATGCGAAACGAATCCGATAAAATTTTGAGCGTTTCAGCCCTGACGGCCATGATAAAAGGAACCCTCGAATCGGGCTTCCCCTCCGTGGCCGTTGAAGGGGAAATCTCGAACCTCAAATCAGCCTCCTCCGGACATCTGTATTTCAGCCTCAAAGACCGGGAGGCGATGATCCAGGCGGTCATGTTCCGCTATCGTTTCCGCGACCTTTCGTTCGAGCCGAAAGACGGCATGAAGGTGCAGATACGCGGCGGCGTTTCGCTCTACGCGCAGCGCGGACAATATCAGCTTCTGGTCGAGTCGATGCGGCGCGCGGGCGAAGGCGAGATTCTCGCTATGCTCGAAGAGCGCCGCCGCGCCCTGGCGGCCGAAGGGCTGTTCGACGAAGCCCGGAAAAAACCGCTTCCGCGCCTGCCGGAAAAGGTAGGTGTCGTCACGAGTCCGACCGGCGCCGCCCTGCGCGACATTCTGAACGTGCTCGGAAGGCGGAATTCGGGCGTCGGAGTTATCGTACTGGGCACGGCGGTACAGGGCGCCGAAGCCGCAGGACAGATCGCGGCGAGGATAAGGCAGGCCAATCGCCTCAAGCTCGTCGATGTGCTCATAGTGGGGCGTGGCGGCGGCTCCCTGGAGGATCTGCTCGCTTTTTCGGACGAAAAGGTCGTGCGGGCGGTGGCCGATTCGGAGATTCCGGTAGTGAGCGCGGTGGGACACGAGGTCGACTGGGCGCTTTGCGATTATGCCGCCGACTTGCGCGCGCCGACTCCTTCGGCTGCGGCC
>Ga0209749_1002909_pt1 | contig 10313 bp, 8 predicted proteins | sample EPASupsiteSAE347_FD_187267 | JGI IMG/M metagenome (GOLD analysis project Ga0209749, IMG submission 187267) | Bioremediated contaminated groundwater from EPA Superfund site, New Mexico - Sample SAE3-47 (SPAdes) (version 2) | ecosystem: Environmental > Aquatic > Deep subsurface > Groundwater >... | reverse complement strand
TCAAACCGGCCGCATAATCAAAAATACGTTAGTGAATTTATGAACCAGAGTACTAAGGAATCAAACCGTTGAAATCATTTTTTCTAAGTGGGGCAAGAAGGGCATGCCGGAATGTTTTTCCGGATCATCAGAATCTATCCTGAATAACCAACGATTTGCCGTGCCTTTTAAAATTTTGAGTGGATTGAGTCAAAACGATATATCTTATGACAGCAATCATGTGGCCATTGCAATGGGTGGTCCCGGCTCGGAAGGAATTGTCCGCGCATTGATCAAACAAAACCAAAAGATATTGCCGGTGTGCAGTCCGATAGTCAAGGATCCGGCCCGTCATCCGGTGCTCATAATTCCGCAAGCAATCGATTCCGGTATATTTAATAATTGTATTGATCGGTTGAGGGAATATGTTGCAAAAGGCGGCGCGGTGATGCTTGTTCACGATACGCTTGGATATCGAGGTTTTAAGCCGGCATTTCCGGAAATAGGTCAAGGTGTCGAGACGGTCAAAACCAATACTGCGACAATCGCAATGAATCATGTTATTTCAATGGGAATGAACATTGGAGATAGTTTCCGGCATGCGTATTGCGATCATGTAATTCTGAAAAAAGGCCAAGATGGCGCCGTAATATGCGCAGATCAACAAGGACGACCGGTGCTAATTGCCGGTGGGTTCGGGAAAGGTAGGGTGATTTTAAATGGTATGGCTACGGGATATTCGTCAAGGGACGGTTCTTATAATGGAGAGGAAAAGGAACCTGAAGGCGCTGAATTACAACTATTGATAAATTCGCTTAAATGGTTGGAAAAAGATGGATCTTCCTGCAAATAGTTCCAGTAGATCAGCGAACAAACTATCGGTAAGGAATCAGATTGATTAACCCACGATTGAAGCACTAATTTTTGAAATTACGACGAGAGAGATAAGTCAGCGGGGTTATTGTAAATCATAAAAACGACACGTTTGTTGTTTGTCTACAGGACTAAAATCTGAAGGAAATAGTGGTAAATAAGCGTTAATATAACAATCAAAATTGAGGAGGCAATATGGCTAATCGTATCGGAGTGGTAACTTCGCTGAAAGAAAACGGATCAAGTTTTGAGGAGATGAGGCATTACGGAGTAAAGGTCTGCCAGTTGGTCGGCTGGACGCCGCCAATCTGGTCGAAAGAACTGGCTCAACGCGTTCGGAAAGAAGCGGAAACATCCGGAATCCGTATCACGGCATTTTGGGGAGGATGGAGCGGACCGGCGGAATGGAACTTGGTTGACGGTCCGGCCACCCTGGGTTTGGTGCCGCCCGTTTATCGCTATCATCGGATGCAGGAACTGATTAAGGCGGGCGAATTCGCGCAACATGTCGGAGCGCCTGCTGTTATTACGCACCTGGGATTCATCCCGGAAAACCAGTCTGATCCGCTTTTCCGGGATGTGGTGATAGCGGTTCGAACCATAGCGCGGGAATTGGAAAAACGCCATTTGGAATTCTGGTTTGAAACCGGACAGGAAACGCCGATAACTCTGTTGCGATTGATCAAGGAGGTTGGAACCGCGAATTTGGGGATCAATCTGGATCCGGCTAATTTGATTCTGTACGGGAAGGGCAACCCCATTGACGCTTTGGATGTATTCGGCGATTATGTCCGCAACGTGCACGCAAAGGATGCTTTCTATCCGACCGATCCCCGCCAAATCGGGCAGGAGGTGAAAGTAGGCGAGGGCCGCGTGCGCTTTCCTGAATTTATCCGGCGTTTGCGGGAAATTTCCTTCAAAGGTGAGTTCATTATTGAGCGGGAAATATCCGGAAAGCAGCAGGCGCAGGAAATCATGGAAACCATCAAATATTTGTCTGGTCTGCTGTCATAAAGCCGTGCAGTTTCAAACCATATTCGTGTTTTATCAAAGAAAGGAAGCAAAATGACATCTAAACCGGTTAAAGTAGGCGTGATTGGTTGTGGCTTTTTGTCTCAGTCCGTGCATTTGCCGAATTTTGCGGACCTTGCCGGTTGTCGCATGGTGGCGTTGGCCGACAAGCGGATCGGTCTGACAAAAAAAGTTGCCGCTCAATACGGCATCCCACGTGCATATTCCTCGATTGCCGAACTGCTTGCCGATGACGAAGTGGAAGCGGTGATCATGATCGTCCCATATTCGTTGAATCCGAAACTTGCGATGGAGGTTGTGAAGGCCAAGAAACATATATTTATTGAAAAACCAATGGCGTTATGCTCGCAGGATGCGGACAAAATGTTGATTGAGGCCGGCAAGAACGGATCAAATTTGATGGTGGGATATATGCGGCGGTTTGATACCGGTTGCGAGGAGGCAAAAAAGCTGATTGAACGCGCCAGGTCGTATTTGGGCGAGATCACTTTCGCGCGTGTCCATAATTTTACCGGCGATTGGAGGGCCGGTTTTTCCAGAAAAATCGCAAGCGATCCTGCCGGCGAGTCCGCGCCGGAACAGGCGGCAAATCTGCCTGACTTTGTCGCGGCGAAGGACAAGGATGTCTATAACGGAACGGTCGGTAATTTTTGCCACGATATAAATCTGATGAGGTTTCTGCTGGGTGATCCTGCGGCCGTGCGCCATTGTTCCATAATGGAGGGAAAAGACATGTATACGGCCAGGATCGCGGCCATATTCGATTATGTGAAATTCAACGCGGTTTTTGAGACGGGCGGCATACAGTCAGAGTGGTGGGACGAAGAAGTGAAGGTATATTTTGAAAAAGGATGGATTGAGATCAAGCTGCCTCCGCCTCTTCTGCAAAACGCGCCCGCGCGGGTGACTGTTCATATAAACGGAAAAGGCATTGAACAACTGGCGCCGAAATGGAGCTGGTCATTCCAGCGGGAGGCGGATCATTTTATCGCTAGTATCGCGAAGAATCAGGACTTTATCTCGTCCGGGGAGGACAGCCGGAAAGACCTCCTTGTTTTCGAGGCGATGTATCGCAGTTTCAGCTCAAACACACGGGTTGAAATTAGAAATCAAATCATGAGCATGTCAAGAAAAGAGGCTTGAACTTCCAGTAATTCTGTTGAGGAGTTTGTTTCAATGTCTAAACGACGAATTGTTGCCTATCACCTTGATTTCAAGCGGGCAATGTGGAAACGGTCTTACCTGGATCATTTCGTGGCCCGGTTGAAAAAATGGGGATATAACACGCTTGTTTTGGAGATGGAGGACAAATTCAGTTTTTCAGAACATCCTGCAATAAATCACACGGAAGCATGGAAGCATGAGGAGACAGCCGCATTTGCGAAACAATGCCGCAAAATGGGAATGCAGGTCATTCCCCTGATGCAGTCGCTGGGACATCTGGAATTTATCGTGGGGAAGGAAGAATATGCGTATTTACGGGAAGCGCCGGAATTGACCACGCATATTGATGTTACCAATCCCGATTCAATCCCCTTCTTGATAAAATTATTCGATGAAATCATTGATGTAACGAAGCCGTCGCAATATTTTCACATGGGCGGCGACGAGACGTGGCAACTCGGGAACAGCAAGCGATGCGAGCCGTTAATGCGGAAACATGGGCGGGGAGGACTGTATCTTAAACACATGTTACCGCTTTGGGAGCACATTCGTAATCGCGATTTGACTCCGATTATATGGGCGGACATGGCGCTGACGTATCCGGACATTATCTCCAAGATTCCGAAATATGTTGTGTTAATGGATTGGAACTATTGGTTAACAAATGAACGTTCGAGCAGTATCCCTGTTTGGGGCGGATTTGGCAAAGGTAATCGCTTGCTGAATTGGAAGGAGTTGCGCAATGAGGCCGATATTCATTTTCGCCGGAATCTGATGAAATATGCGGTTGACAAACAAACCGGCAGAGACGGTTCTTTGCGCAGCTTTTATTGCACTGATGTCTTGGTTGACAAGAGATTCACTGTTTTGACCGCCCCGACTAATCGTTGCGGCGGCGATATGGTCGGTATTCCGGCGACAAGCCAACATGTCCTCAATTGTTATTATTTTGCGCGGAAAGGAATACAGGACGGAGCTGGCATGTTGGTTACTTCCTGGGCCGTACGGCATAATCATCCGGAAGTGGACTTGCCCGGGTCTTATGCGGCGACATGGGGATTGAAAAGGAAGAGAGTTTTTGATCAGGCGGAATTTTGGAAGGCATACACCGCCGATATGTACGGCGCGGAGTTGTCCGGTTTTGGAGATGCCGTTGCTTTGGCTGAAAAGGGCGCAGGTATTTCTTTTCATCCCGGCGGGGGGATTTCTCTTTTTCAGGCGCATCTCCTTCAGGATTACGCTAAAATAAACCATAACCCTTTGACAAAACCGATTGCAAATCTGACAAGGGAGCAGGGCGGAAAACATAAAACCATACTTTATCTCAAAAACATTTTGAATGATTATGAAAAAGCAACGGTCATGTTCACGCGTTTTCGGCAACAAGCGCGGCGCAATTCCGATAATATCGATTTTTGGCTTGAGGGCATTGCCGTGGATGGATTGGTTGCGCGCCTGGCGTTGGCCGTTTTGACAAAATCATTCTCCCGTGAAAAAAAACGTTTGATTTGTGCATTTAAAAATTCACGCCGCCGGACGAGGAAAATATTTACCGGCACCTATTTGCCAAAAAGCGTTACAGATGAACTTGATGTCCGGTACGAATTTATCAGGAAGTGTCTTGATGTTTAGGTGTCCCGCTCGGATCGTGGGATTTGGCGACGGCCTGTCCACCAAGTCTAGTTCGGTCCAAGATCCGTCGATTGAAAGGAGCGGCTCGCCTCTGCGAAGCGCTCTGGCGCAGTGGGGCGGAAAATCTTGTTGCGCATTCTGAAGGAAATAAGTAAAAAAGAGGATATATTGGAAAGGAAGAAGCCGGTAGTTTTATGAATGGACTACGTCATTGCGCGCGTATATTGGCTCGTCTGCTGTGTCATGCGCAAATATTACGGATAGGTGTATTTTTTCCATACCACAGTCTGTTCGCCAGTGTGGTGGCAGTTATTGTTGGATTATTAATGGTGGTAAATTGCCCGGCCGACACGCATTATGTGGTGACGAACGGAACGCCCGGAGTGACACCCGTTGACCCATACACCAATTGGACAACGGCAGGCACAAACATTATTGACGTGGTCAATGCCGCCATGACCAGCGCTCCGACACGAATGGTCTGGGTGTCCAATGGCACATATTATCTGACAAATCAAGTGCAGATAACCAATGCGCTCACGCTCCAAAGTGTCAATGGGCGCAATGTAACGATCGTGGACGGCAACAACTATGCCGGCAAGCCGGTTACCAATAGGTGTTTTTGTCTCTCTGCCAGCGGTGCGATGTTGGATGGGTTCACCATTGCTAACGGATGCGCAATCGGCAATGGCGGAGGCGTTTCTAATAGTGCCGGAACTACCATAAAAAATTGCCGCATAACGACGTGCATAGCCACTAATGTAGGCGTTGTTGTTACTTATGGTGGGGGATGTTATGTCGAAGGAAGCATATCCAATTGTGAAATTATAGGAAATATCAACTTCAATAAGTATGGTGGAGGGATTTACTTCAACGGGAATTGGGGGGGGGCGGTAGCGAATTGTGTTGTTGCTAGTAATCTAGTATATGTCGCGGTTGGTAGCGGGTCAGAAACGCACGGCGCCGGAATATGTGTTGCTGGTGCTGGCAACATCAATAATTGTGTAATTTTTGGAAACGTAGGATCTGGAAATTGTTACGGTGGAGGCGTAGAATTAAATGCGGGATCAACTGTGCGTAACTCGCTTATCTATAAGAATACGGCGCTTTATGGAGGAGGTGTTGGTGTATATTATGGTTCTTATGGTACCATTCAGAATTGCACAATAATAAGTAATAGTTGTTTGTCCGGAGACGGTGGCGGCATTTATTCTGCTACGCCTTTTGCCAAAACTACGACTATTGAAAATGTCATCTGTTATTTAAATACAGGAACATCAAGTAATATTTATTTTAGAACAGACACTGTTTATACCGGATCATGCCGTGTCGTCAGTAGTTGCATCGCGCCGACGAATGCATTCCCGACCAGCGGGATACAGAATTTTTACTATGCCAACAATATCGAGTCCAATCCGCAGTTTGTGAATAAAGACAACAGCAATTTTCGTTTGAGCGCAAACTCGCCATGCGTTAATGCGGGCACAAATCAATCATGGATGACGAACGCTTATGACCTTGACAGTCGAACGCGTATCCGTTACGGGGTTGTCGACATGGGCGCCTACGAGGTCATTTGTGAAGGTACGATTTATCGCTTCGGCATCTAGAAAATTAATCCGACAGAATTCGCATTCATAAGCGAAGCGGTAGGCCTTAAACATCAAAAAAGGAGGAGGTTTTTTCCTCCCCCTTTTTTGAAAATTGCTCAGTTTATTTCTTTTTGCCTTTTGCTTTGATTTTTTTCTTCGAACTCTTTTTTGCCGGTTTGCAACCACATGTTTTACACATAACTTCACCTCCTTGATAAGATATGATAGCCGCCATAAACATAAATGACGAGAAAAAAATTTCATTTTGTTTTTCGGCTGCTATTATTCCTGCGTTGTGGAAAAAATTATGAAAATCGCCTGGATTGGAACCGGAGTGATGGGGAAGTCAATGGCCGGACATCTGCTGGCGGCCGGTCACGGCCTGAGTGTCTATTCACGCACGAAAGATAAGGCGGCAAACTTGATGGCGCGCGGAGCCGTGTGGGCAAACAGTCCACAGGAAGCCGCCCGTGACGCGGAAATTATCTGCTCAATGGTCGGTTACCCCAAAGACGTTGAAGATATTTATCTTGGTCCGGCAGGCATCCTTAAAAATGCAAAAGCCGGCGCAATGTGCATTGATTTCACGACCAGCAGCCCCAGCCTGGCTGAAAAAATATTCAAGGAAGCGAAAAAGAAGGATATTGCCGCCCTCGATGCGCCGGTCTCCGGCGGCGACGTGGGTGCGCAGGATGGCAAACTCTCCATCATGGTCGGCGGCCCATTTTCCTCGTTTAAACGCGCCCTGCCAATTTTTAAATACCTCGGCAAAACAGTCGTTTATCAGGGTAAGGCCGGGGCGGGCCAGCATGCAAAAATGGTCAACCAGATCATGATTGCCGGAACAATGATGGGTATGTGCGAGGGCCTGCTTTACGCAAAGAAGGCAAGGCTTGATCCGGAAAAAGTTCTGGCAAGCGTGGGCGGCGGGGCGGCCGCCTCGTGGAGTCTTGCCAATCTATACCCGCGCATCCTGAAGAAAGATTTCAAGCCCGGATTTTATGTCGAGCATTTCGTCAAGGATTTGCGAATCGCCCTGAACGAGGCAAAGAGGATGAGGCTCAAACTGCCGGCGTTGACGCTGGCGGAAAAACTTTACCGGCAACTTAAAAACAGCGGCGGCAGCCGGTTCGGCACCCAGGCGCTGATCAAAGAGTTGGAAAGGATTCAGAGGCACAAAGGCACATAGGCATAAGGCACAAAGTAAAGACGATATCGGATGTTTCAGGCTTTGTGCCCATGTGCCTTTGCCACTTTGCGCCTCTCTTGAAATTATGAAAATCATCTGCGCAACCAGCATACCTTATGCCAGGGAGGCGTTCGCGCCGTTGGGGGAATTGCAAATCCTGGACCCACGGCAGATTACGTCGTCTGTCTTAAAGGATGCAGATGTTCTGATCGCGCGTTCGACCCTGAAGGTCAATGAGGCTTTGCTCGAGGGAACCAACGTAAAATTTGTCGGAACCTGCACGATCGGCTATGACCACCTGGATGCCGATTATATGGGGAAGAGGGGGATTGTCTGGACAGCGGCGCCGGGCTGCAACGCCAACAGCGTGGCTGAATATGTTACGGCCGCCTTGCTGCATCTTGCCCGAAAGCATAATTTTACCCTGCGGGGCAAAACCATCGGCATTATCGGCGTGGGCCATGTCGGCAGCCTGGTCGTCAAAAAATCCTCCGCCCTGGGTATGCAGGTTTTGCTGAACGACCCGCCGCTTTTTGACCTGACCGGAAACGCCTGTTACCGGCCGTTGGAGGAAATTCTTTTCCAAGCAAATATTCTGACCGTGCACGTACCGCTGACCAAAACCGGCAAATATCCGACTTTCCATCTGGCCGATCTACGGTTTTTTGAGAGGGCAAAGCGTCATTGCATTCTTATCAATGCCGCCCGCGGCCCAATAATGAATTCGGACGATTTTTTGAAAGCGCGCGCCACGGGTATCGTCGCTCAGGCCGTGATTGACTGCTGGGAGAAAGAACCGGCTTTCCGTCTTGACGTCATGCAGGCGGCCGACCTTGCCACGCCACATATTGCCGGCTATTCCTTTGAGGGCCGCGCCATGGGCACGATTCAGGTCTATCGTGAATTATGCAGTTTCCTCGGCATTGAGCCTAAATTGACCCTGGATGCCGTGCTGCCCCCGCCGCCTGTGCCGGAAATAAATTTCGATGCCGCCGGAAAAAGCGACGAAACAGCCCTGGCGGAAATTGTCGGGCGGGTTTATGACATTTCAGCCGACGACCGCGATTTGCGCGCTTTTACGCCGGAAAACGAAGAGACAAGAGGCAAAAATTTCGAAAAACTTCGTAAAAATTATCATATGCGCCGCGAGTTCCGCTTTACGCGGGTGATCTTGCAAAACGCGTCCGCAATGCTTGCCGGCACCTTGCGCAAGCTGGAGTTTCAGGTCGCGAATGCATAAAGCTCTCATATTTTGCGGCTCGGCAGAGACGCCTCGCCCTACCTGTCAATCTGAAGGTAGGGCGAAGCCTCTGGCTGAGCCGTCTTTGGTTGCGACGATATGCCACTTTAGTATCTCAATGGTGAGATACTGCCAAGAAAACAAGAAACAGAAATATTTACCACGGAAGGTCACGAAGACACGGAGATAACCCAAGAGGAGATTTTTTTCATCCCGATAGAAATCGGGATGAAAAAAAACGGTTTAAGTTGGAGGAATACGGGGAGACGGACAAAAACCTTCCTTCCTGCTCCAACGAAAAAGTCTTGCTTAAAATCTGTTTTGCCGTTCAGGCAAAACAGATTTTAAGCAACCTCTTCTTGTGCCAACCTCTGTGCCTCTGTGATCTCCGTGGTTAGGTTGCGGGCTCTGCTCGCTTTAGGATCATGACAAATTTTGAAAGATTTAATTTATAACCTGCGCCGGGAGGAAATCGCGCAATTCTGCGCCGAACTCGGCCAACCGCAGTATCGCGCCGGCCAGGTCTGGCAGTGGCTTTACCACCGTTTCGCGGAAAGCTTCGGCGCCATGAAAAATATTCCTGAAGCGCTGCGTCTGGCGCTTGAGGAACATTTCGCAATCGACCCGCTGGTTGTTATTCGCCGGCAGGAAGAGGGCGGTCCTGGCTCGACCTCCAAACACCTTGTGCGGCTGCGGGACAACGAAAGCATCGAACTGGTCTTCATTCCGGCCAAGGGAAAAACAACCCTGTGTCTGTCCAGCCAGGTCGGCTGCAAGTATAAATGCGCCTTTTGCGCCAGCGGCCAGGCCGGGTTCCACAGAAACCTTGAATGCGGGGAAATGGTCGGCGAGGTTGCATATGCCGCGCGCCAGTTGGGCGGCCCGCCGGCCCATGTGGTCTTTATGGGCATGGGGGAGCCGTTTGACAACTATGACAATGTCCTCAAGGCGATCAGAATCATCAATGATGCCGATGGTTTGAGTGTTGGCGCCAGGAAAATCACGATCAGTACCTGCGGAATCATTCCGGGCATTGAGCGCCTTGCCACGGAAGGCTTGCAGGTCGAATTATCCGTTTCCCTCCATGCGCCTGACAATGAGCTCCGCTCCAGATTGATGCCGGTCAACAAACTTTATCCGCTTGCGGATTTATTGTCGGCCTGCCGCAAATATGCGGAAGCAACCGGCCGCCTGATAACATTTGAATATACGCTGGTTAAAGGCGTCAACGATTCGCGGGAACAGGCCCGGCAGCTCGCCGCGTTGCTTTCGTCTTTGCACTGCCGCGTGAACCTGATCATGCTGAGTCCGGTTGCCGGGTTTGCCGGCGCAACTCCTATGCCCGAGACGGCGAAAATGTTCGTGAACGTCCTGGAACGCGCAAGTATAAACGCGACCATCCGGATTTCAAAGGGCGGAAACATTCAGGCCGCCTGCGGACAGTTAAGGGCCTGTAAGAAAATAAATTGATCAAATGATTGCATCCATACCTGTCCGGCTATAAGTCGAACAATAGCAATTGGTTGCGATTTTCGGTCTTTTGAAACCGGGCAACACTTTGCGTAAGTAGTTCATAAATAGGAACTTGCTCGAATGGGTTGACGCTTAAAAT
>Ga0209749_1002908_pt1 | contig 10316 bp, 14 predicted proteins | sample EPASupsiteSAE347_FD_187267 | JGI IMG/M metagenome (GOLD analysis project Ga0209749, IMG submission 187267) | Bioremediated contaminated groundwater from EPA Superfund site, New Mexico - Sample SAE3-47 (SPAdes) (version 2) | ecosystem: Environmental > Aquatic > Deep subsurface > Groundwater >... | reverse complement strand
CCGGACCCACGGCATCGCCGGTCCAGTCGCGGGCAATGCGGTTTGCCAGCGTGGTCTTTCCCGCATTGGGGGGGCCGTAAATGCCTATCCGGGTCCGTTTCTTCTTGAAAAATGAATTGAGGAAATTGGAAAATTTCTTCTTTGCCGTACCAAACGTCTGATAAAATATTTTCACTCTACACCTCGTCGGCTACGCATCGTACCTGGGTACAAAGAATTCACCATGATTCGTAAGTAATGTATTGAATACGCAGTTTATTAGGTTTCTCGTATTTTTTCCAGTGGATCGCCGTAGGATAGATCTGCATGGTCCGGACCACCCCCTCCAATTATTACTGTGCTGCATTGTTTCATGCCTCGGCCAAATTGTATTTATACAAGGGGATGGGAGTATGCTAATTGTAAAAACATCAGAACCAAACGCACCAAAGGAGGTGACTCATGAAAAAGACAACGAACGCAATCCGGTTTGAAACCCGTATCCCCATCAGCGAAGTGATGAAACGCAACCCGACCATGATAGGCATTGAAGCTACGGTGGCTATGGCCGCAAAGGCGATGTGCAAGGAAGAAGTCGGCAGTGTAATAATTCTCGATCATAACAAGCCCATTGGCATTGTTACCGAGGAAGACATCAACTGCAAGGTGGTGGCAAAGGATCTCAAACCGAGCAAAGTACACGTGAATGAAATCATGAGCACGCCACTCATTACGGTGAGTGCGGAGAAAACATCCGGCGATGCTGCCCACATGATGGTGAAGCATAAGGTAAGGAGACTCCCCGTTGTTGATGACTGCAACGAAGTGATCGGTATTGTTACGGTCCGGGATCTTCTTACCGTTTCAACAGAACTCAATGATCTGCTGGAGGATCTCATCGAGATCAACCGCGAGGAGATCGTTGAGCAGGGTATGTGCGATCGCTGCAGCCAGATGTCTGATGACCTTAAGCGGGTGGATGGCGTATTGGTCTGTCCCAGCTGCCGTGAGGAGGACAAAATCACATGAAAACAGCACAGGATTTCCTCGTAGAGATCCCTGTGCTGAAAAACAGTGACCAGATAACAAAGGCACGGCAGATCCTCAGAGATGACCGGTTCCGTGAAGTCTATGTCGTAGACGGGAAGAAATCTCTCTTCGGCTATATCGACCTTACGGACGGGTTGCGGGTGACTGCAACGAAATCGAATGTAACGGTCGAGGGATTTGTAAAGGATGCGCCGATGGCAAATCCTGAAGATTCAATCGAACAGGTGGCAAAAACAATGCGAAGCTTCCATACGGACAGTGTAGCGGTGGTTGACTCCACGCGTCACATGCGGGGAGGAGTTCTTCTTTCGGATCTCTTTCCCGTCATCATCTCGCGCAATGAACTGCACGGGACGGTTGCCTCACGTATGAGCGGAAAGGTGGTAACAACAAATCCCACCGAGGAACTCCAGAAAATCCAGGCATTGATCATGGAGAGTGGGTTTACAGCATTCCCGGTCATAAAAAAGAAACAGCTCGTAGGCATTGTCTCACGGCGTGACCTGATCAGCACCACGCGGGTGCGGTCGGAAATTGCCCGGCATGCCCATACTCCGGTCGAGGACGTGATGACCCGTGAAGTGGTCACTATCGGGCCGGGTGAGCCGGTGAAGTATGCAGCAGAACTGCTGGTAAAACATGATGTCAGCCGGCTGCCCGTTCTTAACGGCGACGCCCTTGTCGGGATTATTGACCGGCACGACATCCTTGCTACCCTGGCCTGATAACCGGCCACCGGCTGCAGAATAAATATCGACAGGATACCTCTGGAAAATCAAGTCCAGGAACAATAAAAGCGGATCTTTTGATCCACACGAGGTGAGAATGCACCAGAACGCTCGGGGCATCAAACAGGGCGACCGGCTCTTAAAGATGCAGGGAAAACTCGACCGCGGGCCGGTTGAGTTCAAATCACATATCGCAGAGCAGGAAGGCGAGATCATGGCGATCGCAACCCGCGACGTCATTTCCGTACCCCCAACCCACAGTATTATCGGGGCTGTTGAAATGATGACAAAGTGCGGTTTCCGGAGGCTTCCGGTTACCGATGCAGGCACAAAGAAGCTGCGGGGAATCGTCACTTCAGGCGATGTAATTAATTTCATGGGTGGGGGTGACAAGTACAAGCTCGTACAGGTCAAACATGATGGCAACCTGCTGGCAGCGGTGAATGAGAATGTCCGTACCGTAATGACGCAGCAGGTTGTCACGCTCACGCACGATGCCACCATCCGCGATGCGGTCCATGAGATCGTAGAAAAAAAGATCGGCGGGCTCCCCATCGTAGACAACGACGGGGTACTTGAGGGAATTGTCACCGAACGCGATGTTATGCGGGTGCTGGGGGCGCAGCAGAGTTCGCTCAATGTCGAGGATGTGATGAGCACGTCCCTGCGGGTGACTTCCCCGGACTGCCCCATCGAAACGGTTGCCCGTGACATGACGAAATGCCGGCTCCGCCGGTTACCGGTGGTGAGTGACGACGTGGTATACGGGATCGTGACCGCAACCGACCTGATGTGTTATATCGGCAGCCGGGAAGTCTTCTCAAGGCTCACTACCGGGAATATTTCTGAAGTGATGGGATTGCCCGTCAGGACCCTGATCGGCGGAAATCTCTTCACTACAACACCGGGGAAAAGCATCAACGAAGCTGCCCGGGAGATGCTGGAGAAGAATATCGGGGCATTACCGGTGATCGAGGATTCCCGGCTGATCGGGCTTGTTACCGAGTTCGATCTCGTCCGGGCATTTGCAAGGGGGTGAAAGCCATGTTCGCACGCGATGTCATGACCGCTCCGGTCTATTTCGTCTCTCCCGATGCAACCGTAGCCCATGCCCGGAACCTGATGGTGCGGCACAAGATCTCCCGCATCCTGGTCATGGAAGACGGGAAACTGACCGGCATCCTGACAAAAAAAGATATTGCCTATCGCTTAAAGCAGGGCGAACCGGCATGGAGGCGGCGCCCGCTCGACCGGATCCCGGTGGGCGCCCTTGCCGCTGAAAACCCCGTGACAGTCGATCCCGGTACCGGGATCCAGAAGATCGCAAAGATGTTTGGAGAGAGAAACATCAGCAGCGTCCCGGTGGTTGAAGAAGGATCCGTTGTGGGGATCATCACCAAGACCGATCTGATGAAATCTGCCCTTGTCCGGGACCTGAGTCTTCCGGTCAGGGACGTGATGGAAGATGTGGTGACAGTCAACCGCAACCATTCGCTGAATCATGTGATCAGCGTGATGCGTGAACGCAATGACAAGGTTCTCGTAATTGACGATGATGGCCTGCCTGCCGGAATCATAACAGAAACGAACCTTGCATTCTATGAAGATGAGCCTAAAATATCAGGTCTGGTTGGAAAAGAAGTAGCCATAACACGACGTGAAAATGCGGACGGGATAAGGGGCATGAGTTCGCTCATGGTCGCCTCGGTGACTGCAGAAAACGTGATGACAAGTCCGGTTATCACCGTATCTGCAGCTGCCCTGCTCCAAGAAGCTATCGCACTGATGGACAGACATCATGTCAACAGTCTTGTTGTCATGGAGAACAGCACGATTTCCGGTATAATTAAACGCGATGATATCATCAAGGAAGTGGCGAAATGACAAAAGAAGTTTTTATCAAAGACGTAATGGTAAAACCGACAACTATAGCCAAATCGGCCAAGATCACCGAAGCGCTCGATAAGATGCTCTCTGAGGGTATCGACCCCCTGATAGCGGTCAATAATAATTCAGTCATCGGCACTGTCTCACGACAGGCAATCGCAGAAAAGCTGGGGAGCAAGCAGAACTCCGATATCTCCCCCACTTCAATCCATGTATCAAGTGTAGTTGAGGAAGATTTCACCAGTGTCTACCCGGATGAGAACATCAACGTGCTCATCCCGCTGCTCCAGCGGTACAAACTGGTAGTGGTGTATGACGCGGATCACAAACTCATCGGTCAGGTGGGTATGGTTGACCTGCTCAAAAAGGTCCGACCGGTCGGGGGGATTAATGAGGTGGTAGAAAAGGCAGTCACCATTGAAGCGAATGAACGCGTTGTCCACCTGAGGCGCCGGATGCTTGACGATAATATTACCCGGTTTATTGTAACCGAGCATGAAAAATTCACCGGGATTGTCACCGAAACGGATGTAGCGGTGGCGATGCGCAAGTTCCGCGAATCGGTTGACGATAATCACCAGGATCACCGGATCCGGAACCTGCTGGTCAAGGATATCATGAGCGCACCGCTCATATTTGTGGAACAATCAGCCCCAGTTTCCGGCGTTGTGGATACGATGGTAAAAAAGAACATCAGCTCGGTTGCGGTGATGGACAAGGGCAAGCTCTTCGGCATGATCACCCGCAGGTCGCTGGTCAATGCGATGTAGGGCGATATCCCATTTCTTTTTTTTTAATTTTTTCGCTTTAGTGAAACCTTGTCCAAGCTTTTAAAGAGGCCCCGGCTCCGTCAAAAACCGTCACGTGTATGTAGTTTTCGTGTCAATAACCGTACCAGGAGATACACAGAAGATGGGTGACATTCAGTTCCGGAAAATGACCCGCGATGAAATCGGTACAGCAGTGGCGTGGGCCGCGAGCGAGGGCTGGAACCCCGGGCTTTCCGATGCGGAATGTTTCTTTGCTGCTGATCCGGAAGGGTTCTTCTGTGCGGAAATTGACGGGAAGATCGTGGGCACGATCTCGGTGGTCAACTATGACAAACGGTTCTCGTTTTACGGCTTCTTTGTTGTCGAGCCGGCTTTCCGTGCCAAAGGGATTGGAATGCAGCTCTACCGGTTCGCGATGGAGCATGCCGGTACCCGGGTGGTGGGCTGTGATGGCGTTGTCGCGATGGTGGACAAGTACCAGAAAGATGGCGGGATGTTCCTGTACTACAACAATGCCCGGTACGAGGGTATCGGTGGGAGAACGATGCCGGCTGGACTTGTGCCGGTCAGTGATGTGAACTTCGATGAGCTGGCTGCTTATGATGCAGCGCACTTCCCGGCTCGCCGCGACCGTTTCCTCAAATGCTGGATCGGGCAGAAGGGGCATTACGGTCTGGCACAACTGGACCCGGACGGGAAGATTGCCGGGTATGGTGTTCGGCGGGTCTGCCAGACGGGTCACAAGATCGGCCCGCTCTTTGCCCGCGACCGGGCAACTGCTGAAAAGATTCTCGATGGCCTGACTGCGGGAATCCCTGGCGAAAAGTTCTATCTTGATATCCCGGTCCCGAATCCGGCTGCGGTTGCGCTTGTGCAGGACCGGAAGATGACGCCGGTCTTTTACACGGCCCGGCTTTACACTACACCGGATCCCGTCCCGCTTCCGCTGGATGAGATATTTGGGGTTACTTCGTTTGAGCTGGGGTAGGTTGCGGGAGTCGTGTACGGAAAATCACTATGTTCTTTTTCTCAAGTCAGGGTTTATTGTTCATCCTTGTGATAGAGGGCGAGAAAAACGAGGGTGTCCTGGCGCTTATCATACCAGTATGACAACCGGAACGGCGGGATGTAAACCTCGCGGGTCTGTTTCCGGCAATACCGCATCGGTTTTCCTATCGATGGATTCCCGATGATCTTCAGGGTCTGATGCTTCACGTGTTCTTTAAGCCGGGCATTGCTGATCTTCCGGATTGTTCTCTCAAAGTGCGGGTGGTACGAAACGGTTACCATGAGTCTAACTCATCGATGAACTCGCCCTCTTTCTTCCGGATGAATGTCCCTTTCTTGTATTCCTCGAATGCCTGTTCGGTCTTTTCCGCGAACAGGACATCATCCCGCAATGCCGGCTCAAGATCGGTGAGTGGCTTGAGAATGATCCGTCCCCCCTCCTTGATTATCAGGATTTTCTCGCCTTCGGGAAGATCGGTTCGCATCGATGCGGGGATGACAACCTGACCTTTGGAACTCATCTTCGTGATTGCAACATCCATAGCTAATCAGTAAGATGTATCTTACATCGAGCGGTATTATCGTTTTGGGTTGGTGCAGTAAAATGGTATTTGATCCCCCAGTCATTGTGTCCTGATGGGGGTGGTACCCTGTCTTGCGAAGGACAGGGGGTAGGGGGTCCCCCCTCATTTTTTTGGGTGGGGGAGGGGGTGGGTACCCCTCCGGGCACATGAGGGGTCCCCACCCCCCCTTTGGAAAAAATTCTTGGCAATTTGTAGAAGGAGTAATGGGGATGGCGTTGAACCAGGAATTATCATTAAATACACATACATACACAGAACTGATCATGGCCACGAAAACCATCAGCATTACTGAGGAGGCTTACGATCGGTTAAAAGACCTGAAGAAGGATGAGAAAGCCAGCTTCTCCGATGTGATCATGAAACACTATCCAAAAAAGAAAAAACTCTCAGAAGTCCTCAAAGAGATTGGTGCGAATCCTGAACTTGCAGATTCTATTGAACAGGTATCCAAAGAGATGAGGCGCAGTTCGCTTCGCCGGGTCGAGTTCTGATGCCGGTAGCTGATACCTCATTTATTGTGGATATTATCCGGCATGATACGAAGGCTCTTGCAAAACTTCAGGAACTGGAATCTGAAGGAAAAGTGCTTTTTATTACGCCGGTAAACGCGCTTGAACTCTTTGAAGGTGCCTATCGCTCTCTCCGGGTGAAAGAAAATGTTGCAGAAGTACTGGAAGTATTGGCAGCATTTGAGGAGATACCGTTCGGCAATGATATATATCATGCATTCGGCTATTTGTCCGCTGCTCTTCTGGATAAGGGAAGTCCAGTAGGTGACTTTGATCAGGTAATAGCGGCTGTTGCACTTTGTTTTGATGGGGAGATTGTGACGCGTGACGGGCATTTTGAAAAGATCCCGGAACTGACCGTCATCGGGTATTGATATTTTCTTCGTTTCCTGTGTGCATACTTAGTATGTGTAATTCGTACTTGCGAGTTGTCATACTTAGATGAACATCATAAACTGTAAGGATAGAGCCGCCGCCCCTGAAGGGACGCCCCCGCGGCGGATCAATGAACGTGTTCAAAAAGATTTCACAATATATTTACCCAATGGAACTGATTTTTGGTTCAGGTAATTTCCCTTGAATGCTGACCGCACCAGGATCCCCTTCCAGCACGATGCTCAATTTGTTGATGGTTCAGTTATGAGTATTTCAAACCGGTTTTTTTTCACCGGAGTATTACTCCTCCTCCTGATTATCATGCCTGTACTGGCAGAACCCCCTTCCGGAGAAAACGGTTATTGGATTACCATTGATCCCGTCTCTCCTCATTACATTGGTGAAACAATCAATATTACCGGAAAGACGAACCTTCCAGATAACGAGAAAATATGGGTCACGGGTATTGCCGATCAAGCCATTAATTACAGAATTACCAAAGGGGAAAGTGCATTTGAACAATTCTATAACGATCCGTATCGTCGAACGTGGATTATACTCGATGGAGAATGTATGACAAATGCGAATATACCGATAAAAAGTTTTTTTTGTTTGATCAATACTTCGAAAAAATCCACGGAATCTTTTCATTTCTCTGTCTCATCCAAGAAAGTGGAAGCAAATTCAACACTTCAAATCTGGAACAGGTGGATGGCGTTTGATTCATTTGAGAGAAATGTAAGTATTGGAGACGTATTTACGGTTACCGGAACGACAAATGCACCTGTTGGATCCTATTTATACCTGGTTGTTTTTGGAGATAAGAGTGGATGGATGGCTCCCTCAGGATTTCCCTGCAACCATTGTATTCAACTGAACACGACCGTTGTAAAACCTGATCAGCCATCACATAACGGAACCTTTGCTTTTACAATCGACACTTCAGGCTTACGGTGTGGTAACAATGAGATTTGGTTGTATGAATATGACGAGTTCGGGGGAGATGGATTCACTTATACTTCTATCGAAGCAGAGCCGAGGACTATTTCGGATTATATCGGGTGTTGGAATGAAAGGCTTTATTGGAAATATCCCATGATAAGGTGACCCCCCTTTGACTTTCTCCCGCATTGCGCTTGCCCTGATGCTGGTGATGGTGGCGGTGCTGCTGGCGGTGGGGTGTGCGGGGCAGGTCGGGGATGGGAAGAGTACAGATAATGTTACTGTGACTACGACAGTACCCACTCCGATTCCCTCATCAACAAAGATCAGTAATTACACATCAACTGGAGATCTTATTTCCGCTCTTCAATCGTATAGGAATAATCTTACATATCCCCGGAATAAAATCCCGGAAGACCTTCTTAAACTTACGGACTCTCGCTATCCAAAGAATTGGAATACACCCGAAGAAACGAGAGCTTTTTTTATATCTATTAATCAGATGATTCCCGCAGAACAGGCTATCACCCAATTAAGTATCAACAATACAACAAGTCATCCAGTTGGGAGTCAGGTCTATTTAATCATCCATGTAAATTCATCTGCATCAACTCATATCATAGATCCTGCAATTACGAGTGTAATTGGCCGGTATGAAGAATACCATACGGTTGCTGCATGGGCGGATATTAATAATCTGGAAAAACTTGCCGGTATTGATGGCGTTGAATCAATGAAAGTGAATGTTCCACCAGAACATTCATGAAAACAGATATCGGTGAATACTGTCGCCCCCGAAGGGGCGCCCCCCGCGGCGGTTCAGGGTTAATTCAATAAATATGATTGAAAACCAGACCTGGCATTTTTGAAATAGAATACACACATACTAAGGTACTAAGAGAAACAACATCCCGGAAACCCGGCATACATAATAGGGAAAATATTAAAACATCCCGGAATCTCTTCTCCCCGGCTCACCAGTCCCCTGAGCGCTCAGCCGGACCCCCGCAACACTTATTACCCAACTATGCCCATATTATAAAGCACCATTCATGGAGCAGTGGTTATCCGCTGCGAGTGTCTGTTACAAGATGCGAGATTCCTCTGTTGAGGTAGCCAAGCCTGGTATGGCGCAGGTTTGCTAAACCTGTGTTCGAAAGGACTCGGGAGTTCAAATCTCCCCCTCAGCGCTAAAAGAGACAATCTCACCAATCGAGGGGATTGGATGGCTCAGGAAAACGATATAAAATACTTTGTAAGGGTTGGAACCACCGATCTCGATGGTACCAAATCCGTGAGAGTAGCGCTCACCGGCATCAAGGGTGTCGGCAGGCATACCTCCACGGTTATTTCCCGTATGGCGAAAGTTGACGAGTATGCATTACTCGGTCGCCTTGAAGAGGAGTCGGTCAACCGGCTCCGGATCGCTGTTGAAGAGTACATCACCAAGATTCCGGCATGGATGGCAAACCGTCCCAAGGATGTGTACACCGGCGAAACAAAGCACCTTTTTGGTGGAGATGTCGCTCTCGTAAATGAAGAAGACATCAACCTCATGAGAAAGATCCGGTGCTACAAGGGCATCCGGCATGAGACCGGCCAGAAAGTCCGCGGTCAGCGCACCAAATCTACCGGCAGAACCGGCAAGACTGTTGGTGTGAGCAAGAGGAAGGCAGGTAACTAATCATGGGATACCCAGGCAAGAACCACAAGTCTTACCAGACCCCAAAGCGCCCGTTCGAAAAGACGCGTATCGAATCCGAAACGCGCCTTGTCATCGAATACGGCCTGCGCAACAAGCGTGAAGTCTGGAAGGCCCAGGCAGACCTGCGCAAATACCGCAAGGGTGCCCGTAACCTTCTCGTGCTCGCGTCAAGCGCCACTGATAAGCACATCTTCGATGCAAAGAAGGACGAACTGATCAGCCACCTCCAGCGTGCAGGTCTTCTCGGTCCCGATGCGGACATTGAAGCCGTGCTCTCGCTCAAGGTCCAGGCCCAGCTCGACCGCCGGCTCCAGACCTTGGTACACCGCAAGGGACTCGCCCGCTCACCGAAACAGGCGCGGCAGATGGTCACCCACGGTCATATTGCAATCGCCGGAAGGCGTACCACTATCCCCAGCTACCATGTCGGCCGGATTGAAGAAGGACAGATCACCTACTATGGGACGTCCTCATTCGTCAGCGAAGCAAATGCCGAGAGGACCCGCATTGCCAAACCGGCAAGCAACCCCAAGGCACTTCCCCAGCAGGGATACCAGCGCGGAGGTAGATAATGGCAGCAAATGACAAGGAAAAGTGGGGTATTGCTCACATCTTTGCATCCTTCAACAACACCATCATCACAGTAACTGACCTCTCCGGTGCAGAGACGGTCACAAAAAGCAGTGGTGGTATGGTCGTCAAGCAGGACCGCAATGAGAGCTCCCCGTATGCTGCTATGCAGATGGCAGGCAACGTTGCGCAGGCAGCCCGCGAAAAGG
>Ga0209749_1002906_pt1 | contig 10319 bp, 8 predicted proteins | sample EPASupsiteSAE347_FD_187267 | JGI IMG/M metagenome (GOLD analysis project Ga0209749, IMG submission 187267) | Bioremediated contaminated groundwater from EPA Superfund site, New Mexico - Sample SAE3-47 (SPAdes) (version 2) | ecosystem: Environmental > Aquatic > Deep subsurface > Groundwater >... | reverse complement strand
AACGAGGTAGCCGCCGCGACAGCGCGGGGTGTCGGCGCAGCCGCAGGGCGAAATTCCGAGATGGCTAATTCCTCGATCATGGAATACACTAGATGAGGAGGAGTTGTTATGGCGGACTTATCGACATGGTTCATGGGTCTGAAACTCAAAAATCCACTCGTGATCGGCGCATCGGGCCTAACCGGCACCCCGGAAGGTGTAGGAAAAGCGGCGGCTGCAGGAGTCGGCGCGATAGTCTTGAAATCCCTGTTTGAAGAGCAAATTCTGGCCGAGCTGGGCAAGGAGAAAGAGGGGCTTGATCTGGATGCCTACCCGGACGCCGAGGCGTTTATAAGCAGAACGGCCTGGGAAGAGGGCACGGAAAAGTATTTGAGCCTTGTCGCGGCCGCGAAGGAGCGCTCGAACGGAGTTCCTGTGTTCGCCAGCATAAACTGCGTCGGTCCCGGGAACTGGGCCTCTTTTGCCTCGCGCATCGAGGCGGCTGGCGCGGATGCTCTGGAACTCAACATAGCCTATATGCCTTTTTCGACCGCCCTGTCTTCCGCAAACATCGAGGAGCGTGTGCTTTCCACCGTCCGCGAGGTGCGGCGTGCGACCAGGCTCCCCATCGAAGTCAAGCTGGGGCAGAATTATTCGAGCCTCCCGAATCTCGCCAAGGCGATATCGAAAGAAGGGGCCAACGCCCTCGTGCTCTTCAACAGATTCTTCCAGTTCGACATCGATCTAAAACGGATGAAGCTGGTGGGCGCCCAGCCGCTCAGTTCTCCCGACGAGTATCACGAGAGCCTGCGGTGGGTCAGCCTTCTGTACCAGCGCGCGGGCATCGAGCTTGCGGGCGCCACTGGAATTCACGACGCGAAGACTGCGCTGAAGTTCATTGTGGCGGGCGCGGGGACTGTGCAGGTCTGTTCGGTTTTGCTCAGAAAGGGTGTAGAAGCGGCGCCTCAGCTGCTCACCGAACTTTCGGCGCTCCTGGACGAGCACGGAATCGCGGCGCTCGAAACGCTGCGCGGCAAACTTTCGGCTCAAGGGTCGGGGCACCCCGAGGATTATATGCGGCTGCAGTACATCAAGGCGCTTACGGGCATAAATTGAAGTGAGCCTGGCCGGACTTGCGTCCGCCAGTTCAGGTCCGCCGACCTACGCGGCGGGCCGTACCGTTGCCGCCCGCGGCCTCAACCACATCTTTCCCCACAACACACTTCGATGGTTTGGTTGCCACCCGCGGCGCGCGGCCTCAACCCCACAGCCGCGCCGGCTGGCCGCCGCCACCATACAAAAAAGTCTGGCTCAAGGTTCCGTGGACCGACAAAAAGGTGTATGATTATAACATGAGCAAGAACAAAATCTTGAGCGCGAACGCGCGGACGCTCCTCGTGGTGGCGGCTTTGTGTGCCTTTTTTTCCATATTTTCGACCTTCGACACATCGGAGCAGTACCGCGCGTGGCGGACCGCCAAAACCTGGACCGACGAACAGAAGGCGATGGCGCCGGCCAATGATGCCGATCCCATGGCCACGAACGCGCTGATATCGCTGTTGCTCAACACAGGGGTCATCGTGGCATCCTTCGTGTGCCTCCTGCTCCTCGCAATCGCCGTGGCCACCGAGAACGCCAGGGTCGAAGAGGGCGCAGTGTTTTCGGCCTATAGCGCGCTGGCGTTGGGGGTTCTCTATTCCGTCTCCACGATACTATATCAGATACGCGTGGGGCCGCGCCTTCTGCTCAAGGGCCCGATATTCGACTACAACCTGCACATGCAGATCCCCGTCATTCTCGCGGTGGCGGGGTATCCTCTTTTGACGATTTTTTTCCTTCTTGAACGGAAGAAAATTTCGGAAACTGACGAGTAAGGCGCGGCAGATTAAGAAGGGACGCGCCAAAGATTAAGAAGGGACACGCCAAATAGAAGGAGAGACGCATCAGGTGGCGGGGAGTAAATACCTAAATGACTAAATACTGAAACACGAGGCCGACGGCGAACAGCATGACTCCCGCGAGCGCCAGGCTTTTGGCTGTTTTGCCGGCCTTGACTCTCTCCACAGAGGGTTCCTGTCCGTCGGCCGAGGAAGTGCGCCGCGCCTCGCCGCCGCCGGGCACAGTGTCTTGCCCGGTTGCGGATGCGGGATCCGAACCGTCTGCCACTTCACGTACATTTTCACCCGCGATTTTTTTCCTGAGCGCGAGCTCGGCGGCCGCAAGCCGCTGATAGTCGGGACTGTCCGGGTTTATGCCTGAAGGCGGAATAGGGTAGGGCGCGGCGGGCGCGGCCCCGGTCTCCGGCACGCGGTCTGCCCAGGATTCGGACGGCTTGTCTTCCGGCCGTTTTCTGTGGGAAAAAGGCCGGACTCCGTCCTTCCTCAGGTAGAGAGCCCACGCGACGGCCAGGACAGCGGTGCCAAGGACCATTGCACTGTTTCCAAGCGCCGTAGTGAATGGATATGCTGATTGGATAAGGCTGAAAAAGACAGCCGCAATTGTCAGGATACCAAAAACGAGCAGGAAAAGCGGCGTCCGGGTAATACAACGCGCAATTTTCTCTAAACGCATAAATACTCCAGAAAGTGAAATTTACTTACTATTATCCAAAATCCAGCACTAAATATAGTAGCTTGCTCCGTCTCGTAAGTCGCTGAATCTTTAAGATTTCTGTTGACTTGCCCCGATAAAGGTACTTAAATGGAGCTAACTATCTTGCTGCATAGTATAAAATACGGCAAGGAATTTTTGGAGTCCATAGGAAAATGGGTTTCAATAGGGAGGCAGAAATGCTGAAGAAGATGGTAATAGCGGTAGCTGTCATTGCCACTGTGTTTGCTGGTACGGCATTCGCGGCTACACCGAAATCGAAGGACTGGGTTTATGTCTTTTCGACAGATATTCGGACCTTCAATTATCTCAACGATCAGCGCCAGACCAACACAGCGCATTTGACGAACTTCATCGACGCTCTGGTCGAGCACGACAAATATGGCATTATCCGTCCTTGCCTTGCGGAAAGCTGGTCTGCGAACAGCGATTACACGGTCTGGACATTCAACATCCGCAAGGGCGTAAAGTGGATGACAGCCGATCTCGAGCCCTATGCTGAAGTAAAGGCGCAGGACTGGGTCGATTCCTTGAAATACATGCTGGACAACAAGAGCAAGCTCAACTATCTGGTCCAGGGCTTTGTGAAGAACGCCGACGCCTATGTCGCCGGCAAGATCACCGATTTCAACCAAGTCGGCGTCAAGGCGAAAGGCGACTATGTTCTCGAATACACACTGGAGAAGCCGACTCCTTATTTCGATACGATGCTCAGCTACACGGCCTACTGGCCCGTCAACGGCGAGTTCCTCAAGGCCAAGGGGAAAGATTTCGGAAAGGTAGACAAGAACGGCATCCTCTACAACGGAGCCTATGTTCTTTCCAACTATACGTCCAAGTCCGTCATTGAATATGATGCGAACCCGGCCTACTGGGATAAGTCGCACGTCTACATCCAGCACGTCAAGCTGGTTTATTTCGACGGCAAGGACGCCGATTCCCTCTTCAACAACTTCGACGCCGGCGTCTACGTGGCAGCCCCTGTCTACACGGACAATGAGGCGCTGTTCGCGCGCGCGCAGACCAAGTACAAGGATTATCTCTTCAGATCGCGACAGGACGCGACCACCTTCATTTACGCCTTCAACTACGACCGCAATTCTTTTGCTTCTCCCGCGGATCCCACCAAGGGAAAGACGCCGAAGAACGAGTCCCAGATTGAAGATACCAAGAAAGCGATCATGAACCGCAATTTCCGCAAGGCCATATTCTTCGGCATCGACAGGCCGACGATTCTGGCCCAGCGCAACGGCGCCATCAACAAGCTCGCCGCAATCCGCAATACGTATACAGCCCCGGAACTCTCGAGCGACAAGGCGGGCAAGGACTACACGAAGTACGTCGAGGCCGCCCTCAAGGCGAGAAACCCCGCGGACTTCCCCGCTTCGTTTAAAGTTGACGACGCGCAGGATCCCTACTTCAACCCGACCAAGGCCAAGGCTTATATGGCCAAGGCGAAGGCCGAACTCAGCGCCAAGGGCGTCAAGTTCCCCATTCAGATTGATATCGCCACCGATGTCAGCTACACCAAAGGTCTCAAGATGGATCAGTCCCTCAAGGCCGGCCTGGAAGAGCTCTTCGGCGCTGGCACCATCAGGGTCAACGTTGTAGAGATGGATGAGGACAACTACAACGCGTCCACCTACTTCGCCGAAACGGGATCCCAGAGCAACTACGATATCGGCAACACCACGGGCTGGGGCCCTGACTACGGCGATCCTTATACATTCCTCCAGACGCTTGAACCGGAAGTGGGCGCGCTGCTGACTCCGATCGGGATCGACCCCGTCGACAAGGGTTCCGACAAAGCGGCTGCCACCGCCATCGGTCTGTATGATTATGCGAAGAAAGTCGAGGCCGCCAACGATGAGTACAAGGACACGTCAAAGCGGTTCAAGCTGTTCGCCGAGGCCGAGGCACAGTTGCTCGATGACGCGATCATGCTCCCCTACATGTCCTTCGGCGGCGCGTTCTCGATTACGCGCGAGGTTCCGTATACCAGGGCTCGCTCTGCTTACGGCACCGACGAAGACAAATACAAGGGCCGCATCATCGGCGACAAGGTTGTGAGCCTCGCCGACCGCGACAAGGCGCGTGTGCAGTGGGAAAAAGAGCGCGCCGCGGAGTACAAGAAACTGAACGCGAAGAAATAGGGTAGGCAAAAATCTACGCCTGTAGCCCGGGCCCGGCGCAGAGCCAGGCCCGGGAGCCAATTTGAGGCGGGCTGCCCTATAAAGGCAGCCCGCTTGTATATTTCTGTAGTTTGTTGCATAATTATGCTTATGGTGGCATTCTTTGCGGTTTTTTCGGTTTTTGTTGCGTGAACAGCAAAATGCCGATATAATAAAATCGTTGACCTTCCATCCCAGCTCGATGGAAAATCTAAAATTAGATCATCATGCGCGCTGCCTCGAAATCGTGAATTCTGCTTCGATCACCTACCGGTGCTCCGATCTCGAATTTAAGCCATGGTGGTCGAATGTGGGGTTTCATGACAGGGTATGTATTAAAAAGAATTCTACAGTCCATACTCTCCATCTTTGTCGTATCTGCCCTGACAATCTTTCTTGTTTACTCCTGCATACCAAGGCAGCTTGTTTTTAAGGGCGATTCACAGCTGCAGAAGCTCGCAAACCAGCCGGACGAGTACCAGGACTACAAGTACAGGACATGGGAAGAATTGGGTTATATAGATTATGTGACCCTAAAAGAATACGCGCAGGAGAAGTTCGGTCAGGATTCTCCTCAGGTGAGCGAGGCGCTCGTGGAGGGATCCCCGTTCTACGCGACCTTTAAGGCCAATTTCTCCGCCAAAGGCTATAAAGTCGAGGTTCAGCCGGTCACGGGAACGCTGTATGCCCACAAGGACATTCCTCTTTTTACCCGCGTCCTCAAATGGTATGCAAACCTGATTGTCGCCGACGGACCCAATAAGATCCACGATCCGAGCAATCCGAACATGAAGCGGGGTTATTATTTTACGCGCGACTGGAACGGCGTTCCCGCGCTGGCCTGTTCGGGGTCGCTGTACAAGTATCAGATTTGGTTTGATGGGAGTTTTCCTTTCATTCATTCCCATATGTTGACGTTGAACATGGGAAGGTCATACCCGTCGTACGATGGCATACCGGTTCTCGATGTCATTTCGCAGGGACAGGGGCGCACGGTGCGCCGCGAGATTACGACGACCGTAAACGGCGAGGCCACCACCTTCTACTCGTCGGTGGACGAACATTCGCTCAAATACAAATCCGTGCTCGACCGCATGGACGGAGCCAAGTACGATGACCACTATGCGGACGGCGACAATATCTACGAAGATCCTTCTATGCTCGGCATAAGTTTCAAGATTGGCATGCTGTCGCTTCTGCTTTCGTTCTCCATTGGTCTTCTGGTGGGGATCGTGGCCGCAATGAAGAAAGACAAGATTTTCGACAAAATCACGATGGGCTACACGGTGATCATCATGTCGCTGCCTTCGCTGCTTTATATCGCTATCTTCGCCAGGTTCGGGATGAAAGTCCTGGGGCTGCCGGACAAGTTCCCGTTCCTGGGGTCGGGAAACCTTGCATCCTACGCGCTGCCGACATTGTCGCTGGCGCTGGGAGGCATCGCAAGCGAGGCGCTGTGGATTAGGCGCTACATGGTGGACCAGATGAACGCCGACTATGTCAAATTCGCGCGGTCCAAAGGGCTTTCACAGAGTGAAGTTTTCTTCAAACATATCATGAAAAACGCGCTGATCCCCATCGTTCACTCCATTCCCGAAGCTGTTATCAGCACGCTGGGCGGCGCCCTTATCACTGAGAGTTTCTATGCGGTGCCTGGCATGGGCAAAATGTTCCCGAGCGCGATCTCGGACTACAACAATGCCATGATCATAGCGCTCACCTTCTTTTTTACGACGATTTCGGTGTTTGCGGTATTCCTTGGAGACATACTGGTCACACTTGTTGACCCGCGCATCAGCCTCCAGACCAAAAAGGAGGCGAGGTAGTTATGGCAGACAAAACAGCCGAAAGATTTTCCTTTGCGACATTCGACCTCCTGCAGTCCGAACGTATAGCGGGACCACGCTATTCTTATTGGAAGAGCGTGTTTCAGACCTTCTTCAAGAAGAAAAGCGCGATTTTATGGCTGGCCCTGCTGCTGGCCCTTACGCTGATGGCTTTCATCCAGCCCCTCGTTTCGGGCTATGATCCCGCCACGGCACCAAACATCAATAACCCCGAAACCTGGTATCAGAAACCTTCGGCCCAGCACTGGTTCGGCACCGACGACCGCGGCAATGATATGTGGGATGTGGTGTGGGCCGGAACCAGAATGTCGCTCTCCATCGCTTTCATTGCGAGCGCGATCAACATCGTGGTCGGCATCCTGGTGGGCGCAGCCTGGGGCTTTTCCAAGCGTCTCGATCCAATACTGTTGTCGTTCTACAACATTGTCTCGAACATTCCTTCGATACTGCGCTCCATGATGCTCATGTATATTTTTGGAAGAGGCTTTTGGCAGATGGTGCTGGCGATGACGATAACGGGTTGGCTTGGTATCGCTTACTTCATACGCAATCAGGTCATGATAATCCGAGACCGCGAATACAACCTCGCGTCCAAATGCCTCGGCACCCCGATGAAGCGCATGGTCACGAGGAACCTGCTGCCGTACATGGTTTCGGTCATCGCGACGCTGGTCTATCAGGAAATACCGGGGCTCATCAACACCGAGACCGTCCTGTCTTACCTTGGCATCGGGCTTCCGTCCACGTACCCATCGCTGGGCAGAATGATCGACGTCTATTGGTCTTTCGTGGACACGTACCCGCACATGATTTTGTTCCCCGGCATCGTGATGGGACTCATCACGATATCGTTCTATGTTGTCGGCCAGTTGTTCGCCGACGCGTCCGATCCGCGGACTCACCGATAGGAGCGCATTATGGCAGAAGAAAAGAAACCCATCCTGACGGTGAAAGACCTCGTGGTCAAGTTCAGGGTCAGAAACAGGGAACTGACAGCCATCCGTTCGGTTTCGCTCACTCTTTACGAGGGCGAGACCCTTGCCATTGTCGGCGAGTCGGGATCCGGCAAGAGTGTCCTCACCAAAACCTTTACAGGAATGCTGGAAAACAACGGGAGCATCCCTTCTGGCTCGATAATCTTCGAGGACAAGGAGCTCACCGGCATCAAGACCGACAAGGAATGGGAAACCATCCGCGGTTCAAAAATAGCCACGGTCTTCCAGGACCCGATGACCAGCCTGAACCCGCTCAAGAAGATAGGCATACAGATCACCGAAGTGCTCGAAAAGCATCAGAAGATGCCGTTTGCGCAGGCCAAGCCAGTCGCCATCGAGCTTATGACGCGCGTGGGAATTAAAGACGCGGAGCGACGGTTCAACGATTATCCTTTCCAGTATTCCGGCGGCATGCGCCAGCGGATTGTCATTGCCATCGCCCTGGCCTGCAAGCCAAAGATTCTCATCTGCGACGAGCCGACCACCGCGCTCGATGTCACCATACAGGCTCAGATTCTGGACCTGATCCGGGCTCTGCAGAAGGAAGACGGTTTCACGACCATCTATATTACGCACGACCTCGGAGTTGTCGCGAATGTCGCCGACCGCGTCGCCGTCATGTATGCCGGCCAGATTCTGGAGTATGGTACGGTGCGGGAGATTTTCTACGATCCGCGCCACCCGTATACCTGGGCGCTGATTTCCAGTCTTCCGATGCTGGCCAAGAAAGGGGAACCTCTGTACGCGATTCCCGGTACGCCTCCCACATTGTTCAACAAAATTGTCGGCGATGCATTCGCGCCGCGCAACCGCTACGCGCTCAATATTGATTTCGAGGAGGAGCCTCCGTTCTATGAGATAAGCCCAACACACTACGCCAAAACGTGGCTGCTCGACGAAAAAGCTCCGACGGCCGATCCGCCCGAAGCGATAAAGACGATGTGGAAAAAGAGCAACATTCACGTGGACGCGATGGAGGCGACAAAGTGAGCGATACGATCCTTTCTGTAAAAAATCTCGATGTCACCTTCAAAAACGGTCACGATCAGGTCAGAGCCGTGCGGGATGTGAGCTTCGACATCAACGCCGGCGAGTCCTTCGCCCTCGTGGGGGAATCGGGTTCCGGCAAGACGACTATCGGCCGGACGATAATCCGCATTAATCCAGCTACCGCTGGCAGCGTGTTTTTTGAGGATAAGAAAATTTCCGGCGTAATCAGCAAGGAACTGGACACCTATGTCATCAGAAATATCCAGATGATTTTCCAAGACCCTATGGCCTCGCTGAACGAACGCGCGACGATCGACTACATTGTCTCCGAGGGGCTTTACAACTTCAATCTTTTCAAGAACGAGCAGGAGCGCAGGGACAAGGTCTTTCGCGCACTGACCGACGTTGGACTTCTGGAGGAGCACGCAGAACGCTATCCCCACGAGTTCTCGGGCGGACAGCGACAGCGCATCTGCATCGCGCGCGTGCTGGCCATGGAGCCAAAATTCATCATCGCCGACGAGCCAATCTCGGCGCTCGATGTTTCAATCCGCGCGCAGGTGCTCAATCTGTTACTGGACCTGAAGCGGGAGCGCGGACTCTCCTACCTGTTCATAGCGCATGATTTGACCGTCGTGCGCTATTTTGCGGACAGAATTGCCGTTATTCATCAGGGCGAGCTGAAGGAACTTGCCGATACCGAGGAGCTTTTCGCGCGGCCGCTGCACCCCTATACGAGGTCGCTGCTCTCGGCCGTGCCCATTCCCGATCCCGATGTCGAGAAAGTCAAGAAACTCCTCGTGTACGACCCATCGATGCACGACTACAGCGCGGACAAGCCAGCGTGGCGCGAAGTCTTCCCGGGGCACTTCGTCAGGGCCAATGTTAAGGAAGCCGACGCGTACGCAAAGATGTACGCGTAAAGAGGCGAGTAAAGGGACAGATAAAGGGCCGGGCGTCCGACCCGAGAGAAAGAAAGGACGCCGCAGCCTGTGTAATCAGGCTGTGTCTTGACAAAACGAGGGCCTTTCCTGGCCGGGTGCGGCGCGGGTGGCCTTCGTTTTTTATTGTCCGGACGGGGTTGCAGCTCGCGTTTCCGCGTTAATCCTTAATAGTGAAAATCCGATTCGCCAATGAACTCGCGGAGGGTGGAATCCTTGGGCACATACTGGGCCGGAATCGGCGTAAAATTGTCCAAAAAAGCCTGTATCCGCCTCGCCTCGGCGTATTCGGGGACATTGGGTTTTATCGTGCGCAGCAATGGATCCGCGAACACTTTGAGGACGCCAAGCTCGTAGTCCAGGGCCGAGTTGAAGGCAGTGTCGGCAAAATTCTGGAAGGGAAAGATATACGCGCGCTCGCCGCGCTGGACCGATGGCCACATTTCCAGAGTCGTCTGGGCGCTGTGCCCGCGGAAGTTGTTGTCCCTCACCATCCGGCGGAGCAGCCGATAGTCCGTCGTACTGATCCGGTTGTGGTCGTCGAGGTTGAGTTGAGTCAGCGCCGAGACGTAAATTTTGAACTTGTTTTCCCGCGGAATCCGCGGGGTCAGCGCATCGTTTAGGCCGTGGATACCCTCCAGAATGAGTATTTCTCTGCCGGAGGAAAGTCGAATCGTGTCCCCGCGGTTTTTCCGCTTGCCCTCCTTGAAGTCGTAGAAGGGCAATTCAACCGCCTTCCCGGCGAAAAGGTCGAGTAACTGTTGGTTGAGGTAGTCCACGTCGAGT
>Ga0209749_1002900_pt1 | contig 10356 bp, 12 predicted proteins | sample EPASupsiteSAE347_FD_187267 | JGI IMG/M metagenome (GOLD analysis project Ga0209749, IMG submission 187267) | Bioremediated contaminated groundwater from EPA Superfund site, New Mexico - Sample SAE3-47 (SPAdes) (version 2) | ecosystem: Environmental > Aquatic > Deep subsurface > Groundwater >... | reverse complement strand
GTTCTAAAAATCGGGCAATTAGCTCAGCTGGTTAGAGCGCAACACTGATAATGTTGAGGTCGGAGGTTCGAGTCCTCCATTGCCCACACCATTTTTTAGCCAGATTATCTTAAATAGCGGGGTAGAGCAGTTGGCAGCTCGCTAGGCCCATAACCTAGAGGTCGTCGGTTCGAGTCCGACCCCCGCAACTTTTTTTTGACAACTGAGTGGCCTCGGTAGCTCAGTGGTAGAGCAAAGGACTGAAAATCCTTGTGTCGTCAGTTCGATTCTGACCCGGGGCACAGAAATAGATAAAAACATAGACCCGTGTTATAGTATTGGTGGGTTTATTTTTTTAAGTATCACCGGGGTGTGGCCCAGTTGGTCTAAGGCGTCTGGTTTGGGACCAGAAGATCGAGAGTTCAAATCTCTCCACCCCGACCAATAAATCTACCTAATAATGGAGAAAATAATCTTAAAACTGCTAAAAGCGGCTTACTCTTGATTTTTGTTTATTATTATGTTAATATTGGGATACTTTTAATTTATTAATAATTTAGAAAATTCCGTATGCCAAACAAGCAATCGGCAGCCAAAGAACTGCGTAAAGCTGTTAAAAGAAAGGCAGCCAACAAGAGAGTTTCCGACAAGATGAAGAGTCTAGTCAAAACCAATTTGAAACAAATAAAAGCTAGTGATAAAGCGGTTAAAGAGTCTTATATTAAGACAATCAAAGCGATCGACAAAGCGGCTAAAAAAGGGGTAATAAAAAAGAATACGGCGTCTCGTAAAAAATCCCGCCTCATGAAAAAAATTAACGCTTTTAAATAAGCAATTTATAATTAACGTACTCTACCTCGGATACGGAGCGCTTAACCGTTTCTTGGATAGAGCGAAAAACTATGTTAGACAAAAAAGCTAAAGAAAAAATTATTAAAAAATTTCGGGTACACGACACCGACACCGGTTCGCCTCAAGTTCAAATTGCTATCTTAACTGAGGAGATAAAAGAGCTAACAGAACACTTAAAGAAGCATAAACATGACTTCTCTTCTCGCCGCGGTTTACTGAAAAAAGTTGGTGAGAGACGGAAACTATTAAAATATTTACAAAAAGAGAGCGAAGAACAATTTAAAGAGCTAGCTGACAAATTAAAATTAAAAATTGCTCATAAGTTGATTGAGGAAGAAGAAGAGGAAAAGAAGAAAGAAAAAAAATATAGTGAACCAGAAGAAGAAACCACTGATTTGAAAGAATTAGAAGGAGAAGATAAATAATTATTATGATAAAACACAAGGAACAACGGGTGGGAATTTTAGTGGATGTCTCAAACATGTATCATTCCGCTAAAAATCTATACAGTAAAAAAGCAAACTTTAAAGAGATTCTAGTTAAAGCAGTGGCTAACCGGAAGCTTATTCGGGCCACTGCTTATGCTATCCGAACCGAAAATCAAGATGAAGCGCCTTTTATTGAGGCATTAAGTCAACAAGGCTTCGAAGTTAAAATGAAAGACTTACAGATTTTTGCCGGTGGAGCTAAAAAGGCTGATTGGGACGTCGGGATTGCTATTGATGCAATTAAATTAGCAAATAAGCTGGATGTGATTGTTATCGTCTCTGGTGATGGTGATTACTTGCCACTTGTCTCATACCTGCAAAATAATAAAGGCTGTTTAGTAGAGATCATGGCTTTTCGTAAAACCTGTTCTTCGAAACTAATCGAGGAGGCGGACGATTTTACTGATTTGGGCGGGGATAAAAAATTCTTAATTTACAATTATAAAAAATAACTAACTAAAAACAGCCCTGACCATTAAATAGATAGCACTGTATGATTATACAGTTCTGTAATTTAGCGGCCAGGCACAAAATTTATGGAAAAAATATTTACTGGAGAGTGGCTTGGCCGCCCTCTCAAAATTTCGACCGGCAAGGTGGCTCATCAAGCTGATGCCGCTGTCTGGGTTCAATATGGCGAAACCGTGGTGCAAGCGACGGTAGTTCAAGCGAAAACCGAACGGGAAGGCATTGATTTCTTCCCTTTAATGGTGGACTTTGAAGAAAAACTCTATGCTGCCGGCATTATTAAGGGATCGCGCTGGATTAAACGTGAGGGTCGTCCGACTGACCAATCGGTTTTAACGGGTCGGATGATTGATCGCTCAATCCGGCCGCTTTTTGTTTCTGGTGATAACCGTGACGTCCAAGTGATCATAACAGTTTTAGCCGTTGACCAAGAAAATGATTATGATATCGTCTCACTATTAGCGGCTTCGGCGACTTTAGCGATTTCTGGTTTGAAGTGGAATGGTCCGATTGGTGGTATCCGCATCGGCTTAATTGAAGACAAATTCATTTTTAACCCTACCTATGAAGAGCAGGCTAAGAGTTCTCTTGATTTAATTGTCTCTGGAACAGCGGAAAAAGTAATTATGATTGAAGCGGGTGCCAATGAAGTGTCGGAAGATAAAATATTGGCAGCGATCATGGCTGGACAAAAAGAAATGCAAGGCGCAATTGATTTAATTAAGAAACTCCAGGCGGAAGTAGCTCCAAAAAAGCTAGCCGAAACAACCCCAAAGCTTAAAACTCCAGAAGAAACAGAAACAGAAAAAGAAAAAGCTAACTGGTTAGTCTTGGGCTCGGAATGGTTAAAAGAAAATATAAAAAAAATATTATTTGATAAAGTATATTATACTAAAGGCGAAAGAAAATTAGCGGTTGGCGCCATCAAAGATCAACTGGATTCTTACTTAATTGAAAAAAGATTAAACAGCGAAGCCCGTCATTATGTTAGTAAAAAACTTGTCGAGGAAATGATTGATGCTGAGGTAACTCAAGCAATCTTAAGTGAAAAACGTCGAGTTGACGGTCGAGCTTTAGATGAAATTCGAGCTTTATCAGCAGAAGTAGCCATTCTCCCTCGTGATCATGGCACCGCTCTTTTTTCCCGCGGTGAGACTCAAGTGATGTCAATCGTTACTTTAGGCGCTCCCGGGATGGAACAATCCTTAGAAGGACTAGAGGGACAAAGCAAAAAACGCTACATGCATCATTATAATTTTCCGCCTTATTCTGTCGGCGAGGCTTCCCCACTCCGGGGTACTGGTCGACGGGAAATCGGCCATGGTGCTCTTGCTGAAAAGGCCTTAATACCAATGATCCCGGCTAGAGATGAGTTTCCTTATACAGTTCGTCTAGTCAGTGAAACACTTGGTTCAAATGGTTCATCTTCCATGGCTTCAACTTGTGCTTCCACTTTAGCCTTAATGGATGCCGGCGTACCAATTAAAAAGCCAGTGGTCGGCATTGCTATGGGACTCGCTTCCAACGACGATATGAGCAAATGGATCGTATTAACTGACATTCAAGACTTAGAAGATGGTGCTGGTGGAATGGATTTCAAAATCACGGGCACGGATGCTGGTTTAACAGCTATTCAATTAGATACAAAAACTAATGGTTTAACAGAAGAGATTATTAAACAGACCTTCAAACAAGGTCGCGTCGCTCTTAATCAGATCCTAGAAGTAATAAAACAAGCTATTCCTGCTCCTCGACCAGAGCTATCACCCTATGCCCCTCGCATTACCAGTTTTAATGTTGATCCGGAAAAGATTGGCGCGATTATTGGCCCGGGCGGAAAAATAATAAATCGCATTATTGATGAAACAGGTGTTAGTATTGATATTGAAGACGATGGTTTGGTAATGATTTGTGGCACTGATGCTGAAAAAGTAGCCGAAGCAGTTCGCCAGGTTAAGGAAATCGTTCATGTCTTTGAAGCCGGTGAAATCTTAAAAGGCAAAGTAGTGCGGCTCCTAGACTTCGGCGCCTTCATCTCTCTAAACGCCAATCAGGATGGCATGGTTCATGTTAGCGAACTAGCTCCCTATCGAATTGAGAAACCTAGTGATTTCTTAAACATCGGCGACGAAGTAACTATAAAGATTAAAGAAATTGATGATCAGGGTCGTGTTAATCTCACAATGAAAGGTCTATCTGAGAACGCTGATCTCTGGAAAGAGGAAAAGGGCAAATCAAATGGAACTAGTTTTGGTGGTAGCCGACCGAGTTTCGGTGACCGGAGTAATAGCCGTGGAGGACATAGTAATGGCCCTAGCCGACCGAGTAGATTTAGTGATCGTCGACCACGGGCTTAAGGATTGACTTTTATCTAATCTTAAGTTATTATCTTCAAATATAAAATAAGTTTGAAAAACAAAAACTATGTTAGCAATTAAACTGTCCCAAACTGGTAAGACGAACAAAAAGATGTTTCGCTTAATAATTTCTGAAAAAGGACGTGATCCTTATGGTAACGTTTTAGAGATTCTAGGTTCCTATAACCCTCATTCTAAGGAGTTGATCTCTAAGGCTGAACGTATTAAGCATTGGCTTGCTCAAGGAGCTCAAATGACCGCAACGGTCAATAACCTTTTAATCGAAAAGAAGGTGATCGAGGGAAAAAAGGCGACTGCTTCTAAAGCCAGTAAACCAAGTGAAAAACGCTTAGCGCAAATTAAAGCTAAGGCGGACAAAAAAGTCGCCCGAGAAACAACTCCGGTGGTTGCAGAAGCCCCAAAAGCGGAAGAAGCATCAGAAGAAAATGTATAAATCTCTCTGATTATTCGTCTTGACAAATAACGAAAAAGTGGTATAATTTAGAAGTATCAGGCTGCTAAACCAGCAGTTATTTAATAAAATTTCTTTTGACCTTGATCGGTTCTTTAGCCATCAAAGTCGAAGGACGAACGAAAACTATGGTAGAACAAGACAAGCAGTTTCTCGAAACTGTCGTGAAGAGCATCGTTAATAATCCGAACGATGTAGTAGTTGAAAGAACGATTGATGAAAGAGGTGTCCTTTTGACCCTCAAAACCAATCCGGCGGACATGGGTTATATTATCGGCCGCAAGGGTCAAACCGCGCAGTCAATCCGCACCTTGTTAAAGATTATTGGTGCGAAAAATAATTCCCGCGTCAACCTTAAAATCTATGATCCGGAAGGCGGTAGTCGCCGTAGTGGCGAAGTTCGTCACGATAGCCGTGATGATATCGACACTTCCGCGATTGATGATTTAAAAATCTAACAATCAAAAAAATTTAATAAACAAAAAGGCCACAATTCCAAAAAAGTGGCTTTTTTGTTAAAATAAGAATATATATGAAATTTAATTTAGTCACTATCTTCCCTAATATTTTTAGCTCCTATCTTAACGAGGGGATTTTAAAGCGAGCCCAAACTAAAAAAATAGTAAAATTCAAAATCCATAACCTACGTGATTGGACAACCGATAAGCACCGTTCGGTCGATGATGCTCCTTATGGAGGGGGTGCCGGTATGCTAATGAAAATTGAACCGTTATATAAAACGTTAAGAGATATAAAAAAACTAAATCAGAAAATAAAGCCAACCCGAAAAAAAATTATCTTACTGTCGGCTAGTGGGAAAAAATGGACGCAGTCTCTAGCCCAAAAATATACTAAACTAGAAGAAATAACTTTTATCTGCGGACGTTATGAAGGCGTCGATGCGAGAATAAAAAATTTTATTGATGAAGAAATATCGGTCGGCGATTATGTCTTAACAGGTGGGGAGCTACCGGCTTTAACTATTATTGATTCTATTGTTCGACTTTTGCCAGGGGTTCTGGGGAATGAAGACAGCTCTATTGAGGAATCGCATTCTGAAGTAGGAATACTAGAATATCCTCAATATACTAGGCCAGAAGTATTTAAAGTGGGCTCGAAAAAGTATTCTGTCCCTAAGATCCTTTTAAGTGGTGATCATAAAAAGATTAAAGCGTGGCAGACAGGACAGCGGAGGAAAAATAATAACTCATAAACTAACTAGTAAATAAGAGGGCTAACTAACAAAAAATCCGGATTGTAGGTCCGGACTTTTAGAATAAAGTCGATCAAAGAGTAGAATAGATATTACTACCCTCAAATTTCAACGAACCAATCATCTCACCTGAGTAAAGGTTAAAATGAAGACTAGCCCCATACGGTCTCTTAAGGGCTTTTAACTTCCCAGGGTGGGCCTTAAAGACCAAACATTTTTCTCGGGAACCGTTAAAACGAAGCCTGGCATCACGAAACTCTTTTAAAAAGACATCTTTTGTTTTGTCATCTTTGGCTTCAACAAAGAGAATTATGATGTCGTTATTTTTAGATTTAACGTGTTTATTGCGTTTAGACATCATGCTTAGTTTAAGGGTTTGATCCTCTTATTAAAAGGCGGTCGCGGTTTGAGAGATTCTTTTTCACCAAAACGACGCCAGACCCTAATCCTCGAGTCTGGTTCTCCGATGTTTTCTTCTATACTCGTAATAAAACGATAGGCCGGGACAGCGAAAACGTTATGATTATTATTATCACTAGCCAATAAATCAATGGCTGGATCTTCCAGCCCACAAAGCTCTTTGAGCCTTTGACTAATAACATCTTTTATCAACATTTTGTCTAACCCGATTGGCTCAATGAACCATTGACACATTCGTTGTTCTTTCGACATGGCAAAAAAATTTTAAAGGTGCAACAATAAATATTTTAATTTTTCACTATTTTCCAACCATTATTAGTACGAGCCAATTTACCAGGAATTGAAAATCCCGCCGCTTTTTTGTGTCCGCCTCCTCCAAACATCCCGGCTATTTTTGTTAAATCTAAATTGTCCTCATTCGTGCGCAAACTCCCTTTTACTCTATCATTTTCTTCGCGTAAAAGTAAAGCGACACTAACACCATTTAAGGTGCTCAGAAAAGAAACAATATCGCTAAAAAGATCGGCCGTACCAGCTAAATCATCCAGGGGTAGTAGCTCCTGAATTTCAGTAGCCAATAGAGCTGAGGAGGCTAGACCTGTCTCGGAATTAAAGTGCATATTTTCTAAAACTCGGCCCCAAATTTTTAACGAGGAAAAACTTTTGTTTTGGACAGTGCTCTCCACTATTTTGGGTAAAGATGCACCGCGTAATAGCATTTCAGAAGAAACAGCGATCGCGTCACGCGAAGAATTAGCATGTAAGAAATGACCGGTGTCCGTCATTAAGCCGATAAGAATACAGTTAGCAATTACCTTATTAATTTCTAGACTATTAGCTTGTAAGAAATGGTAGATAATCTCTGTAGTTGAGGCTTTATCTGCTAAACGAACCTCAATATCAGCATAGCTTTCTTGATGTTGATGATGATCAAATTCAATAAGATAAGGGCGTTTGATAATCCGCCCCTCTTGTTCTGCTTTAAGCAGAGTTCTTAAACGAGCTTCCAGGCCAGTTCGAGAAATCGATCCACAATCCAAAATCAAAATAACATCAAAAGCTAATAAGTCATCGGGGGGCAAATCAGCCACTCGATTTTCGTTAGGAATGAAAGTATAAGCCCCAGCGATCTTCCGGTCAGTATAGGCATAGAAGTCGGCAGGAATGGTTTTGATTACCTCAATTATCGCTCCTAAAGAAGCGATCGCATCGGCGTCGGGCGACATATGGCTAATCAATAAAATCCGTTTGGCATTTTTTAGTTTTTCCCAAACCACTTGGAATTTACTGGCCAACTCTGGGGAAATTCTGGATAATAATTCCATAGATAATAATTTAGTCTAACCAGGTATTCTAGGGGAAAAACAAAAAAAAGTCCAGAGAGTGATTCTCTGGCTTTATTCGACAACTTCGGCAATTAGTTTTTCAATCTTACTCGCTTCTTTCTCGGTAGCATCAAATTCCCAAATTAGATGCGGAAGCTTTCGTAATCGGAGACGTTTCCTAAGAGTGGGAATCAACTGCCCGGTGGTTGAGTTTAATTTCCTAAGAGCTGTTCCGACTAAACTATCAGGTAAAACCGAGAAACCAACCCGAGCCTGTTTCAAATCCGAACTACACTCGACATAGGTAATAGTAATTAAGGCATTAGCTAGCCCGACCTCTCGATTGACTGCTGTGGCCAGCTCTTCTAGAATTAGCCCATTAATTCGTTCTGTCTTAGCCATATTAAATCTTATCAATTATTCTCTCTTCGCGATAAACTTGCAGAACATCGCCCACCACGACTACTGGTTTACCTTCATATTTAAGCCCGGCTTCTTCATCTTTCCCAACTTGTTCAACATCTTGTTTGCCAGCTTGCAAACGAGTTAGCTTTCCGGAAACAATAAAATCATCTCCTCGCTTAACGTCGATCAAACTGTTGTTTTTAATTTCGCCATCCAAAACCTTGCCACCAATAATTTGGCTGTTATTTTCAGTACGAAAAACTGCTAAGACTTTAAGCCGACCAAGTTCCACTCGATTGATTTCTGGTTTTACTAAAAGTTGCATTTCTTCCTTAACAAAACGGATCAAATCATAAATGATAGAAAACAACTTCACCGTCACTTGCTTTTCGCGCACCAAAGTCTCAATAGCCGGTGACATCCGGACATTGAATCCCAGGACTTTCGCGCCTGAATCTTCCGCTCGTTTAATATCACCTTCAGTAATATAACCCAAACCTTTAGCAATAATTTTCACTTTCACCTTTTCATTATTAAGTTTGAGAAGAGATTCCTCAATCGCTTCCGCCGAACCCAAAAAGTCCGTTTTGATAATTACTTTGACTTTGGGTGTTTTATCTTCAGGATTATCTTCCGTTGTGGTTGGCAAAACATCTGCCGCGCCTGAACTAGTCTTAATCTTTTTAACTTTTACTTTCTCCCCGGCACCAACATTCAAAATATCGCCGACCGCGGGACAAATTTTTAAACCTAGAATCTTAGCAGGCGTTGACGGACCAGCCTTAGTAATATCCTCTCCCTTATAATTCTTCAAAGCTTTCACTTTACCATAAATTACTTCATTAAAACAGAGCTGATCGCCCACTCGTAAAGTACCATTTTGAACTAAAATGGTTGCGAGCGAACCGGCGGCCTTATCAACATTTGACTCGACTACGGTTCCTGCCGCATCAGCGTCGGGATTAGCTTTTAAACTAGCTGATTCCGTGTCAGCTACCAACAGCACCATATCTAATAATTCTTCAATCCCCGTCCCATCTTTAGCGGAAATAGGGGCACAAATAATCTTACCACCCCAATCCTCAGGAGTAATGTTCAACTGAGTTGATAATTCCTGTTTAGTGCGATTAATATCGGCCGTCGGTTTATCAATCTTATTCATGGCTACCAAATATGGAATTTTGGCGGCTTCGATAATTCGAAAAGCTTCAATGGTCTGTGGTTTAACACCATCGTCAGCCGCGACTACCAGAATAGCAATGTCAGCGACTTTAGCACCACGACTGCGCATCGCGGTAAACGCCTCATGACCAGGAGTATCAATAAAAGTAAGCACTCGACCCTTGCGGGTAATTTGATAAGCACCAATATGTTGAGTAATTCCACCCGCTTCCCCAGCAACAACGTTGGTGCTGCGAATAGAATCTAATAATTTAGTTTTACCATGATCAACATGACCCATGACAACGATTACCGGTGGCCGATCTTTAAGATCCTTTTCATCTTCATTAGCTAAAATCGCCTCTAGCTTCTTATCTTCTTTCTCGTTATCTTCCACTCTTTGCTCAGCTAGCTGGACATCAAGATTTAAATTTTCACCGATGATAAGAGCGGTATCAAAATCAATTTTTTCGTTAATCGACGTAAAAACACCATTTTTCATTAGTTCCGCTAAAACCCGATTAACCGGGATACCGGCTAATTCCGCATAGGCACGCACAGTAATCACTTTTGGTATGAAGATAGTTTTCTTTTCTTTTGGCAATACTTCGTCCTGCTTCTTAATCGCCTCGGCAGCCTTCTTTTGTTCCCATTGCCGGCGCAGAAACGGCCAATCCTTGATAATCTTTTTCGCGGTATTATTATCAACTTTGATAGCTTTTTGGCCAATCGCAAAACCGAGCTGCGGGAGTAAGTCGCGAAGCTCTTGTGGAGAGATTCTAAGGATTCTAGCTAGCTCAGTTATGTTCATAGTGCTTTAATATTACTTTATTTTCTGAGTTTAGTCAATCAAAAAACAGAGTAAATCCTTCTTTACAAACCAAAAATTTAATGCTAAAGTAAGCTCATAAGTTTAAATAAATAAATTAAAAACCTGTTTTTAGGAATTATTTTGAAGATTCAACCACTGCTTATTGTTGTAGATATTTATTTTTGAGTAACCAATTATTTATGCCTTCCCTGAATTTTGTTGTTATTTTAGCAAAAAAAGTTAAAAATAATCTTAGTTTGACTCTCAAATAAAAACCGCCCTAACGGCGTGGTTATTGATTTTTCAAAATTTAATACGATTTTTAGCCACCTTGAATTCTTGAAAACCGGATCAGTAATATGGAATACTTAAATTATGTTTTATATCTGATTTTGGCTGGAGGTG
>Ga0209749_1002898_pt1 | contig 10364 bp, 2 predicted proteins | sample EPASupsiteSAE347_FD_187267 | JGI IMG/M metagenome (GOLD analysis project Ga0209749, IMG submission 187267) | Bioremediated contaminated groundwater from EPA Superfund site, New Mexico - Sample SAE3-47 (SPAdes) (version 2) | ecosystem: Environmental > Aquatic > Deep subsurface > Groundwater >... | reverse complement strand
CAACATTCCCTCACCGATTCCGTTCAACATTTGCTTTCTCCCTACTTTTTCATATCCGAACATTTCCTGTTTGATCGAATTATATGATAAAATAAAATGTTCGTGTGCAAAAAAAACAATGAAATGCATAAAAGCCGACCAAGTTATTAATAAATACGGTTGTCATATTATTGATAGCTGCAAAATGAAAGCCGGTTTTCTGGTAGGGCGGATTAGGCGCTAGCGCCGTAATCCGCCGAGAAAAATTACTATCGTTGTTGTATTAAACCGATCAGGATTTGTTCGTTGCCGTCAGAACAAACTCGAATATGGCGTATTCCCACTCATCCAACATCGCATAAGCGGCGAACTCAGGTTTTTCTTCAGACTTTTGTCGGTATATTATCGCCGAACATTTGATCCGTGTGGGCTCGAAGCCGCTGAAACCATCCAGTTTTGCGATTCCCTTCCTTGAAAGTCTACATACGGGAACCGAGTCGACATGAATCTCGTAACCTGATTTTGTTTTCACTAAAATTCCGACGGTTCCGACGTTCATTTCTCTAATTTTCGCGGGCACGACATCTTTATTCAAATGAAGAGCCGGAAAGGAGAGATAAACGTCATCCGGCTCCATTTCCCAAACAATTTTTTTCGAAAGTATGTCAATTCCGGCTCCGGCGTAATCTTCCGGAAATCCGAGAGAGAATATTTCCCGGCCAAGGCCGTCGAGATCGTTGCCGACAATTGATAAATACGTTTTAGCCCTGGTCATCGCCACATAAATAAGACGCCTTTTTTCTTCGGACGGCTCCAGATCGTCGCTAAGGACTACAACTCCGTCAAATTCAAGGCCTTTGGAACAATGCATCGTGGCAAGAGTGATGTAACCTTCTTTGGGTTTCGCGCCGACTCGTGTTTCGCGGCTGAAATCGTAAATGAATTCCCGTAGACTCGACGGGGATACATTTTGATATTCGTCAAAATATTGCTCAATTACTGAATCAATCCATTCTTTCCATGGATTCTCTTCGTCGACTTCCTTCTTTTCGGTGTTTTTTAATAATCTAAGCTCGTTTCTTAATGAAGTTTCGCTCCAATTTGTTTCGTTATCGTCGGCTGATTTTCTTAAAGACCCAAGGAACAACCGGATTTCCCGCGTTTTCAAAACGGGTATGTCGTTTCTTTTCAAGTTGTGAAATTGAAATCCGGCTCGTTCACCGGCAAGCTTAATTCTGGAAAGATCGTCGTTTTTGAATGCAAGGACCGCGATTCGTTCAGGAGAAATCTTGTGTTGATGAATCATTCGCGCGATTTCATCAATGACGGCTCCGTCCGCGTGAACGGTGCTTTTCGCTCGAATTAAGCGGGGCTTTTCGGCGCAAGCGGCTTCGAGGCGACCGTCAATGGATGATATCATTTCAAAGGAGGATTTCATGCGGTCTTGATTTGTTTTGATAAAGCGATTTGTGAAGTCGACGATTTGAGGTGTCGAGCGAAAATTCTTCAAGAGAGAATGGAATTCCGGCTTATAATCCGATTCGAACATTTTGAGAAATCGCGAACTGGAGCCGTTGAACTCATATATGTTTTGATCGTCGTCACCGACCGCCATGAGATGAACCGGATTCTCCGCTTCGGGTTCATCCTTTCTCGCCAGAAGAGAAATCAGCCGATACTCAAGATCGTTGATGTCTTGATATTCGTCGACCAACAGGTATTGTAAACGTCCGATGATTTCGTGAGTCGCTTCGTCGCGGTCGTCTCCGCGAAGATTTTCGAGCATTTGGACCGATTGTTTCAACATGTCGGAAAATTCAAATTTTCCAAAATTCATGTTCTTATTCATGAAAGAACCTGATACAAGTCGCATGGCGAGCCCATGATACGTATAGACCATAACTCGGGCGGCATCTTTTCCCAGAAGATCTTTAAGGCGTCGTCGGATTTCTTGAACGGCGGAACGGTTGAAGGCCACGATGAGTAGGCTGCGTCGCGGAATTCTAGCGACTTTGACGAGCCAGGCTGCCCGATGAACGATGGTTTTGGTTTTTCCGCTGCCAGGACCGGCTAAAACCAATATGCTTTTTGTTTTTGGAGCGCCGACTATGCCGCGTTGTTCGTCTGAAAGATTATATTTTTCTTCGTGTTCTTCGCAATTCTTTCCGATGATGCGACGAAAACCTTCTTCACCTACAGGCAAGTGGAGTTTTTCTTTCTTTCCCTTGAAATATTCATTATAGAATTCATCATTGGTTTTTTCGAAATAATCATTAACCATGCGGAGCGCATCTTTTATTTGTTCTTTTCCGATTTGCGCGTATTTCTCCATAATGTGAACCTGCGCGATTTTTCCTTCGTAATAATCTTCAAGTTCCTTGATCGCGCTTTTCTCCAACTTCGGTTGGTCGTAAGTTTTGAATTTGAGAGTAATCGCCGGCCTGAAAACCGTTAAACCGTTTTGCAGGGTTAATACACCGATTGAATGCAGATTGAGAAGAGATTTGCGGAGAATTTCGGAAAATCTGACAGTCGTCAATTCGTCATTGTTGGGCTTGTAGAAAGATTCGAGCTCGTTTGCGGTAAAATCGACTTTTAAATCCAAACCTTTTCCGGGAATTTTAGCCGAAAGCATTTCAACGACCTTTTGCGAAAATGCTCGACGTATATCGGCGGCGATTCCGGTTTTCGATCGTGTCTTCTTTATTTCTACGTTGAAGCAGCCGTCGCCGATCGATTTGTAATCAAGACTGAGATCCGCCTTCAAAGCCTGCAGAATAATGCGAATATCGTTTATTGAGGCGTCCGGGAAACCGGTCGCCGTTTTCAGATCCTGCGCGAACATCCTTCCGGAAAGACGCATCGGTGAACCGGGTTCCCAACCCTCGTTTTGTCCGAATGCGGTTGAAAGCCATTTTTCCTCAAGTTTCGCGTATCTCTTCCATCGCTGTAGACTGTCCTTTGCGTCTCCATCGCGTTTGTTCATGAAAGCGGAAAGATTCAAATCATGATGAATCAAATTGGCTTTGCGCATTCTGCGCAGATGATCAAGCAACAAAATCGGATCTTTCTGATGAGTTTCGTCGGCCAATCGATCAGTGGTGATGAATTGATCGGAGTTTGATTCAAAAAGAAGCAGAAGGATTTTTTCCCAGATTTCGGCGATTTTTTGAGGAAGCTTCAAATCATGGATTATTTTTTTTGCCGCGGGAAGATCGGTCATGGGTTTGGCTTCGATGACGGTTGTTTTATTGAAACCGCGCTCGAGTTTGCCTGCTTTTTCCAGCCAGGCGATCGCTACCTTTACTTTGGTATCCGCCGTCTGATCGTGTTTAATTATTGTTTCAATGTCGGCATCATCTTCATTAAGAATTTCTCCGACGGTTTTGACGATTTGATCGGATCCTTTATTTTTGGCTCGGGTAGCCAAACGCTTGATTTTTCGGTAAATGCCGTCCATATCGCGAAAAGTGATTTGGCTGTCCCCGCAAAGCTGGAATTGGGTTTCCAAGTCCTGCGACGTGTAAAGGAGGTGACATGCCGCATCGGCGCCGTCTCTTCCGGCACGGCCTGCTTCCTGGAGGTATGCTTCCAGGGATCCGGGAATATCCGAATGAATGATGAGGCGAACGTTGGCCTTGTCTATTCCCATGCCGAAAGCATTGGTGGCACAAATGACCATTGTTGTACCAGACGTAAAAGATTCTTGTGTTTTCCTTTTTTCTTCAGGCTTTAATCCTGCGTGAAAAAATTCGGCCGATATTCCTTTCGACTTCAAAAATTCGGCCATCTTCTCGGCATTGTTCCGCGTTGCGCTGAATACGATGGCTCCTTCACCGCTTCCAAGAGATGATGCCGAGATGATGCCGAGGCAAGTTTCCCTCTTGTTGTGCGTTTCCACTTGATGAACGAAAAATTCGAGGTTATCCCTGGCAAGATCTCCGCGGATGATTTCAAGCTTTTTCTCGGCTTCGCTTTCGAAATAATCTTTGACATCCTTTATTACATCCGGCTTGGCGGTTGCCGTAAAACAGGCTATTTGCGGTAGAGGTTTGTCTTTGCCGACCAGTTCACGCAAAAATCTGCATATATAAAGATAGTCGGGTCTGAAATCGTGCCCCCACTTCGAGAGACAGTGAGCTTCGTCGACGACGACAAGTCCGATTTCACGCTGGGAAAGCATCTTAAGAAATGATGCATTCCTCATTTGTTCGGGGGCGGCCAGTAGAATATCGATGTCTCCAAGCTCGACTTGCCTCATCGTATCAAAGCGTTCAATAAGCGTTTGCATACCGTTTATCATGCCGCAATCGGATATGCCGTGCTTTTTCATGCCTTCTAGCTGATCGAACATCAAGGCTTGAAGGGGGGAAAAAACCACAGTCAGAAGGTTTCTCTGGCAAGCTTTCATTATGGCGGGAAGTTGATAGCAAAGCGATTTGCCTCCTCCGGTCGGGAGAATAGCCATTATATCGGAGCCGCCGAGAATCTTGTTCACGATATTGCCTTGAGTCAACGGAGGTTCTCGTGAAATCGTCCGAAACTCCTTGAAGTTGAAATATTTTTCCAAGGGTTTCCGGGCATCGTGATTGTCTAAACAGTAAGAGCATCCCGGGCAGGGTTTTTCGCGAAGATCCGAAAGAATAGATTTTGCCTGCGGAAATGCGTGACAAACCCAGGGCGCCAAGCGGGAATTGCGGCCGGCCACGGATAACCATGCTACGGCGTAAGCAAGACCGATCGGATCGATATCTTCCATCGGTCGGCTCAGCAATAATGCGACTTGTACGAGGCAGCCTTTGTCCATCAAGAATAATTCAATGGTTTCCTTCAGCACTGCGTCCGTAAGATCCGATTTTCCTGAGGCCGCGCGCAAAACTTCAGCGCATGTCTTCGTTTCCGATTTTCGACCAAGAAGCGTTTGATAAATCGGTGTCAGAGGATTAGCCGCGAAAGAAATACATTCATCTTGAAGGAGTGTCCATGCCGCATGTGCATCTTTAAGAGGATCGTTAAGAGAAAACGATAAGATTTTATAGCCTTTCCATAACGAATGATACGGATTTTGAGGAAAAGCCAGAGGAGACAGCAGGAGAGTGTCGACGACATCGAGATTTAGAAGAGGCGTATTTGGAAAACATGTCTTGATATATTTCAAATCGTGTTCGATAATATTATGGCCGAGAATGATACGATGACCTTGACAGAATTTTTCGAGTTCATCACGCAAACTTTTCCCGGCGGGATCGGTTTTTCTCCATATGAATTCCCGATCGGCGCAATAAGCGCCGGCTGCTGTTATTTCACCCGATCCCGGATGGACCTCCAAATCGACTGCGACTACGGTTGCTGCTATTTTTTCTATTTCAGTAGACATTTTATAGAATGATTCCGGATATTGCCTTGAACGAAGCTCCTGTCATTCGAATGTCGTCAAAAAATGCGAGTGTCTCTTGAGTCGAGAGGACGTTCTGCTCGGGTTCTTTGCAATATTCACTTCCGCAATGATTGCAGGAAAGATTGCAGGAAAGATTACACGCCCGTGTGGCTTCCCAAAACAGATAGTTCACGAATAGGAGTCCGACATCTTTGCTTGGCGATACATTCGAATTCTTTAGTTTGTTTTATCGGCTGTGAGATTGAAATCCAGGGATATTAAATGCGAATAGATGCAGGCAAAGAGGAATTGTCAGAGCGAACGAGCTGTCAAGTAGAGGCTGACGGCTTCTCCCAGCCGCTCAACGGCAGCCATCATCCGCTCGACCAGGGGTTGTTCGAGCGCAGTTGCTTCCGGGCCATCCTGACTCGCCAGCAGGCTCTGCATCCAGGGGATGCATGATGAGTCCTCGGGAGAGAGTATCCCCGGCTTGACTAACAGGCGTTCAATCTCCAGGATAGAGTACCGGTCGGCAGGCGGAGGGTTGCATGCGAGCCTGTATAGTCCATCTAGAGTGGCGTCCAGTGCCTGCTTGATCGGGGCGTTGGTTTCGGCTGGGAAGCCGCCGCCGGCCATCAGGCGGGCAAGGCGCAGACGCTCGTTGGCCCGTGTGAGCTTCTCACGTACATCGCGGGTTGTCTGTGCTCTTGTGTCGGCATTCCTGTCAACGGGGAGCGGAAGCGCCGGGGACCTGTATGCCTCTTGAACCGGATCCTGCGAACCGAGGTTGTCTCCCAGGAGCCCCAGGAGACTTTCGTAGCTCTTACGATCGAACAGGTGTACGTTGAATGAAGGCGTCGGACCATGTGTGAGTGTCGCGATCTCGTCTACCGTCGGCGAAAGTCCCGCCGCATCTTGGTCGACGACCACCATCAGGCGCATCCGATCGTCGCCGGGCGTGGCGGTTCCACCCATCACGCCAACTTTCCGTACCAGCAGAAGTCGACCACCAAGCCTCGCGCTGAGGCGCTCGGCAAAAAGACGTATCTGGTCAGTCTCGATGGGTAGCGGAACCGTGGAACCGGCAGTTGCTTCGGCTCTGGCCGTGATGGAGATTCCCTCCGGCGGTTTCGGGGTGGATTCCTCTTCGGCCAGCATTTGCCGCAAGCGCGCCATCAGGCCGCGGTCCTTGGCAAAGACGAGCGTATCTTGACCTTCCAGGGCAGAGAAGACGGCCTGGAAGATTTGACGCTTTTGCGCCAGAGTATCGAGCATCCGCTCTTCGATCACCCCCTGGGCCACGAGATTAATCACTTGCACGGTTTCCTTCTGGCCCATGCGGTGAGCCCGCCCGATGCGCTGTTCGAGCACAGCCGGGTTCCAGGGAATGTCGAGGTTGATCACGAGGCTGGCGGATTGAAGGTTGAGGCCCACGCCGCCTGCGTCCGTAGAGAAGAAGAGACGACAATCCGCGTCTTCCCGAAAGCGATCGATGAGCTTTCCTCGCCGGCTGGTGGGGACCGATCCGGCCAGCTTGACGTAACCGATGTTCAGCGGGCGTGCCACTCGCTCGATCGCCAGGTCGATCATCCCCTCAAAGCTGGAGAAGATGACGGCTTTGCGCCCCGCTTCGACGACCTGCTCCCGCAAAATGCCAGCAAGCTCATCGAGCTTTGGGGCCGTCTGCTTCTTCTGCTTTTCCGGGAGACGTCGGTCATGCAGCTCAAGAGCATCGCACAGAATTCGCATCTTCTGGAGGGCCATCATCAGGCGCTTGGACTCAGTAGGTGTCAGGGCCCGCCGTTGGGCGATGTTGAGGAGCTGGGCGACGAGTGCCTGGAAATCCTTGTAGGGTTCAAGCTGGGCCGGCGTCATCGGCACAAAGAAGTTGTTGTCCACGCGAGGCGGAAGATCGTGGAGGACATCCTTGCGCATGCGTCGCAGCACGATCGGGCTGATTCGCCGGCGCAATTCATCGAGATTCTTGTAGCCCAACACCTTGAACGAGCCGCTGGCTCGTTTCTCAAGCTGGTAGTATCTCTCGTTGAATTGCCAGAGCGGGCCCAGGAGGCGGGCATCCAGCGTTTGCAGGACGCTGTAGAGCTCGTCGAGATTATTCTCGATCGGGGTACCGGTCAGCACGAACGCGTAACGGCTCCGCAGGCGCTTCACCGCCTGTGCGGTCTTCGTCCGCCAGTTTTTTACCCTTTGTGCCTCATCCAGGATCACCAGGTCTGGGGCCAGTCGCTCGTAAACTTGCTGATCGCGCAGCAACAGCTCGTAGTTAACGAGTGTGAAGAAGCTGGGCGTCGCATAGAGCAGCTCCCGCTTTGCGGACGGGCCTTGGATGACTTCGGCCGTGAGCGATGTGAATCTTTTGATCTCGCGAAGCCATTGGTGCTTCAGCGAGGCGGGCGTCACGACGAGAACCCGTGAAATTCCTCGCAGTTCCTTGAGCAGGACGGCGGCCCCGATTGCCTGAACCGTTTTACCAAGCCCCATGTCGTCGGCCAAAAGCGCGCGGCCGCTGAAGGCCAGATGCAGGAGCCCATCGACCTGATATGGGTATAGTTTCGTTCCTACGACATCAAGACTTCGCCTTCCCGCTGCGACCTCGTCGAGAAACCATTGACGCTGTTGTTGGTATTTTAGCCCGTCGGCCAGCAATTCGGCATGAGCGCGGACTTCCGGGGCAACGCGCAGTCGCGCGGCCTGTTCCGGCTTGAGTCGCGTGATGTCATCGATCAGCGCTGGAATTTGGCGGACAGGATCGCCCAGCAGAGAGCCCTTGTCGTCGAAGTATCGGCGCAGGAGGGTGTCGGCTTCTCCTGTGAGTTTGGCCGGTGCGTGAAGCGCGATCTCGACCAACTCACCATAGCTGAGAAAAACCTCGGCCGTCGGCGGGGCCGACAACTCAGCTTCATCGATTCTGCCGCGCAACTTCTTTTCCAGGAGCGCCAGCACAGCCTCAATATGTTTGCAAGTTCCAAGCAGGTTGGTCTGGTAGTCAGGACAATTACAACTATTGACGCGCCGCTTGAGCGAGCGAGTCGCTACCTCGTAAGTGCGACCGCTGGGAGATAGCACCGAGAACGTTGAGAAAACCGGCTCAGATCCGAGATTGCAAATTTTGAACCCTTCTTCCAGAGCCCTTTGACGACGCCTTTCAAGCTGGACCTGCTGTTGCATGGGACGAGCCTCCTTACCGCGCCGGGATTTGCCCCCGACGTTCGACCCAGAGGAGATAGGAGAGATAATAGTGTACCTCGATTTCGTCAGGCAATCACGCTAAACAATATATAGCCTCAAATGCCTGACCTACGTTCTTATCACTTAGAGCAGAACAGGGATTTGTTTTTCGCTTCGAAAATATCACGTTCAGTTTCCGATTTCAAGTGGCGTATTTTGAACAGGGCAAACGCACTAAAAATGCAAAACCCTCTTGTAATCACGGTGGTTAGCGAAGCGTAATCCGATGCCCCGGCGGATTACGGCGAAAGCGTGCCTAATCCGCCCTACAGAAATTTTGATGCGTTTGCCCTGGTATTTTGAAAATTATCAATGTCGGCATTGATTTTAGCGTTATAATGAATTAAATGGTAATGGGAATTACTATATTTTGCTGTGGGGAATCTATGAAAAAATCAGTTAGAATTTTCGCCACAATTTTCGTGATGATCGGCATCATGACGTCTTTCTCGACTTTCCCCAGCTTCGCCGTTGAAAACAGCTCCACGAAAGTCGTTTTCTTCTTGCTCGATGGATGCCGCGTTAGTAATTTCGAAAGACTAATCGCGGACGGCAAGCTTCCCACGCTGGCTCGATTGAAAAAGGAAGGTTTGTCCGTTGACTGTGCGCTATCGGTATTCCCCACTACGACGTGGGCGGCTTATACGCCGTTTGTCAACGGCCTGTATACATGCAATTCCGGAATATGCGGTCTCAGATGGTACTATAAAAAAGATGGAACCGTACGCGACTATTGTTTTACCGACTATGATAAATTTAAAGTAGATTTAAACCCGGATTATCCGACCATTTATGAACTTTTACCAAAGGATGAATCGCTATCCGTATTAGGTTTAATAGACAGAGGATCGGGACACAGCATCGTGCCGCCAATGGCGTTGGTCGGCAAACAAGCGTCTTATTATCTCGAGATGGATAGAGCCGTTTTTAACGCTTATCGCGATGCAACGGCGCAAAGACTTCCGAGATATTCATTCGTGAGTTTTCACGCTCCGGATAATATCGGGCATGTGACCAGCGTCATGGGTTCGGAATACGCGCAATCGATCGTTCAATTTGATGGTTTTCTGAAAATATTGATGGAAGATTGGAAACAAAGCGGCGAATTGAGCAATGTTCTCTTTATTTTTTCCGCGGATCACGGCATGGCTCCGACCTGCGATCCTGCCACGAAAAAGAAGATTGAAATTGATGATTTGTTATCCAGAGAAATGGGCTTAAAAGTCGAAACCCCGCCGTTGGCATTTCCGGCCGTTCCTTTCAACAGCTATAAAGATAGAGCCGCGGAAGAAGCCGATGTCGTCATTTGTCCCAATGGCAATGCTTGTCTTTATCTTTATTTGAAGGGTTGCCTTCCGGACCGAAAAAAGGGCAGCTTCACGGTTCGTCCGACTTTCGATCAAATCAGGGCTTATCGCCGCACTTCCGATAACGAAATCAGCGGAGATTTGATAAATACCCTTCTCAAGGATCCATGTGTGGGGTTGGTAATGGCTCGTGACGGAGCGGCAAAATATCGGGTATTCTCCACGCGAGGCGAAGGTTTGATTGTACGCGATGGAAATCTTTTGGGTTATTCCGTGGTCTCGGGCAAAGATCCGTTGAGAATGGAAGCCGAAGGCAGTCGTTTTGCGACCGGTAAGCCGATATCCGACCGTGAGTGGTTGCGTCATACGTGCAACGAACAGTTTTATCCGGATGCGGTTTTTCAAATCGCTCAGTGTCTCGATGCGGAAAATTCGGGTGATATAGTCATCAA
>Ga0209749_1002897_pt1 | contig 10365 bp, 6 predicted proteins | sample EPASupsiteSAE347_FD_187267 | JGI IMG/M metagenome (GOLD analysis project Ga0209749, IMG submission 187267) | Bioremediated contaminated groundwater from EPA Superfund site, New Mexico - Sample SAE3-47 (SPAdes) (version 2) | ecosystem: Environmental > Aquatic > Deep subsurface > Groundwater >... | reverse complement strand
TTTCGTTGCATTCTATAGACGAAACTCGATTGGAGTTCAATAGCTCGTTTTCATTCGCATTTGTTGACATGGATCAAAAACACAAAATCCGGTAGAATCAGGATTGTCTCTGCCAGAGGAAGCAATATCACTCCCTCGTCCCCACCGAAGTAGATGACGTAGCCGTGGTACCTCTCTCTTATCATTGTGTATACCTGCGCGGTAAACCGTGAGAGAGCAAGGCCGGCCTTCTGATGCTCCTCGAGCCGGGTGAGGGATCTGAAATACTTGCCCATGGAGTCCCCGTCGAGAGCGAGAATAGTGAAGTATTTCGGAGGGGAAGGGCAGCCCTTCAAAATTCTGCTTTTCAGAAAATCCGCAGCCTCGGTTACTTTTGCGCCCTTGCCGTCTTCTTCTTCCTGAGCATCCTTTTCAAAGCGGTCGTAAGAATCGGGAATGAAGCAATCTCCGTCGATGTCGAAGAACCGGCTGCGATTTGCGCTGTTGTGCGGCACTCTCGCCGCCCGTGTATTCAGGCCGGCTGCTTCCAGAAGATCGAGGAATCGGGAGGCATCCGAAGTGGAGACGGCCGGGAGCAGTTGAGTGTCCAACCAGTGGGCGATTGAGATAGTGCTCGTTGAAGGAATGCCGGCTCCGTCGTAGTGGACTTTTCTCAGGAGCCGCTTTCCCGCGCAAACACCACACAGGCGCTCATTTATCTTGAACGTGTATTTGAATTTCCGCCTTGCAAGCCCGCTCCAATACTTCCTGAGCCTGTCCAGTACGAATTGATCGCCTTCGTCCTGCCTTAGGGGCTCTCTCACTCCACACTGGGTGCATTTGTGCCCCTTCTGAAGCCCCTGTGAGAAGCTGCGTATGTTCTTCCGGGCCGCCATCGCTTCCTCGACTTTCCGTAGCGACTCACCGTGTCGAAGCCCATCATACTCCTTGAACGCAAAGAAGAATTCAAAGAGGTCCCGCACCTGTGCTTCGGCAAAGCGGGCTGGTGCGTCCGTAAGAGCCTTTTCCGACCTGGAGAAGCGGCCTGCGAGCTCATCGAGCACGGATTCCCTTATTCCCTCCAGGGTCTTCTTCAGGCTTTCGGCACTCTCCGCATTCACCAGGGCGGACACACGGTTTAGGAGCGACGGTTGGAGTGCATCTCCCTCTATCGGCCCGCCATTCATCACGGCCTCCGCCAGCGGATTGCCTTCAGGGTTGGGGAAGATAATTTCCGTGCCGCCGGTACCGGTTTTCAGCCTCTTGATGACCTCGGCGGTGGTGTGGCTGAGCATAAAGGATCCGGCCCAGTAGTCGTCGGTGCGGCGTGCCGTCTGGATGAATTCCTGGACCGGGCCGAAATGGAAGAGCACAAGATATCGTTTCATGACAGTGCCTCCTTCATGAACAGTTCGAGCTTCTCGGGTCCCGGATTCTCCAAGGTGGGATAGGAAGTGGGTACACCATTTTGTTGATGCTTGATTCGAATGGGAAGACTGTCGTCATCGGGCAGGAAGTCGAGACCGTCCCATAAAACGAGGAGTGTGGCGTGGTATCGATGGCCGTTACCGTCCTTCCGACGGTTTACGGTGATGTGGAGGGGGGAAGCGCGCCTTCCTGTTTCTCCGTCTGCTGCAAACGGTGCAATCGTCAGCGCGTTGGAGACCGGTCTGCCTGTGGAGAAGTTGATGATCCTGGGCAGTCCGAAGGCATCCTTGCTCAACCTCGGGGGAGGAGAGCAGGTTCCGTGAGGCTTGCAAAAGTCATTGTAATACCCGTGCAGTGCAGAGGCCTCGCCTCGAAAGTCGGGATGCACCTCACCAAGAGGCGCGGTCGGATCGAGCAGCTTGTATTTTGTGCGAAAGCACTGCATTTTCGTGCCGAGGGAGCCCAGCACCCGCAGAGGATCAGCCCCACTCACCGGTTGAAATCGGCAGTAACGGGTGCCCGGCCGGCTGAGGGCTTGCCGGAGGGGAGAATCGTCATGGATAAGTGAAAAATACTCGTGGAAGGTCTTTCGGTCCTCACCCCGAACATATCGAAGCAAATACTCCTCGGGAGGATGTTCGGGAACGGTGTTGAACAGGTCACAACCGGCCAATGATACTTCCATTGCCCCCGCACCACGCCGCGACCTGGCTCCAAGGCCTCCGAAGCAGGAGAGCAGGAAGAGGGACAGGAGCACCTGTGGCTTATTCTCCTTCTTCAGGAAATCCATTTCCAGTTGAACCGAGGCCTGTGGAGCGAACCATGAAAATTTCTCCCTCCGACTCTGGTTGAACGGATAGAAAAAGTAGGACAATCCGCTCCCACGATTGGTATCGTACATATACTGACGCGCCTGTTGCCGGCTGCCATGCGGCTGCCCGCTCTGCGGCTGTGTGGCCTGCTGCTCCGTCAGCCCTTTCTTGTCCGTCACCCAAAGGCAGAACGACTTTGCCCCCTTGTCGCTCAACCCGAATATTTTACTCTCCTCCTCTCTCATGTTGGCGATATTACTTGAATCGCCCCATTTCTGAGTCATCCTCCACCAGTAGCGCATCTGGCCGATAAGTGAGGGGATGCGAAACTCGGGACGGGTTTGGTCCGCACCGTACAAGAATGTCGGTGTAAGAAACGTGATGGTGATCTCCATGGCTCATCTCACCTCCTGACAGGGTAAGAACAAAACCTACCGGCTACAAAAGCCGTCATGACCACGTATCATGCTCCAGAGCGCAAGCATGGGATTGAATATTGAAAACGTCGAAGAAATGGCTTGGGGGTTAAAGAAATGACATGGGCGATCTTGAATCAACCGTTGTGAAGAGCGCGTTGAGCTTTTCACGGTCTTTAGGCTGAAATCCGTTCCATCAATAGGATCGGCCTCCTTGCCAATGGTAGAGTGGAGAAAATAAAGCGCGAGCCTGGCCTGTGGCATTGTTTTCCCTCCCCGCGAGATGTAATCCAATGAGAAGTAGAAAAGCTGACAGCATCGAACGACATTCAACTTGATATGTTCCTATAGATTACACTGCCCCAAACTGCAACTACTATCTTGTGTCATGCTATATTTTCTGCCTGAAAAAAAGAATTGCCGGCATGGCTCAGGTCTGGGTAACAGCTCCAACGTCATTCCGGCCAAAAACATGCCGAAATGACGACGTCGGCGACTGTCACCCGAAAAAAGAGGTTTCTGAACCATGGCTCGCTTCTCATCAACACCTGATGAGGGGGTAGAGCTATCTGCTCCTACTTGCCGGCAAGGGAGCCCTCCATGGATTCCGATTCGTCATTTGACTGTTGTTGAGCCTGCCGGCAGAGGCCCTGTCCCACGAGGAGAGAAATGCCTCGCTGGTATTTTGTGTCCGGCGAGGGCTTCAGTTTGAGATTCTTTTCCAGATGCCGGGCCAGCCTACGAACACTCTCGCGAGGGGCGCCCTTGCCTTCGATCTCTATTTCGAAATGAGCCCGTAGCGGTGGGGGCACCGTGCTTTTGCCGCGAGGCGGCTCGTAAGTCACTTCATCCAGGCACATCTCCACTTTTCGATGATCCGCATCCTCGAGTATCAGCACCTGCCTCTTGTTGACGACCTTGAGCTTTGGCCACAGTATCCCGCATTGCGGAACGACATAGGCGATGAGGCGGCAGGGAAAGACGTTTATACGCTTTCCTTCGAGGAGTGCTTTCTTCTGAGGCCTGGTGACGATCGCCTCTTCCTCTATTCGCTCGTAGAGCCCTTCTTGCTCGGGAATCCGCATCGGGGCGGGAAGCCGTTTCTTGAGGGTCACCCGCATGAGATCCTTCTTTTCGCGCAGCCGGAAGGAGACGCCGGACTCGCAGAGAGCCAGTTGGTTGTCGTCAAAATAGAGATCCACCTGGCGGCGGCTTCGCCTCTGAGATTCTTCCCTCACACTGAAGCCGGTTTCCTGGAAAAACGCACCACCCGCCGCAGCCTCCTCCCTGATCAGGGTAAACGTTTCCCGTGCATCCTCTTCGCTCCCTTCAATCAGGAACTTGTACTCGTGCTCGTACTCGTAAGGGCTCGTATAAGTATCGGGCGGCTTGGGGAGGCTCACACCGTGCCTTCGCATCGTCCTCCCGTAGTTGATCATGTAGATCTCGAAGCTTGCCCGGTTTGCTTCATTCTCAAGAAGCGGCGTCTCCCAGTAGTCCTTTCCGCGGTATTCCGGCTCCGGTGTATCCACGAGCTCGGCATGTCCGGTGATATTCCAGCGTATCCATCTAAAATGGTGCAAATCGAGTCCCGCCCTGCTCAGCGGATGGATGCGGTGATACTGAGTGCCGATGGGCTCTTTGTCCTTGTTTACAAACACCTTTTCATACTGCCTGGCGAAGAGCGGAGTCGAAGAGTCGTCCGGACAGGGGCGGAAGAAATAAAGGTTTGGAGCGACACATTCGGGATTTCTGCACTTCGTACCGGCATCGAATCTGCTCCTGCGCGGATCGCTGACGCCGGCGTTCGTACCGCCGGGATTGTATTGAGCGTTGAGATCGTATTGATCGATGAAGCCCTTCTCGAAGACCGAATCGATAACGTGCAGGATTTCATCGCCATCGGTCCTATAGCTGTGCCCGACCAGGGCGGGAGTATCCTTTCCCACCACCTGAATCCTGAAGTTGTTACTGCTCCGGGTCATCCGCCAGTCATCGGGAAGATAGAGATTGATCTCTGCAACCACCTCCAGAAGCCATTTCAAGTCGCGCCCCGCACGGCTTGCACATCTCTCTTCCAAATGGTCCAGGTTAAGCTGAAACACAAGCATAGCCGCTACTCCTCCTTTCTGAGCTCGATAGCTCATTTGCTCCGAAGACTATCCGTAGAGAGGCTAAGAAAGGCCTCTCGAAAACCTATACATCAAATATATGACAGACACCGGTCACACTTGTTCTCTTCTCTTATTGGTTGTAGTCCAGCAATAATCCGATCTATTTTTTTATAAAAAGTATGGGTATGAATGAGCTTATTCCGATTTTATCGTTTCAATCCCACAATAATCCGGTCTGCCTTTTTCACTGGGAACAAAGGACTGCTGAACAAAAGCAGGAAGAGCAGGTTTCAATCCCGCAATAATCCGGTCTACCTTTTTCACAGGAAGTGGATCCGGTAGAAAAATATGCCCATTTATTGTTTCAATCCCGCAATAATCCGGTCTGCCTTTTTCACCCGCGAACCAGAACTCATCGGTATAGAAGGGGAAAGTTGTTTCAATCCAGCAATAATCCGGTCTGCCTTTTTCACTTATCAGTTTAGTAGTTTCTTGCGTGGTAATGGTGATTTGTTTCAATCCCGCAATAATCCGGTCTGCCTTTTTCACCTTTTTACCGCTTACGTTTTCCGGCTTTGGACCCGTGTTTCAATCCCGCAATAATCCGGTCTGCCTTTTTCACGGTGGTCAGACCCTTTGGGGCGTAGCTCCAGTCGAATTGTTTCAATTCCGCAATAATCCGGTCTGCCTTTTTCACAGTGGGGAAATGATAACGAGAATATTCGCGACGGTATTGTTTCAATTCCGCAATAATCCGGTCTGCCTTTTTCACGAACTCCGATCGAAGTCCCCTCATGGCAGCAGTCCTGTTTCAATCCCGCAATAATCCGGTCTGCCTTTTTCACGGGGAACCCTGACGGTTCAGTATCCATTCCACAAGGATGTTTCAATCCCGCAATAATCCGGTCTGCCTTTTTCACCTGTAAGTTTGCAGAGGTTTATGCGGATCATTGGGGATGTTTCAATCCCGCAATAATCCGGTCTGCCTTTTTCACTTGGAGTAGCATCGACTCTTGTTCGCTTCGGAGAGGAAGTTTCAATCCCGCAATAATCCGGTCTGCCTTTTTCACGAGGAAATCATGGAAGAACTATTCGATGCAAAGATAACGTTTCAATCCCGCAATAATCCGGTCTGCCTTTTTCACGGCTAAGACAGAAGTAACCTGGTTTGACCGGATAGGATGTTTCAATCCCGCAATAATCCGGTCTGCCTTTTTCACAACTGAAACAATTTTAGTAGTCGGGAGATGATATGGCTGTTTCAATCCCGCAATAATCCGGTCTGCCTTTTTCACGACTGCAACAGTTTCCACAACTACAAAGTTGTTTGGACTGTTTCAATCCCGCAATAATCCGGTCTGCCTTTTTCACGGCGGCGTCTATGACCCAGAAAAACATAAGTTTGATCAGTTTCAATCCCGCAATAATCCGGTCTGCCTTTTTCACAAGGCAATAGCATTGGGAACTGTTGCAGGAATGGTATTGTTTCAATCCCGCAATAATCCGGTCTGCCTTTTTCACACTTGCCCCAAATTCCCCTGCATTTTCAGCAGCCCAGGACCCCCATTTCGAGCACCCCCATTTTGGGATCTCGGAAAGCCTCCTTTTCGGACCATTTTTCTATCGGTCGCTCTTCCTCCGAAGCCTGTTTATACAGCAGAAACAGAGTGATAAGTCAACTGAAAAAGTTAGCGAGGATCTCCCCCCTTTTTGAGGGTTTTGGAGGTCCTCGATTTTTGTCTTATTAAGTCCTCTAAAATACAGCACTTATGAACGGTACAAGTAAGGGGTGTATTCCGACCTGTTCAAAAGGGCGCGCTCCAGGCTGAGGACTTTCTCCCGGAGCAGCTCCCGGTAGCTCCTGCGTGGTCCCTTGAGTGCATCCTGGAAAGAGGCGGTCATGAACTTCTCGTAGTTCGAGAGGTAGGTCTTCAGGGCCGAGTCGTCCATCCTCATACCCTTCTTGTCTTCGACCTGGGTGAATTGATCCGGCTTGATCGTCCCCTTGTTGATGAGATACAGAACGAGACGATCTATGACGGGGCTTCTCAGGTCCTCCATCAAATCGGTGGCAAGGCTTGCCCGGCCGTATCTCGTGCTGTGGAGGAAGCCGAGGAAGATGTCGAAGCCGCAGGCTTCGAGAACACCGCTCAGCTCGTTGAAGATCATCATGTAGCCGAAGCTTAGAAGAGCGTTGACCGGGTCGGGGGAGGGGTAGTATTCCCTTTTGGAAAACTGGAAGCCTCCCAGGAGGAGCTTTCCGAAGGCTTCGAAGTAGAGCCTGGAGCCGAAGCCCTCGACTCCCATGAGGGCTTCGATGCTTTCCGCAGGCTCCACTCGCTCCATTTGGGCCTTGAGAGCCTCGATCAAGCGCTCGAGATCGGCGTCCGGCCTGTTTCTTTGGTACCGGACGAGGAGGCTTCTCTGGTTCTTGAGCTTGGCTCTTATCACGGTGCGGCAAAGAGAGATCCTGAATTCCCGGTCTCGGTAGCGGTCGTGCTGGGCCATCCTCAGATAGATGTTCTTGGATGTTTCGGGAACCAGGCGGAACTTGAATCTTCCGGTGGTGGAGAGGAAGGCTACCTCGATACCCTTCCCGGCGAGATAGCGCATGAGCTCCGTGCTCAACTGGTTGTTTCCGAATATCATGATCCTTTTGAGATCGAGGATCGGGATTTCCTCGATTATCTTGCCGTCTTTTTTCAAGACGATCCGGTTGGATTTTCTCTTCAACTGAAGACCGTTATCGGTGACGTAGATGGTTTGCATGGCCTTTTTGTCTCCGATCTAATCGGCGGTGGTAACGATCCAGCTCGATTTGCCGCCGCTTTTGTGGGTTCTTCGGATAGTGCCCGTTTTGGTTGTGTGCAGACCTTTTGCCGTGAAAATACGCCCCTCGAAATGAGCAAGCTTTCGGGATAGCGATTTTCATGGTAAAAGATCTGCACCCATCAGCCATCACCTCAGTAGTCATACTTCCAATCAAGCTCAATCCCTTTACTGGCGTCTGTGCCTGCTTCGGTTTGGAGTGTGACATGAGGAGTTACTTCCACCTGTATGGATATTTTCCCCGGCTCATTACTCAATCCCTTTTGAACGTTCACGTACACCCCTTCGGTCAAATACCTCCCAAGCCCCAGGGTCGTTCCTCCTCCTGTCTCCTGTGTCAGCCCCAGGTTTTCCAGCCCCAGGAGCTTTCTGGTACGTTCCAGAAGATCGAAGGCGTTACCCTCCCCGGAAAGCGATCTTAGCGCCAAAGCAAGTTGTACCGCCTGAATATGGGTTATATTGGAGAGGTTTCTACCAAAGAGGATTCGGGAGAGTACTTCGTCGGAGGGCAAAGTTGGGTCCGACTGAAGGTCCAATTGAGGATGAGAAAAGGTTCCCGTGAGCTTCAGTCGAGCTGTTATGTCCTTGTTCCTGGCTTCAGCGGTGATGTTCAACCGGGGCTCGGGGGGAAGCCCGCCGAAGAATTCAACGACTCCCTCCGTCAAATTGAACGGTTTATCGAGAAAGTTGTATTGCCCTCTTACAACCGAAAGATTTCCCGTAATGATCGGCTTTTCCGTCGATCCTGCAACATGAACATGCCCTTTCCACTCAGAGCTTAGATTGTTGCCACGGATTATGATGCGTCCCGGCGAGGAAACATCGAGATTCAGTCGTATTTTCAGAGGTGGTGCCGCTTCGGTGAGATCGAGGGGCTTCCCCGCTTTTTCCGGAAGGTTGATTTCGATTACGTGCAGCTCGGTTATAGGGTTGGGAAGCTGCTTCGGAATTAGGATTTCCGCGGATTTCACCACCAGCTTCCCACCCAGGAGCATGTCGTGGAGTGAACCGGAAATGCCTGCAGACCCATCCACTGTTGCGACGGCATCCCCGCGACGAATGAGCTTTGCATCGGAAAACACGGCATCGACAGCCAGAGGAAAGTGTTTGGAATCCTTCACTTCAACCCATCCGTGGGCCTGAAGAGATCCTTTTTCACCATCAGTTGCCCGAATATCGAGAATCTCGATTCTGCTCCCTTTCAAGGCGATGTTCGTCGAAAGATCCTTGAGGACGGTTCCATACACCAGATTTTGGTAGGAGCCCCGGTCGATGGCTGCGCTTCCATTTATTTCGGGGTGAGTTACCGTTCCTGCGAGGTCGAGTCTGGCATCGAGATGACCGGAAACCTGCTGATCGGCCATGGGAAACAATGTGGTCAACCTGCTGAGATCGGCTGCAGCTTCCAGATGGCCGCTGAGTGCACCACCGGGAGGAAGGGTGCAGGAAAACGGAAGAAGGGACAGCTTAAAGGGAACCGATATGTTGGTCATGACTGCCTTCTCGACGATCCCATCAACTTTTACCGAGGATATCAGTTGCCCCCCTTCGAGTCTGGCTTCAAGGTTTACCAGCGCCGCGGGAAGCCCTTTTCGTGCGGATTCTTCCGTCCCGACATTGGTGAGCGTAAGCTTCATTCGCGCGGAGGGGCTGGACGGCTCTCCGCTCATCTCAATAAATCCTGCTGCAGAGCCGGCAAAACGAGGCACACCAAGCCGGCTCAGTATTTCAAGGGGAAAGCTTTCAATACGGGATTCAAACCTGACCTGTTTCGGGGTGAGGCTCCCGGAGGCTTCCAAATGTGCATCGCTCAGGGAGAGTGCCAATCGATCCAGGCTCCATACGGCTTCGGCGCGTTTCAGCGCAACTGGTTGGAGGAGCTTCAGAGGATACTTTCCGAAGTGTCCACCAAGGGCGTTGATTGCAAGTTGATCGGTATCCTTTGATCTTGAAAACGTGCCGCGCGTTTGCAGATCGAAGTCCTGGACGGCATGCCCGCGGGTCGCGAGCTTGAGCTCACCTTTACCTTGCTGTGCGGAGCCCTTGAGGCTGAGCTCGTGAAGGATCAGTCCCGAGCCCTCCATCTCCTTTAGGTCCAGTGAGAGATCCCCTTGCGGCGCTTTCCAAACATTGCTGAGGTTGGCTGAAAGAGCCACGGCTTTGGCGCCGCCCAGGCGGGTGCGCAGTGCGCTCGCTTTTGCCGAGATCGTTATGTCCTGACCGCTCTTGGCTGCTGAAAACCTGGTTTCAAACTGTGCGCTGCCCTTCAGCGATTCTCCCAGCATTCGTCCCAATGCAGCGAGATCGTTCAGCTTACCGTTGAGATCCCCCGTGAGCAGATTCTTTTGAACGTCGACGACAATATTTCCTTGAATGGAGCTGCCCGGAGCTTTCAAGACAAGGGGAGCCAGCGTCAGCCGGGGCTCTTCCCACAAGAAGCCGGTGGATGTGATAAGGTTTTCGCCGTTTTGTTTCAATTCCACCTGAAGGTTTCCCCGAGGCTTTCCCGGCAGGTTCGAAAATTCCATATCGGCGGCGACCTGCCCGTATTCTCGACCATCCAGAGCCATGAGCCCCCAGCTCCCCTTGAGAGATTTATCCGTGAAATCCAGCCGCCCGTTGCCGACGAATTGAAACGGATCTTCCCCGGTCTAATTAAGCTAAACTGGCTACCCATAAAGAAAAAGTAGCGAAATTTAGAATTCAGTGTTGCCACTACTATAGTTTAGAAAAGCCTTTACCTATGCCATTTTATAGGATATAGTGTTGTCACTATGTATGTAGATG
>Ga0209749_1002891_pt1 | contig 10391 bp, 9 predicted proteins | sample EPASupsiteSAE347_FD_187267 | JGI IMG/M metagenome (GOLD analysis project Ga0209749, IMG submission 187267) | Bioremediated contaminated groundwater from EPA Superfund site, New Mexico - Sample SAE3-47 (SPAdes) (version 2) | ecosystem: Environmental > Aquatic > Deep subsurface > Groundwater >... | reverse complement strand
GAAAAACTGAAAGAGCAGATGGAAATGAGCCTGGAATTATTGAAAAAATTTGAATTAAATAAGGAAATAGAAAAACAAATTCAAGATCTCGAAAAGCTTTCGGAAAAAATAGAAAATGATAAAAATTTTCACGCCACGTTTGGAAGAGTTGGCACACAAGCATTATAAAGAGTTAAAATCGAAAATAAAAGATTTTACATGTAACTATTCTCTTGAAGAAGTTATCACAGCAAAACCTAAAAAACTTCATGAAATTGCTATGGCGTACAAAGGCGATACTACTTTTGATTTTATGATAAACCGATACACTAATTTTTGTGATAAAAAGAAAGAATATGACGCCTATGATTTAGCACAATCTCTTCATGTTAATGTCTGCCCTTACTGTAACCGTAATTATACTTTTACGGTTACAGTAGAAGAGAAAGACTTAACACGTCCGCAATTTGACCATTTTTACGACAAAGCGACGTATCCGATCTTAGCATTGTCGTTTTACAATCTAATACCCAGTTGCCCTACATGTAATGCAAGTATAAAAGGACGCAAGGAATTTTCTCTTACGACACATGTGCATCCTTACGTTGAAGGCTTCGACGATAAGGCATGTTTTTCGTTAGATGTACAAAATAGTTCATTTTATTACGATGAAAAAGGGTTTGATTTAAACTTATGCTCACATGATGCAAAAGCTCAAAAGAACATTGATGATTTGGCATTGCAAGAAATTTATAAAAACCACAAAGACATCGTTCTAGAACTCATCCAAAAGTCGGTTATGTACAATGAAAGCTACATCGAAGAGCTGATGAAAAACTACAAGGGAACGCTCTTTAAAAACGAAGAAGATTTACTGCGGTTAATCTTTGGAGGCTACATCAGCAATGAAGAGCTAGGCAAGCGCCCACTTTCCAAACTTACCAAAGATATTTTAGAGCAGTTAGAAATTATTTAGACTCAACATTCCTAAAGTACCACATGAGCGCAAACATCAAGCCTGATGTCGTTGCGATGCTCTCATCAAACATAAATTCAAGTGTCTCTTCGCGTTTAAGGTAGATGACTTCGATATTTTCGTTGTCGATGCCACCACCCTCGTCTACTTTCATGCTATCGTCAAGCACGGCATAGTAAAGCGTTTGTCTACCACCTGCAAAGCCTACTGCGGTGTAAAATGAAGAGATTTTCTCTAATTTTTCAAGCGGTACATCATAACCCGTCTCTTCTAAAACCTCTTCTTTAGCAATCTCGATGAGAGTTTTATCTTTATCGACGATGCCGGCACAGAGTTCATACGTGAAGCCATCTTTATTTTTGACATAGATGGAAGGGCGAAACTGTTTGACAAAGACAAACGCGTCTAAATCTTTGTGATAGAGCAAAATGGCGACACTATTGTGTGTATCGACGATGTCCCAGCGCTTTTCAACGCTGTTGTGTAAGTAGTACATGCTTTTGGGTTTGATGTACTCTGAGTGGACACACTCTTCGATTTTAAGCACCTCAATCGTATGTTTCATGCCTTAAATCCAGCCTTTTTTCTTGAAAAGTGCAATCGGAGTGATCGCAGAAAGTGCCATCAAGACAAGCGAAAAAGCATAGCCATACTGCCAGTCAAGTTCAGGTAAAACCCTAAAGTTCATACCATAGATGCTAGCGATCAACGTTGGTGGAAGGAAGATAACGTTCATAATCGTAAAGATTTTGATGACTTTATTTTGCTCAATGTTCAAAACACCCACGAAGATGTTTTGCAAGTAGTCGAGTCTTTCAAAATTGAACTCGGTATAGTCGATCAAGGACTTAATATCTTTAAGCATGATGACAATGTCACCACGAAGCGAGGTGTCTTCGTATTTGTTTGACTTTAAAAACGAGGTTAAGATGCGCTGTTTATCCATAAGGTTTTCACGGATATTCATGTTCAAATCTTCAAAAGAGGAGATCTTTTCCAACATCTCTTCATCATCATTGGTATAGTCCGTAAAGACGTGTTTACGTAAACGGGTAATGTCTTTGGAAAGCTTTTCGATGATGTCCGCATCCGCGTCGATTCTGATGTCCAAAAGCTGTGAAAAGATGTAGTAACCGTTTTTAAATTCACGAGGAGCATAGTAAAAACGCTTACTAAATTCTTCAAAGGTTTTAAGTTCTTTATAACGAATGGAGATGAGAAGATTGCCTTGAAGAATGAACGAAACCGTTTCATTGTGCGCGCTGTCTTCATTGGTAATCAAGAAGAAGCTGTTGATCTCGATCTTTTTATCTTCTTCCCAATAACGAGAACTTATCTCAATCTCTTCAGACTCTTGTTTTGTCGGGAAATCTATGCCAAACGTCTTCTCCACAAATACGATCTCTTCACTGGTAGGAAGGAGCATATCAAGCCAAACAACTTTACTCTTTTTGTCTTCATTGTCCTCAAATTCACTGAGGTCAGTGATAACTTCAAGTTTGTTACTATTTCTAAAAAAACATCGTATCATGGCAGACTCTTTTTGATCATTTATTACACTTCTTAAGCAAAGCCAAAAAAGCTATGCTCGCCGATATGGCGCTCAAGTTTGCCTCATTTGAGGCAAAAAATTCTTGCTTTTTTGCAAGAACTTTATTGTATCGCAAAACAGTTTCATCTTGTTTACAGATAAAGACTAACTCTGCTTTCTTTCAAAAGGATAAGCGAGATTAAAATTCTCTTCTCTAAATGGCGAAACATCACTCTCAAGTGCATTTTCAACTTTTTTTCTAAGATCATTAGTATAGTTTATAAAGGCTTTAAGTTCATTACCACCCAAAGCACTTTTTGCAATTTTCACAACACTGGCAGGATTAATCGCTACGTTACTACGATACAAACCAAAATGCAAATGTGGTCCACTGCTAAGCCCTGTATTGCCTACATAGCCGATCACTTGCCCTTGTTTGACACCTTGACCACCACGCAGTCCTCTAGCAAAACCATTTAGATGGGCATACAGTGTTTTATAACTGCTGTCATGACTCACTTCGATGGTATTGCCGTACCCTCCTTTTTCCCCAACAAACAACACTTTTCCATTGCCAGCAGCCTTGACAGGTGTACCAACACTAGCGGCATAGTCAATACCTAAATGTGCACGGTACTTTTGTAAAATAGGATGCCATCTGTTTTGAGTAAATGGTGATGAAACACGTGTATAATTAACAGGATTTGCCAGTAAAAAACTGGTGAGTTCTTGCCCTTTAGCATCATAATAGTTCTCTTTATAAAAGAAAATATAGTTTTTCTTTTTCGCTGTTTCAATCATAGAAACATCTATTTTGATAGAGCCAAATGGTCTGCCTAAGCGACGCTTTTGTTGATATAAAAGTACCAATTTATCGCCTTTTTGAAGGTTGCGAAGATTGACTTCCCCTTTAAAGGACTGAGCAAATTCATTGGCTAAACCATAACTATTTGTGGCATTTAGGATATCAACATAAGGAGAGTTGTGAATTTCAATGGCAACTGTGCGCTTCTCACTTTGAAGCATAATAGGCGTGATTTCCATAATAAATTTGTCATCTTTTTTCTTAAGATGCATTTGAAGCTCTTCACCAATAGGAATTAAGACTTGTTCTAGCTGATTGTCTTCACTTTTGAGAACCTGATACTTAACGCCCGCTACAATCTCCGCAGCAAGCTCTTGTTCTTCTTTGTCTAATGTATAGTAAATAGTCTGAGGCAAATGGTTTTTCTCTAAAAAAGTAAGAAACGTTTCACCTTTTGGCCACTTTAACTCTTCAACATATGAAGCAGATGCAAACGATAAAAAAAGAGATAATATTATGATGAATTTTGCCATTTACACCCCCTAGTTCTTTTTCGATTTTAGCGGAACAAATCTTACAAAATGCCTAAAAGACTCTCTTTAGATAAAAATAAGTTTTTTTAAAACAGTTATAGTATAATCACTCTCATAAAAATAAAAGGGGTGTTTTGTACCCTTCAAGGAGTTCCCGTTGAACAAGCTATTTTTGGTTATGTGTCTGTTTTTGTTTGGCTCTTTTGCCCAGGCTCAATCTTTTTTTAAAGAATTTAAAACAACCGTTTTAGAAGCAAATGAAAAACAAATCGTGATCACTGATTCACCAGAATTTGTCGTCGGTGCCAGTGGTATTGTGAGCCATAAATTTGATGAAAAACACACTACTATTATTGCACGCGTAGATGTTGTAAGCAAAGATGGGACAAAAGCAGTTTTAAAAATCGAAAAATTTGAAATGCTTTCTCAAGGTGCATTCCCTGATACAGGTATTAAACCTGTTGTCGGTGATCAAGTTACGATCAACTATCTTTATGATCGCGCACTTATCGTCGTTCCAAATCAAAATACCTTTAATGAAGTCACTAAAAAATTTAACACTATTACATGGATTCACCCTGACGTCGTTGCTGCTTACTTAGCAAAACTATACCGTCCAAACCCAGATAAAAAAATCTTCCAACAAGCATGTTATCAAAATGCCGCATCCATCATTTTCTTTGGTATTGAAAACAGAGGGTATTTTGTAGATTGCCATAACTTTCGTATTGTTCAAAGCATTGATGTCAAAAACGGTGGAGAGCCAGAACTTCCATTCTATTCACGTATCAATAAACAAGTTGACTCCTCTTGGTTTAGTTGGGATAGTTCAAAAATTTCAGACTATAACAACTACTACGCTTATCTTTTGGGACAGACCAATACACTCAAAGGGGCTGGTATAGATGGCGTTATCATGAATTTACCATTTGATATTGTAGAAAGAAAAGACAGCCAATGGAAATAAAACATATTGATTATTTTAAAAACCTTTTAGGAACTGACAACGTTTATGACGACAAAGCGCACCTTATTGCCTATTGTTATGACGCAACACGCACACGCTATGAGCCTGATGCTGTTTTGTTTCCAAGAGATGAAAACGATGTCAGCAATATCCTAAAATACTGTAACGAACACCGTATCGTCATCACACCTCGTGGCGCTGGTAGCGGCTTTACAGGGGGTTCTTTACCTGCAAATGGTGGCATTATCTTAGCATTTGAAAAACATATGAATAAGATATTAGAGATCGATATGGAAAATATGGTTGCGGTGGTGCAACCAGGTGTCATTAACATGGCATTGCAAAAAGCCGTTGAAGCTAAGGGACTTTTTTATCCACCAGATCCTGCCAGTGAAGAGTACTCAACCATCGGTGGCAATGTCAGTGAAAACGCTGGTGGTATGCGTGCTGCAAAGTATGGCATTACCAAAGATTACGTCATGGCACTTCGTGCAGTTTTGCCAAATGGCGAGATCATTCGTGCTGGAAAGCGTACGATTAAGGACGTTGCGGGTTATAACATCGCTGGTATTATCATCGCTAGCGAAGGAACACTTGCGTGCATTACTGAAATCACGCTAAAACTTATCGCTAAACCTAAAATGGCACAAACAGCTATGGGTATTTTCCCAAGTGTTGATGATGCTATGAACGCTGTTTATAAAACTATGGCAGCAGGTGTTACACCTGTGGCTATGGAGTTTTTGGATAACTACTCCATTAGAGCGGTTGAACAAAAATTTAACAAAGGATTGCCAGTCGATGCAGGTGCTATTTTGATCACAGATGTTGATGGCAATTCACAAGAAGAGCTTACAAAACAACTTGATGTCATTGAAAAAGCTTTTGCTGAAAATGGGTGCAGTGGTTTTAAACGAGCAGAAACTCCAGAAGAATCTAAAAATCTTTGGTTCGCACGTCGTAATGCCAGCCAATCCATTACCATCTATGGCAGTAAAAAATTGAACGAAGACATCACTGTTCCTCGCAGTAAACTTCCTGCACTTCTTAAAGAAATTGGCATTATCGCTAAAAAATACAATGTCACTGTACCATGCTTTGGGCACACGGGCGATGGCAATGTTCACACCAATGTTATGGTCGATGGAAGCGATCCAAAGCAACTTGAGATTGGGCATCATGCGATTGAAGAGATATTCAAAGCAACGGTTGCTCTAGGTGGAACTTTAAGCGGTGAACACGGCATAGGACTGAGTAAAGCGCCATTTATGCACTTAGCGTTTTCTGAGGGTGAGATGGAACTTTTCCGTTCTATCAAAAAAGCATTTGATCCTAACAATATTTTAAACCCTGCCAAAATGGGACTTTAGGTGCTAAGCGCTAAAAATTGTATTGAATTTTTTAAAAGACTTAGAGACGTAGAACTTGCACACTACGCCTCTTCGCTGAGTTTTCACACGATTTTAGCGCTTATCCCTATTCTACTTATTACCTTTAGTATCTTTACCAAAATGCCTCTTTTTGAGGTTTACTATGAGAAACTGCAATCATTTATCTTTAGCTCTCTTATTCCCACCCAACAAGATGTGATGATCCACTACTTACGCGACTTTATGGCAAATACAGGCAATATGGGCGTTGTTGGTGTCATCTTTGTACTTTACATCTCCGTTATGTTCTTTTTAGATTATGAAAAAATTGTCAGTAAAATCTTCGAAATTCCCTCACGCAGTTTTTGGGAAGCACTCTCGACATACTGGACGATGGTAACCCTTATGCCACTTGGACTTATCATCTTTTTTTACAGCTCTGCTGTGGTGCAAGAATTTTTAGATAAAAGCGATGTTACCAGTTCGATTAATTTGGTACGTTTTTCACCCTATTTGATTGTTTGGCTTTTGTATTTTATTATGTATATTGTCTCCGCGAAAACCAAAATCCATCTTAAAAGTGCCCTACTTTCCTCTTTTGTAGCTTCACTGTTTTGGTATGTTTCTAAAATCCTTTTTGTCTATTATGTGACGTATAACAAAACCTATCTAAGCATCTATGGCTCTTTTAGCATTCTGCTTTTCTTCTTTCTCTGGATCTATTTTTCATGGTTTATCTATCTGTATGGTCTAAAATTCTGCTTTTTATTGAATGAAAAAGAGACTGAAAAACGCAAAGCCTAAACAGAGATAAAGCGCTACTTTAAAGCGTATTGCCGCAAGCGAAACGCCTACATACAGACCCAAAACCCACCACGGAAAGCTCAACAGATAACTCTTTGTGTTTACATGTAAAAAGTCCAGCAAATACGCATCCAAAATTCCACCACAATTTATTACATGTAAAAGTACCCCTAAAGGATAAAAGACGATGAACACGAGGCTTGAAAGAGGCGATGTCAGCTGTAAAAAGGTAAAGACAGAAAAAAAAGTATGCACAACAGGTACCATCAAAAGAAACACGCCTAAATCAATTATTCCTAGCAATACCCAACGATTAAGATGCGAAAAATGGTGCAAAAAGAGGAAAAGATAAAACACTCCCGCAACCGAGAACCAAAAAGAGAGTGAAAAAATGAGGTTTGGGAAAAGTGCTAAAAGCCCCAATGTTGTGAGACCTAGTGTTTCAAAAGAGACAACTTTAATGCCCCTTGAATAGAAAAAAAATCCTAAAACACTCATCGCAAATGCCCTTAAAAACGATGGTACAAAGTCGATGACAACCATATAAGCGAACAACACAACAAGTACAATCATTGTTAAATCTGCTGTCGCATTACGATAGGGAAAATAACGGCTTTGAAAGAATTGATACAGTGGCTTTAGAAAAAAGAAAAGCAGAAATGAGATAACACCGACATTGTAACCACTGATCGCGATGAGATGTGAAATGCCCCATTTTTGGACTTCCTCTCGAAGCTCCTTGGAAATGGGTGTTGCAAAAAGAAGTGTTTTATAAAGCTCTGCTATCTTTTCATTTTCATGTTGATTGTCGATCCAACGATAGAGTGGCTTTACATCAAAAGGTGGATCATCTTCGTAAATTTCATACAATGATAAAGAAGGTGCATAAAAACCTTTGAGGTAATCATAAAACGTTATTTTGTCTACTTTTAGCTTTACTTTGACACGACTTTTAATAGGAATAGAAGATACACGCCATGATGTGGTGTATATCTCAACGCCTAGGTCATCGAGTTTAAGTTTGAACACATCATACGTTCGCCCTTTGTCATTCGTTTTAGCATAATGATTTTGTACCGTAGCTTTGCTTAAATATACAGGTGATTTAGTCAGTTCTGTGAAGTGATAAAATTCTATCAAAAGAGAGAGAAACGCAATGCAGAGTACCACGATCAGTGTCAGAAAAAATTCCTTTTTGCTGACAAAGAGTGGTACGTTTAACATGTTGTTATAGCGGAGGCAAGCTTATCTTCGCCTCTTGAGAAATAGAGGCATTGTACTGAACGACTTCGATTGGAATAGAATTTTTCCCGCCATCCACAAAGCGTGTACACGCTTTTTGAAAGATAAGGTTGGCAACACCTACAGGACCATTTCTATTTTTACCAACGATAACTTCGGCTAACTCTTCAGGTTTTTCAAAAAAGTCACTTTTGTACTCTTTCCCTTCAGTTCTGGCTTTCTGCTCTTTCTCTTTCTCTTCACGCACTCGGTAAACATCATCGCGATAAACAAATAAGATCATATCGGCATCTTGCTCGATGGCACCAGACTCTCTAAGGTCGCTGAGCATTGGTCTCTTATCGCTTCTGGCTTCCAAACCACGGTTAAGCTGAGAAAGAGCGATGATAGGAATGTTTAACTCTCTGGCTAAAAGCTTAAGTCCACGGCTAATATCACTTACTTCAATATGCCTGTCTCTCGTACCAGATGAACTCATCAACTGTAAGTAGTCGATGATTGCCAGTGAGATTTCAGGATGTTGCGATTTGAGCTTTCGAAGCTTTGCTCTGACTTTATGAATGTCCACAGAGCCGTTGTCGTCCACGAAAAATTTGCGCTTGCTCATCTCATCCGCAGCACTTGTCAATCTTCCCCACTGTTCATCGCCCATGTCGCCTACTTTGAGCTTTTGAAGCGGTATGGAAGTCTTTGCACTGAGCATCCTGAGCATCAACTGCTCTGCTGGCATTTCAAGGGAAAAAATCGCAACGCCTTTGCCTCGATCTAACGCATTTTGCGCCAAATTCAAACAAAAAGCGGTTTTTCCCATCGCTGGACGTGCCGCGACGATGATCAGATCGCCCTCGCCAAAGCCTGTTGTAAGACGGTTAAGCTCTGCAAAGCCTGTATCTACACCAACGACGCCAGAATTTCCACGCTTTTTCATCTCATGGATATGTGCGATGGTCGCATGAGTCATTTCAGGTGATTCACGAAACTCCTTGCTACCGCTTTCTTGTGTGATTTGGTAAAGCTTTTGTTGCACCAGATCGACCACTTCATTGGACGGTAAATCTTTTTCAACAGCAATCTCTTTGATATCGCTCGTCAACTGAATAAGCTCCCGCTTGATCGCCTTTTCACGAATCTCTTCCACGTATGCTTTAGTAGCAGGTAGAGGATTGGTAGAGAGGATTTCAAGCATCGCATCTTCATCAAAACGCCCTTGCTGGTTCAGCTTTTTCTTGATGAATTCCTCATCAATCGGTAAGTCTTCCCTCTCACACGCCTCCATCGCTTCGTAAATGTAACGATGACTTGGCAGGTAAAAATCTTTCGCGCTAATGACCGCAGCGATATCTTCAAATGTCGCAGGATTAAATAAAATGGAGCTAAGAACCGAGCGTTCTATGTTGACATTGTGCAGATTGCTCATGCTTTATACTCCTTGGCGGCAAGCTCTACGGCTTCTAAAAATTTATCGACAAGATCTTCTTCTCTCAGTTTGGCAACCACTTCGCCTTTGACCATGACAAGGCCTTGCCCTTTTCCAAACGCAATGGCTACATCGGCATGTTTAGCTTCGCCAATGGCATTGACGACGCATCCCATTACGGAGATATTCAGAGGCGCTTTGATATGTTTCGTGCGACGTTCTACTTCAGCTACGGCATTGACCAAATTGGCTTCTAAACGTCCGCATGTTGGACAAGAAATGATATTAATGCCCTCTGCTTCCACTCCACTGTCTTTTAAAATGGCACGCCCTACTTTGATCTCTTCTTCAAGCTCACCCGTAATGGAAACCCTCAACGTGTCACCAATGCCATCGAGTAAAAGAGAACCTAAAGCGATGGAGGATTTAATCGTTGAGTGAAACAGTGTACCAGCTTCTGTAACACCCAAATGGAATGGGTACTCAACAAGAGGTCGAAGCATACGGTACGCTTCAACGGTACGCTCCACATCGCTGGCTTTTAAGGATACTTTCATATTGGTAAAGCCCAAATCTTCAAGGTACTTGATGTTATACAGCGCCGATTCGACCATACCTTTAGCGGTAGGTCCATACTTCTCATCGAACTCTTTTTCCAAGCTACCACTGTTTACGCCAATGCGAATGGGGATGTTTCGTTCATTGCATGCTTTAACCACTTCTTTGACACGCTCTTTATTACCAATGTTACCAGGGTTGATGCGAAT
>Ga0209749_1002887_pt1 | contig 10401 bp, 4 predicted proteins | sample EPASupsiteSAE347_FD_187267 | JGI IMG/M metagenome (GOLD analysis project Ga0209749, IMG submission 187267) | Bioremediated contaminated groundwater from EPA Superfund site, New Mexico - Sample SAE3-47 (SPAdes) (version 2) | ecosystem: Environmental > Aquatic > Deep subsurface > Groundwater >... | reverse complement strand
ATAGCCACCAGCGTGCCGACGGAGGTGGTCAAATTAACAAATGCCACCAGGATCAATAACCTGGTAATCTTGTTGCGAAAAAATCCCCGTACCGAGCTGATGTCGTCCTTCAGGGCCAGGAAATCCCGGACCTGGGGCTTCCGCAGGGTCGCCTCGACAAGCCCGGCGATCCAGCCCGTGGCTACGAGGGGATGGATGGTGGCAATGGGGGCCGACAGGCCGGCGGCAAGGATCGTCAGGGGATGGGCCAGCATGATCAGGGCGCCGAGGCCGGCGCAGGCCGCGGTGATGGCCGACCACATGATGATCATGTCCATGCTTGTCTTGCCGCCGGAATAAAAAAAGCCGGCGACAAATAACAGGACGATGGCGGCGGAAAACCCCCAGCCGGCGTAGCGCGCCCAGAGGCCCGGCGGCGGGATCTGGTTGATGGCCTCCATATCCACAAAGTGGCCGATGTGCGTTTTGATGCCCGGTATATGTCCGGCGCCGACGATAGCGACAATCTTCTTTCCGTCGGCATGGCTGATGGTATGGGACAGATACTCGTCCCGTTCGTCGATGAGGGTCGTCTTCAAGGACGGCAGTTTTTCCCCGAAGGTCTGGAGGGCCACTTCGAGAACGTCCTGCTCCTTGAGCTTTTCTATTTCTTCTTCCGTGATGTCTTCGGTGTAGAAAAGGGAGACGATCATCTCGGGGAGGACCCGGATCTTTGTCCAGAAGCCCATCTTCCGCCAGGCCCGCAGGAGGGTGACCCGTATTTCCCGGTCCGCGAGGACGACGGCCGCCCCCACTTCCTCCGCCTTGGCAACGGCCCGGATCATTTCCTCTCCGGGAGTAATGCCGAACTTCTCGGCAATCTTCTTCTGGAAAGAAGCTAACAGCAATTGGAACAGGAGGACCGAGGTCCGCTTCTCCCTGATTACCTTGACGATGTTCATTTCCTGCCATTTGTCCCGCTGCTTGATGGCCTCATAGCGGGATTGGCAGAGTTCCACGCAGACGGCGTCGGGACGTTCTGCGGCGATTACCGCCTCGGCCAAGTCGGCGCTCTCCCGGGAGACGTGGGCCGTGCCGACGAGAATCAATTCTTTGCCTTCATAAGTGAGGCGGTGTATATTGGGATTGTCCAAAGTATTGTACTCCGATAACTATTGACTTGATGGCGGGTCATTAGCAATAATCGCCGGGATTGTAAAGAGATGATTTGTCATGAATATTAAACGAAAAGTTTCCCTCCTCAGGGAAGGGATGGTCATTCCGCTTGTCATCGAGGATATCGCCTTCGGCGGCGACGGCGTGGGCCGGTATCAAAATCAGGCGGTCTTTGTCCCTTATACCGCCCCGGAAGACGAAGTATCCGTGAAGATCAAGGATGTCAAGAAGCGGCATGCCATCGGAATCATACACGAACTTGTCAAGCCTTCCCCGCTGCGTATTGCCCCCCGGTGTTCATATTATACCAGGTGCGGAGGCTGCGATTATCAGCATCTGTCCTATCCGGCCCAATTGGCGATCAAAAAAGCGCAGGTAGTGGAAGCCTTCCGGCGTATCGGCGGCTTTTCCGACCCGCCGGTAGCGGACGTTATCCCCTCGCCCCGGCCTTTCAACTATCGGGGGAAGGCGGATTTCCGGGTCCGGAAACGGGACGGGCAGGGTGGGGCAGCAGGTTTTCTCCGTTCGAAAAGCCGGGATATTGTTGATGTCGATCGCTGTGAAATAATTGCCGAATCCCTTAATCAGGCCCTTAAGGGGCTTCATGAGCAGTTGGGGAAGTCCCCCGTCACCGTCACCGGACGGCAGGTTACGGCCTGGTCCTGGGGAGGGGAGGTCGGGGCGGACGTCCCGGCGGCGCTGAATGATCCCGTTTTAAAAGAGGCGCTCCTCGGTCGGCCGCTATCTCCGGAGCTTTTCCATTCTCCTGCCGCCGGTCATTCCACGAGCCCTTCAGATGTCTGGCCCGTCCATGCCGATACTGACGGCGCCCTTGCCTTTTGCGGCGAGAATATCCCCCGGATCGTCAAGGGCAGGACATTTCTTGTCCCGGCCCAGGGGTTTTTTCAGGCCAATCTCTATCTTGTGGCGCAGTTGGTGGATACCGTCGTCGCGATGTGCGCCCTGACGGGCCGGGAGTCGGTTCTCGACGCCTACTGCGGATCGGGACTATTCTCCATGTTCCTGGCCCCCGCCGCCCGCCGGATCTTCGGCATCGAGCTATGGGAAAAAGCAATCGCCTGCGCCCGGGAGAACCTGGCGAGGGCGGGTTATGAAAATGCCGTCTTTTTCAGCGGCGACATGGGGAATATTCTGGAAAGAGAGTTCATTGCCGCCCGGCGCCGCCTCGATGTCCTCGTCATCGACCCGCCCCGGGAAGGGTGCAAGGAGCTCATGTTTCCGGGCGGGATATTCAAACCGAAACGTATCGTCTATGTTTCCTGCCATCCTGCCACCCAAGCCCGGGATTGCCGTTTTTTTGCCGATCACGGCTACGCCCTGCAATGCCTGCAACCATTCGATATGTTTCCCCAAACCAGCCACATAGAAGTTGTCGCCCTCCTTCTGTTACAGGAATGATCACCAATAACCTGAAATCGCAAAGACAGACGACTCTGTTTTAGCATCCGATTGACTTGACACAATTCTTAAGAAGGTTGTTGATCCTAAATATATGTCCTCCTTGGATTTACACGGAGTCAAACACATTGTTGGTCGGTGGTAAATCCACATATGCATCCAGAATGTAACCCGCCACGTCGTTACGAAACAGCAAGTCCATTTGATAATCAATAATTATAAAGCTTTAGTACATCCATAAAGAAAATCCCCGGGAAGAAATAAAGCTTATTGACAAGGTTTATTAATAAATTTTATCTCTTGCAATCATTGTAAAAATAGTATAGAAGATGTCGAAATTCATTCAATATATTAGCATGGAAGTAAAAATCATCAATCTCTACGGGAGATAGATCCATGCAACAAAAAATAGATTATAGGGAATCAGTCGATAATGAACATCGGCTGGTTTTTTTTTGCCTGAATAGGCTATAATCATGGAGCATACGCCTGTGCCTGAGTCGCGGCTTCTAAATAGTCAAGGTTGGGAAACATGTGCTGAAGCATCGCTGCTTAGGACACAAGATGACTGGCGTAACTCAAAGGAATTTCGCAGCCACGGCCATACGTTAAGGCGTCTATTCGACGATGTAGGATTGGATGCGGTTCTATGCGTTGAGGGGTGCCCGACGGTCTGTGTGAAAGACGCCCGCAAGCTTTCTGACGATGAAATCGATGAAGTACGCCGTACGCTTTGGAATATGGGTGCCACTACCCTCCTTATGGTTGAACGGCAAACAAAAATTCTGTTGTACTCAACGCTGGCAAAGCCCACACACCCGAAAGAACGTGACTCTATCATCCCAGTGCTCACAGAGGAAACGATCACCAGCTTAGAATCTGCTGAGCTTGCCTTGCGTTTGCGTCAGTTTATCCGTCGCGTCGAAACGGGAGCCATTTATCGTGACAACAAACCGCTTTTTGATCCTAAGCATGCGGTTGACACGGTGTTGCTAAGAAATCTTGGCATAGCGCGGAACCTCATCTGCCCGAACGCGTCCGTGAAAGGCTATCGCCGCGCTCACGCATTGATTGGACGGTTTCTGTTTTCTTGCTACCTTTTCGATCGTGGTATCATTGGTGAGGGTTATCTTAAAAAGAACGGTCTGCCAATCGCCAAGGACATGCTTGGGTTGTTGGACAGCAACATACACGCCAACCGTGATGACATATTGGTGAAGCTTTTCAATGCTCTTCATCGTGATTTCAATGGTTCGCTGTTTGGCGACGAAGACACTACCATTCACGAGACGGAAGTGGATATCCTACAGAGATTCCTTTCCGGCGAAGACATGCAACGAAAACAACAGGCGTTGCCCTTTAATCTCTATAATTTTAGCTTTATCCCTGTGGAGTTCATCAGTTCCATCTATCAGGAATTCCTCGGTGCAGAAGCCAATATAGAGGCAAAGCCAAAGGGACGTAACCAGCTTCGTAAGCATGGACAACGGCGCTATGGTGCCTATTACACACCGCCTCGTCTAGCGGAACTGACGGTAGATATTGCCACAGATGGTTGGGATACCCTTTTGAACAAGCGTTGTCTAGACCCTGCCTGCGGTTCTGGCATTTTTCTAGTTATTCTATTTGTGCGTATGGCGGAAGAATGGCGCATGAGGAATCCCAATGCTGATACGCGTCGCCGCTATAATGAACTTATGCGGATACTTTCCGATAACATTTGTGGCGTAGACATACAACTAACCGCATGCCTTGTTACCTGTTTCAGTCTTTACCTTGCGTTTCTTGATCAGATGGAACCGAGGGAAATTGAAGAACTGCGTGACGCGTTGAATCATAATTCACGAAAAATTCTCCCGCGTATTTTGTGTGAGAATGCAAAGCAGCCTCCGGCGGTGCCCACAATACACGAATGCAACTTTTTTAATTTGCCACCGGTAGCAGATTTTGACCTTGTGATTGGGAATCCTCCATGGGTCAGTCGTAAAGATGAGGAAAGCCGCTCGGCCGCTGCATGGGTTTTTTCTGAAAAACTGAACCCAGCTGCAAAGGGGCTGAAAGCGTCCGTAGCCACCCAGACATTACTTCCCGCTAAAGAGGTGGCATGTGGTTTTATGTGGAAGGCGGGTTTGCATGTGAAACTGGGTGGCCGTGTATGTCAAGTTCTCCCGTCGCGCGTTTTCCTCAGCAAAAATACCGACCGGTTTCAAGGGCACTGGCTGAATCACCATCGGTTGGACAGCGTCTGGCTCCTTGCTGACTACAGGTTTATTCTTTTTCCATCTGCCGATTGTCCCTGTTTCATAGGGTTTTATCATCCGCGACGAGAAAGTGAACCACTGGGCGAATTTCAATTCATCACGCCAAAGGTTGAATCAATCGATCCACGTGCGGCGTTGATACCAGTGCAACCGGAAGACCAGAAAGTCATGTCTGAGCAGGAAATCGTGACGGCGGCTGAGAGGACCGAGTGCGCCCTCGTTTGGAAAAAGCAGCATTGGGGTACGTCTCGTGATTTACGGCTGATCGAGCGGTTGATGCGGCTACCGAAGTTATCGCGCATAACATCTCTTGCGCCGCGGAATAAAGGAGCGGGTGTTAAGCGGTTGCCTTTTCATTGGTATAAAGGACAAGGCTTTCAGCCCGCAACGGAGAGCACTGAAAAATCAAAGCAAATTTTTTGGAAGGGTTCTGATAGATTTCTTCCGGCAGAAGTTTCTGCGGGCAACTTAGTGCTTCTGGAGTCTTATTGTGAACAAATAGGTAAGCGATTTAGCGAGGGACTCCACCGCAACCGTAGTCCGTTTATATACAAAGCGCCTCTTCTCCTCATCAACAAAGCTTGCACCAAGTTTCTGTTTTCCGACTTTGATGTGCTTTTTCAGGATGACTTTCAATCCATCTGTGCTCCAAAAAACGAGGAAGATGAACTGCTTTTTCTGACAGCGGTCTTTGCCAGTCCGCTAGCTCAGTATCTTCTGTTCCATACAACTGCGAATATCGGTATCGAACGTGATATCGCGCGGCTTAAGGAATTGCTGGAACTGCCTTTCCCGCTTCCGATCGATATGCCGGATGTAAAACGGAGCAAATTCATCGTTGCGGAGTGCGCCAAAGTCCTACGCAGATTGAAAGCGCAGTTATCCAATCCTGAAAATCTGCTTTCTCGTGATGAATTGGTTGCAACGGCGCAGCTGAAATTAAATGCTAACGTTTATAGCTACTTCAGTATTTGTGAGTGGGAGCAGTATTTAATTGAAGACACCGTAAACATCTTCTTTCCAAGTTCCACACCTGGAACGCTATATTCGGAAACGCTCTTTACGGTAAAGCCTACAAGCTTTTGTGATCGTGAAGCCTACGCCAACATTCTTGTGGCGACATTCAGAAGTTGGACACGCGCCAAGCTAAACTTGTGGGCCTCCACTACACTTGCACCGAAGGCACGACTAGGCGTAATGACGTTCGGGGTTGGAGGACGTTTGAAAAAATACAGCGAAGTAGAAGCGGAGCAACGCGTGGAAGATTTGCTCGATCGCATTCGAGCCTCATCCGCAGTCTCTGCGGGTAAAGTGTTTTGGTGTTTGCGGGGATTTATCTTTTACGAGGGCACCCAAGTGCATCTACTGAAACCATTGAGCCGTCGCTACTGGACACGTACTGCTGCGCTTAACGACGCCGATAGAATCATTGCCCACATGATGCGGGAGGACGGATGGGGAACCTGAACGGCATTGGCTCAAGCAGTGCACTCAGACGTGCGTTGTTTCCCAAAGGATTTGCCGGAGAAGTGATGCGATTGGTGTTTGAGACTTGGCAGGATTTTTTGCTCCGTCGCGATGTACGCTTAGAAGAACGAATCACTGCCGTTTTTCGTGACGCATTGATTGATGCGTATGTTACAGAAGGGCGTGCATGGTTCATTGCATTAGAAGATCCTATCACCGATCCAACATTTGGAACAGAGTTTGGTCGAAACGACCTCAGGTTCTACCCCCTGTGGTGTCATCATCGCCAGAGTATATTCTTTACCGTTGAGTGTAAGCGCCTCCACGTTAGAACCAAATCAGGATTCCGCCATCTGGCAGACAAATATGTGACAGATGGTTTGCAGCGTTTCGTTGAAGGCAAATATTCCGTCGGGCTCCCATGTGGAGGGATGCTGGGCTATGTGATGGATAACCGTATGGATGATGCTTTTACAAAAGTGTGCGCCGAGATTAACAGTCATCGTCCCAGTCTTAAGATAAAAGCCGAGGGAGTGCTCAATTCTCCGTCTGAAATTCTCCCCCAACAAGCATATAGCGCTGATTCCTTTCATGACCGGGCAGACGGCACCTTTACCGTTCATCATCTGCTGGTTGGCGTGCAGTGATGTTGAGGTCATGCGCACAATCAAAACACATTTGATTCGGTACAAAAATAAACCTTTCGTAAAGCAATCATAAACCATCGTGTAAGTCAGTAATCGTAATATCCCTTATTTAGTTACCACCTCCCTCCACAAGGCCAAACTCCGCTTGACTCTCAAGATCCTTCTTCATATACTTCCGCCGTGAAAACTGTTGTCGTCATTCGGTATAGCAAATAAAATCATAGCAAGTTGATGCCTAACGGAAGGCCTTTCGATATATATAGCGGCACCTTTGCTCATCGTGATTTACCTCTGGAGATCCGTGTTCAGACAACAAATCATGCAACGGGGAATAATGAATCTTCTATTTAGAAATCCTGTTTTCAGGGGACTGATCCTGCCCGTTGCCCTGATGATTTTCCTTTTTGCCTGCTCATCGCCAAAACCTCCTCCTCCCAAGCGTCCCGTTCCGGTCACCGTGGCCGCGGCCGTCCAGAAGACCATCCCCATCCAGATCGAGGCGATCGGCGCGGTCGACCCCTATCAGACCATCTCCGTGAAGACCCAGATCACGGGGCAGATTACCCAGGTCTATTTCAAAGAAGGACAGGACGTGAGAAAAGGGGATCCCCTGTTCAAACTGGACTGCCGCACCTATGAGGAAGCGTTGAAGCAGGCGGAGGCTAATCTGAACAGGGAGACGGCCCACCTGCAAAACGCCCGACAGGAGTCGGTCCGCTATGCCTTCCTGGTGGAAAAAGGATACGTCGCAAAACAGCAATACGACCAGATCAAAACGAATCTGGCCGCCCTGGAAGCGACGGTAAACGCCGCAAAGGCCCTCGTGGAAAGCAACCGCGTCCAACTTCAGTATTGCTCCGTCCATTCCCCCATTGACGGCCGGACGGGAGCGTTGAAAGTAAACCGGGGGAACATCGTCAAGCTCAACGACGTGGAAGTAGTCGTGATCAATCAGATACAGCCCATCTACGTCAACTTTACCGTTCCCGAAAAGGAGCTGGCGAGAATCAAAACCTACCAGGCGCGGAAGCAACTCTCCGCCGATGCCGTAATCCCCGGGGACGGACGTCCCGAAAGAGGAGAGCTCACCTTCATCGATAACGCCGTCAACAGGGCGACAGGCATGATCACCCTCAAGGGGACCTTTGCGAACCGGGAGAAGCGGCTTTGGCCGGGCCAGTTTGTCAATGTCGTCCTGACGCTGGATATGGAACCGAACGTCATCATGGTTCCCTCCCAGGCGGTGGAAAAGGGCCAGACGGGCCAGTATGTCTTCGTCGTCAAATCCGACCATACCGTGGACATGAGGACCGTAACGACGGGAGCCGTGATCCGGGGGGAAACGGCCATCCTCAAAGGTGTGCAGGCAGGAGAAAAGGTGGTGACGGACGGGCAGTTGCGGCTGATTCCGGGGGCCAAGGTCAGCATCAAAGAGACACCCTGAAATGACGGCGGAGGAATAGCATGAATATTTCGAGGATTTTTATCCTCCGTCCCATCATGACTACGCTGGTCATGGCCTCGATCCTCATCGTGGGCCTGGTCGCTTACCGGGCCCTGCCCGTAAGCGAACTGCCCACGGTGGATTTTCCCACGATCCGCGTTTCGGCGAATCTTGCCGGTGCGAGCCCGGAAACGATGGCTTCCGCTGTGGCCACGGTTCTCGAACGGGAGTTTGCCACCATCGCCGGCATCGATTCCATGACGTCCATAAGCTCCATGGGCGTCACCCAGATTACCATCCAGTTCAATCTGAACCGGGACATCGACGCCGCGGCCCAGGACATCCAGACGGCCATCGCGGCGGCGACCCGCCACCTGCCCCAGAACATGACGACCGCCCCCGCCTATCGGAAGGTTAATCCCGCCGAGCAGCCCATTCTCTATCTGGCCATGAGCTCGCCAACCCTGCCCCTCTCCAAGGTGGATGAATATGCCGACACCCATTTGGCGCAGCGCATCTCCATGCTAAGCGGCGTGGCCGAGGTCCAGGTCTATGGGTCTCAGAAGTACGCCGTCCGCGTCCGCGTCGATCCGAAGGCGCTGATCAGCCGCTCCATCGGCATCGACGAAGTTGTGGCGGCCATACAGGCGGGAAACGTCAACCTCCCTACGGGCAATCTCTCGGGAGCCCACCGCGCCTTCACCATTCAGGCCTCGGGACAGCTTACCGACGCGGCAGCCTATCGGCCCCTCATCGTCGCTTACCGGAACAACGCCCCCGTGCGGCTCGGTGAAGTGGCAACCGTTATGGACGGCGTTGAAGATGACAAGGTCGCTTCCTGGCTCAACGACGACCGGGCCATCGTGCTGGCCGTTCAGCGCCAGCCGGGAACGAACACCGTCGAGGTCGTCCGGGCCATCAAGGATCTTCTCCCTCAATATCGGGCGGAGATCCCGGCGTCCGTGACGCTGGATATCCTTTACGACCGGTCCGTATCCATCAAGGAATCCGTCCGGGATGTGCAGATTACGTTTCTGGTTGCCCTGATCCTCGTCGTCCTCGTCATCTTTCTCTTTCTCCGCAACCTCTCGGCAACGGTCATCCCCAGTCTCGCCCTGCCCATCTCCATTGTCGGCACCTTTGCGGTGATGTATCCGGCCGGTTACAACCTCGATAATCTTTCCCTCATGGCCCTGACCCTGAGCGTGGGGTTCGTCGTCGATGACGCCATTGTCATGCTGGAGAATATCGTGCGCCACCTGGAAAAGGGTGAAAGTCCTCTGCAAGCTTCCCTCAAGGGCTCGGCGGAGATCAGTTTCACGATCCTCTCCATGACCATCTCCCTGGTTGCCGTTTTCATCCCCGTGTTATTCATGGGCGGCATCGTCGGTCGCTTGCTCCACGAATTTGCCGTCACCATCGCCGTCGCCGTCCTCATCTCCGGATTCGTATCCCTCAGCCTGACGCCGATGCTCTGCAGCATGTTCCTCAAGCCCGCCGGGGAACAACGCCACAGCCGTATCTATCAGATATCGGAACGGTTTTTTGAAGGCATGCTCCGCCTTTACGACGTTACTTTGAAATGGGCCTTGCGCCGCCGGCTCACAACGCTCATCCTCTCCTTTGTTTTTCTGGTCGCCGCCGTCGGCCTCTATGCCGTCATCTCCAAGGGATTCCTGCCGAGCGAAGACACGGGCCAGATCACCGGCTTCACCGAAGCGGCCCAGGGCATATCCTATGAATCCATGGTGGAGCACCAGAAGAAAGTCGTCCGCATCATCGAGAAGGACCCGAATGTCGAGAAGGTGATGTCCCGCGTCGGGTCGGGGGGCGGTTCGTCCATGAACACGGGGCGCTTGACGATCCGCCTGAAACCTCGTCAGGAGCGGCGCCGGAGCGCCGATGAGATCATCCAGAAGCTCCGGCCGCAGTTGGCGACGATTCCGGGAATCCAGGTCTATCTGCAGAACCCGCCGCCGATCCGGATCGGCGGCGGGTTCTGCAGATA
>Ga0209749_1002883_pt1 | contig 10413 bp, 7 predicted proteins | sample EPASupsiteSAE347_FD_187267 | JGI IMG/M metagenome (GOLD analysis project Ga0209749, IMG submission 187267) | Bioremediated contaminated groundwater from EPA Superfund site, New Mexico - Sample SAE3-47 (SPAdes) (version 2) | ecosystem: Environmental > Aquatic > Deep subsurface > Groundwater >... | reverse complement strand
TTCGCAGGCTCTCAAACAGAATATCCACACCCTGACATTTGCCGACTATGCGTTATTGCGGGAACAGTTCCGGGCCACGGACGTTTTTTCCTACAACAGAAAAGATACCCCCACGGAGCCGGAAGTAGGGTTTATTGCGGAGCATGCGCCGGATCTGGTGCTCGATAAGGACAAAACCGGGATCCCTCTTATTAAAGGCATCGGTTATCTGGCGGCCATTCTTAAAGCCCAGGAAAATATTTTGGTTCTTTTGGAAAAAGAGGTTCGGACCCTCAAGGATAAAATTCGGACATTCGGGACTCGGCAGAAGCAACAGGTCGAGGCTCTCCGGACAGAAATCGAAGGGCTTAGGAAAGAGTTTCATGGTTTAAAGGGGGACGGCCGGATTTATTAAGAGCCCGGCCCCAAAGACGGAGGGAAAATGCTTCAAAAGAATATGTTAGCCGGCCTGTTAGTTTTGATGGGAATGCTTGCGCCTTTCGCTTATGCTGCCAATGAAAAAGTTCAATTGACCTCATATTATCCCATTCCGTATGGCGAGTATACGAATCTAAGCAGCACGGGGGATGCTTATTTTGCCACAGCCTTCGGCAATGTGGGGATCGGTTTGGATACGGGTGTGACGGTAAAGTTAGAGGTGCCCATAAACACCGCCATCAAGGTAGGGCAGGCTTATCTTTCTACCGGTAACAATCCACGCGCTCGTCTGGCAACGAACACATGGTATAACGGCAGCGCTTGGGTTTCGACCGCCGCTGGAGTGTTGTTTCAACTAAGTGACACAGGCGCTATTGTTTATTCCCATGATGGCGCCGGAACTCTTACCGCATGGGCAACCGTGAATTCCACCGCGGGTTGGGTGGCGGGCTGTTCGCAGGCTCTCAAACAGAATATCCACACCCTGACATTTGCCGACTATGCGTTATTGCGGGAACAGTTCCGGGCCACGGACGTTTTTTCCTACAACAGAAAAGATACCCCCACGGAGCCGGAAGTGGGGTTTATTGCGGAGCATGCGCCGGATCTGGTGCTCGATAAGGACAAAACCGGGATCCCTCTTATTAAAGGCATCGGTTATCTGGCGGCCATTCTTAAAGCCCAGGAGAACGTTTTAGTTCCTTTGGAGAAAGAAGTCCAGGACCTCAAGCGGGAAGCTCTGGCGTTCGAGGCGCGCCAGCGACAGATCGAGACGCTTCAGAAAGACGTCGAAGAACTTCGGAAAAAACTCAAGAGTTTGAAGGAAAAGACCGGAAAAGCCTGACGGAAAAGATTCCGGTTTTATTGACATTGCCCGTGCGGTTTTGTATGATACCGCAAATGGGAAAGCAAACGACCTCAATTCACCACATTTCCAGGCACAAAACAGCGCGAAACGCGTTTGTTTTTGTGCCTTTTTTGTTTTCAGGTGCTTTTTATCCTCCGCCACAAAACGTTGGCGGATTTAATTCGCACACGCAACTTACGTTCTGTAAGTTGCGTGCTCATTAAGGAGGAACTTACGATGTCAGTTTTTATCGGTCGCGACCGCAAGGCGCGCAGAGCTTATGGTTTTGACGAGATCGCTTTAGTGCCCGGAGACAAGACCATCAATCCGGAGGAAGTCGATATCCGGATGCCCCTGGGAAAAATGACGCTCGACATTCCTTTTCTAGCGTCGGCCATGGACGGGGTCGTGGACCCGGCCTTCGCCAAGGCGATGGGGAAGCTGGGGGGTCTTGCCGTGCTGAACCTTGAGGGGATTTACACCCGCTACGAGGATTACAAGTCGATCCTTGAGGAGATCGCCAAATCCTCGCCCGAGAAGGCGACCCAACTCGTGCAAAAACTTTATGTCAAACCCATCAACGAGAAATTGATCGCCAAACGCATCAAGGAGATCAAAAAAGCCGGCGTGCTCTGCGCGGTGAGCGCCATTCCGCAACGCGCCGAAAGATTCGGTAAGATCGCTGAAGAATCAGGTGCGGATGTTTTTGTGGTGCAGTCGACGGTCACCACGGTGCGCCATATCGCGAAAGCTTATCAGGTCGTGGATTTCGGAAAACTCTGCAAAAAAATAAAGATCCCCGTGATCCTCGGGAATTGCGTGACCTACAAGGTCGCACTGGAGCTGGCCGAGACCGGTTGCGCGGGACTTCTCGTAGGGATCGGCCCCGGTTCGGCTTGCACGACCCGAGGTGTTCTCGGGATCGGGGTACCCCAGGTGACCGCGATCGCGGATTGCGCCGCGGCGCGCGAGTTCTATCACAAAAAAACGGGTCGGTATGTGTCGATCATTGCGGACGGCGGCATGTCGACCGGCGGCGACATTTGTAAGTCGATCGCCAGCGGCGCCGACGGCGTGATGGTGGGTTCGGCCTTTGCCCGCACGAAAGAAGCGCCCGGGCGCGGATTCCATTGGGGTATGGCCACGCCCCACGCGAACCTTCCTCGGGGCACGAGAATTCACGTCGGCACGACGGGGACCCTGGAAGAGATCCTTTTTGGTCCCGCGCATCTGGATGACGGGACGCAGAACCTTGTCGGGGCCCTCCGCACTTCCATGGGGAACGTCGGCGCGGCCAATATCCGTGAGATGCAGATGACCGAGATCGTGATCGCCCCGGCCATCAAGACCGAAGGCAAGCTCTTCCAGACCGCGCAAAAGCTCGGGATGTGTAAATAGACCAAAGACCACAGACTAGAGACCGCAGGTAAAATCTTTAAGTCTTCAGTCTCCAGTCTTCAGTCTCCAGTCTGAGGAAAATATGGACGGAAACATCGTTGTTCTTGATTTTGGATCGCAGTACACGCAGCTGATCGCCCGCCGCGTGCGCGAAAACAAAGTATTTTCGAAAGTTCTTCCGTTCCATGCGCCTCTTGAAAAGATCCTGGAAGGAAAACCCTCGGGGATCATCCTTTCCGGTTCTCCCGCCAATGTCTACGCCAAGGGCTCGCCGATCCCGGATGAGCGGCTCCTGCTTTGCGGGGTTCCGGTCCTCGGCATTTGCTACGGGATGCAGGTGACGGCGCATCTTTTTGGCGGCCGGGTCCATAAATCCAGCAAGCGGGAATACGGATTTTCCGAGCTTCATATCGATCGTTCCGAGAGCCCACTTTTCAAAGGCCTTCCGAAGCGCCTAACATGTTGGATGAGCCACGGAGATAAGCTGGAGTGTCTTCCCAAAGGATTTGAACGCCTTGCGCATACGGAGAACGCGCCGTTCGCGGCGATGGGCGATGCCAAGAGAAGGATCTATTGCATTCAGTTCCATGCCGAGGTCGCTCATACGCCGCTTGGCTCCAAGATCCTCAAGAATTTTCTTTCCCGGATCTGCGGCTGCCGCATGACCTGGACGCCGGAATCATTTATTACCGAAAGTATCCGGAATATCCGCCGGCAAGTGAAGAACTCCCGTGTGGTGCTCGGCCTTTCCGGGGGCGTCGATTCTTCGGTGGCGGCCGTGCTCCTTCACCGGGCCATCGGGAAGAAGCTCAACTGTATCTTTGTGGACAACGGGCTCTTGCGGCTCGGCGAAGCCGAAAAGGTCGAAAAAACTTTCCGCGGCCACTTCAAGATGAATCTCAAAGTCGTGGATGCCGAAAAGATCTTTTTGTCGCGTCTGAAGGGCGTGATCGATCCCGAGAAGAAACGCAAGATCATCGGGAAGGCCTTTATCGATGTGTTCAGCGCCGAGGCTCGAAAGCTCGGAAAGGTGCCGTTTCTTGCCCAAGGGACGCTTTATCCGGACGTGATCGAATCCGTTTCCTACCATGGCGGGCCCACCAGCGTGATCAAAAGCCACCACAATGTGGGGGGGCTTCCGAAAGATATGAAATTCAAACTGGTGGAGCCCTTGAAGGAACTTTTCAAAGATGAGGTCCGCGCGGTCGGGCGGGCGCTCGGGATCGATAAGGACATTGTCGGACGCCAGCCTTTCCCGGGTCCTGGACTCGCGGTGCGTATTTTGGGAGAGGTGAACAAAGAACGCTGTGATCTTTTGCGCAAAGCGGATTGGATCGTCATCGATGAGATCAAAAAGGAGGGGTTCTACGACAAAGTTTGGCAGTCTTTCGCCGTGCTCCTTCCGGTCCAGAGCGTCGGCGTGATGGGGGATGAACGCACGTACGAGAACGCCGTGGCGGTGCGCGCCGTGACCTCCCAGGACGGCATGACCGCGGATTGGGCGAAGCTCCCGCCCGAACTTTTGGGGCGCATCTCCAATCGCATCATCAATGAAGTTCGAGGCATCAATCGCGTTTGCTACGATATCTCCAGCAAGCCCCCGGCCACCATTGAGTGGGAATAGCCTCGGTACGGCGTACGGTGTTTTGCGTGCGGCGTAAAAGAACAAAATGCTTTTAAAGTTAAACGCGAGATGCTGTACCCCGTACACCTTACGAAAATGAGCCATAGCGACTTCGTCCATCTTCATTGTCACACCGAATACAGCCTTCTCGACGCTACCTGCAAGATCGATGAGCTCATGACCCGCGCCAAGGAGCTCCGCTTTCCGGCGCTGGCCATGACCGACAACGGCAATCTCTTCGGCGCCATCCAGTTCTATTCCAAAGCCATGAAAGAGGGGATCAAACCCATCATTGGGATGAGCACGTACGTGGCGCCGGGATCCCGGCTCGAAAAACAGGCGCACGGTATCAAGGAGGCCTCCTTCCATCTTACCCTTCTGGCGACGAACGAGAAGGGTTACCGGAATCTCATGAAACTCGCCAGCATCGGATACACCGAAGGTTTCTATTACCGGCCGCGCGTGGATAAAGAAGTGCTCAAGGAATATTCGGAAGGTTTGATAGCGCTTTCCGGCGGATTAAAGGGTGAAGTTCCGTATTATCTTTATCATGATCAGATGCACGATGCCAGGAAGGTCACGGAGGAATATGCCGGGATCTTCGGGAGGGACCGGTTCTTTCTTGAGATCATGGAACACGGTCTGGAACCGCAGAAGAAGGTCATCCTCGGTTCCCAGAAGCTTGCCAAGGAGCTCAAAGTGGGCCTGGTCGCCACGAATGACGTGCATTACATTCACCAGAACCAGGCGATGGCGCATGACGCGTTGATCTGTATCGGGACGGGCGCGAAGCTGGATGAACCGAACCGCATGCGCTATCAGGGGGACCAGTACTATCTCCGGTCCGCGGAGGAAATGCAGAGTCTCTTTAAGGATGTTCCGGGGGCCCTTCGTTCCACGATCGAGATCGCGGAACGTTGCAACCTGGAACTCGATTTTCACAAGATCTTTCTTCCGCAATTCGCGCCGCCCGACGGAAAGACCCAGGTTCAGTATATGGAAGAGCTTTGCTTCCGGTTCCTGCGGGAGCGTTTCAAGGGCGAGATCCCCGCGGAGTATGAAGCGCGCCTGCGCACCGAGATCACGCTGATCAGCAAGATGGGCTATATCAGCTATTTCCTGATCGTTTGGGATTTTATCCGGTTTGCCCGGGAAAAAGGGATCCCTGTGGGTCCGGGCCGCGGATCGGCGGCGGGAAGTCTCGTGGCTTACGCGCTTTACATCACGGATATCGATCCCATCAAACACCACCTTTATTTCGAGCGGTTCCTCAATCCCGAACGCGTGAGCATGCCGGATATTGATATCGATTTTTGCTACGAGCGCCGCGATGAGGTGATCGACTATGTGAAACGTAAATACGGTGCTCAAAATGTGGCCCAGATCATCACGTTCGGGACCATGGCGGCCAAGGCGGCCGTGCGTGACGTGGGACGCGTGATGGGGATCCCGTACGGCGAAGTGGACCGCATCGCGAAACTGATCCCTCTGGAACTCAAGATCACGCTTAAACAGGCGCTCGAGCGCGAACCCCAGCTCAAAGAAATGGTGGCGAACGATGTCCGGATGGCGCAACTGATCGAGACCTCCCAGGCGCTCGAGGGACTTTCGCGTCACGCCTCGATCCACGCTGCCGGCGTTGTGATCTCGGACGTGCCGCTCACGGATCATGTGCCGCTTTATAAGACAGAGGACCAGGTTTGCACGCAATACACCATGAAAGACCTGGAGAAGATCGGTCTCCTCAAGATGGACTTTCTGGGGCTCAAGACGCTGACGGTGATCGATGAAACGGTCAAGATCGTTCAAAAGATGCACGGTGTGAAAGTCGACATCGTGAAGCTCCCGGAGGACGATCCCGAAACCTATGAAATGCTTTCCAAAGGCGATGCGCTCGGGGTGTTCCAACTTGAAAGTTCGGGGATGCGTGACCTTCTCAAAAAAATGAAGCCGAGCCACTTTGGCCATCTCGTGGCGTTGCTTGCGCTCTATCGCCCGGGACCTCTCGGGAGCGGGATGGTGGACGATTTCATCAAGCGCATGCGGGACCCGAAGCTCATCCAATACGATCACCCGGCTCTTGAGCCCAGCTTGAAAGAGACCTACGGCGTCATTCTTTATCAAGAACAGGTGATGCGTATTGTCAGTGACCTCGCCGGTTTCACGCTCGCCCAGGCTGATTCCCTGCGCCGGGCGATCGGAAAAAAGATCCCGGAGGTCATGGCGAAGGAGAAGAAGGCTTTTGTGGACGGCTCTCTGAAGCGCGGGGTCAAGGAAAAGGTCGCGGAGAAGATCTGGGAGCTGATCGATTACTTTTCGGGGTACGGTTTCAACAAATCCCACTCCACAGCCTATGCGGCTGTGTCCTATCAGACGGCTTATTTGAAAGCGCATTATCCCGTGGAGTTCATGACGGCGCTTCTCACCTCGGAAATGAACAATACCGACAAAGTGGTGCAATACATCGAAGCCACTAAGAAAATGGGGATCGATGTCCTGCCGCCCGCGGTCAATGAAAGCTTTTCAGATTTTACCTGCGTGGGGAATCATATCAGGTTCGGGCTTGCGGCCATCAAGAACGTCGGATCGACCGCGATCGAATCCATTATTGCGACCCGGATGAAAGACGGGCCTTTCCGTTCGCTCTTTGATTTTGTCCAGCGCGTGGATCTCCGGACCTGTAATCACAAAGTGTTGGAGAGCCTGATCAAGTGCGGCGCTTTCGATGAATGGAAGCTCCACCGTTCCCAGCTCATGGCGATGCTGGATGCGGTTCTGGGAATGGGTGCGAATGTCCAAAAGGACCGCAGCCGAGGTCAACTTTCTTTTTTTGAAAACAACGGAGGAGGGCAGGAAGGTTTTCAGGATCCGCAAGCCGAGGTCCCGGATATTCCCGAGTGGCCGGAGAACCAGAAACTGGCGTATGAACGCGAGCTGATCGGTTTCTATGTTTCCTCCCATCCTCTTTCCAAATATGCCAAGATCCTCAAAAGTTATGCGACCGCGACGACGGCCAATCTTTCGGAATTCAATCACCAGGCCGAAGTGACGATCGGCGGGATCATTGACACCATGAAAGAGATCCTGACGAAGAAGGGCGACAAGATGGCGTTTTTAAGTCTTCAGGATCTGAACGGTTCTTGCGAAACCGTTGTGTTCCCGAGTGTTTATAAGGCCGCCGGGACTTTGATCCAAAAGGATGCGCTTATCTTTGTCAAGGGGAAGGTCGACGCGCGTGACGATGTGGCAAAACTCCTGGCCGAGGAGATCGTTCCCCTCGAGGAGGTTCCCAAGCGCTATACGCGTATGATCGCGATCAACCTCAAGACCGCGGGGCTGGGGACCGAGGTCCTGCAGGAAGTGCGCAAGATCCTCAAGGCCCACAAAGGAAATACCCCCGTTTACCTCACGCTTCAGGACCCCAGAGGGCGCATGACGGTCCTGGATTCAGGCGACAACCTCAAGGTTTCGACCTCGGATAAACTCTTCAAAGAACTCGAACATCTTTTAGGCGAAAATTCCGTCAAAATCCGATCGTAGAACCTATTTTTTTAAAAAAGATCATGAAAACCAGAGTTAACTCCAATTATCGCTTGAAGTTACAACTTAAATCGCTTGACAAAGACATTTTGATTTGCTATTTTTTTGCATCTTCAAACAGGATAAGCAGTTGGGTAAAAACTCCCTTGCTTCTTCGTTAAAGGAGGTGGGCACTTGACTAAAAAAGATATCGTGATGAAAGTTTCGAACGAAACGAATCTCACCCAGATCGATGTCAAGAAGATCGTCCAGAAAACCCTCGATGTGATTTCCGAAAGTCTTCAGCGCGGCGAAACGGTGGAGCTTAGAAATTTCGGTGTGTTCAAAGTCAAAAATCGTCGAGGCCGCTTGGGACGGAATCCGAGGACCGGCGAAGAGGTGACCGTTCCCGAAAAGAAGGTCGTGGTGTTCAAGCCGGGACTCATTTTGAAGATCAAGGTGAAATAGGGAGTGTCGGACGCGCCCGGATATTCTGTGACGCGAAAGTGATTTTTAATGATTTAAGGAGGCAGTATGGCAGAAAAAGGCAAGGTCAAATGGTTCTCGAACGTCAAGGGTTTCGGATTCCTGCGTAAGGAAGGCGAGGAGCGGGATATTTTCGTCCATTACTCCGTGATCCAGGGAGAAGGCTATAAGAGGCTCAATCCCGACGAGGAAGTCGAGTTTGAGATCGTGGAAGGGGAAAAAGGACCGCTTGCCCAGAATGTTGTCCGCCATAAAAAGCCGAAAGAGGAAGCGAAAGCTGAAGCCGCTCCCGAGGCCAAGAAGGAAAGCAAGAAGAAAGAAGAGCCGGCCAAAAAGTAAGCCGGTATTTTCACGCTTTTCGGTGTCATCTTAAATGTCCATCGACCCGCGGGATTCTTTCCCGCGGGTCTTTTCATTCCCGAGCTTATAAAGGATCGCGATGTCCGAAAGAAAAAAATCGAGAAAATTACGCCGGTTCTTCACCTCCCAGACCTTACAAAATACTCCGCATGATCTTTGGCTCGAACCGGACGAAACCCATCATCTTCGGGACAGCATTCGTCTCAAGCCGGGGGATGCCTGTCTTGTGACGGATGGCAACGGCGGCGAAGCGGAAGCCGTGGTCGGCGCGTTTGCCCTGGACGGCCGCGCTTGTCTTCACATTCAAAGGATCCTCATAAAAACGGGTTCTTTTAACGATCACATCACACTCCGTGTTTTTCCGGCAATGTTGCGCAAGGGGAAAACAGACCTTTTGGTCGAGAAAGCCCAGGAACTTGGGGTCCGCGAGTTCCATCCGATTGTCTCGGAGCATTGCGAGGTCCAAATTGCGGAGGGAAGGGCCGCAAAGATCCTTGAACGCTGGAACCGCGTTGCCCGCGAGGCCAGCAAACAGTCCGGGAATCTCAAACTCCTCCGGATCGAAGCGCCTCGAAGTTTCAAAGAAGTTCTCGGGGACCTTTCCCATGATGAGCCCGTTGTGATCTTTCATCCCGGACCGGATTCGGTCACTTTTCCGGAATGGTTTGCCGAGGTCCGGGGACTTAAGACCACGACCCACGCGCTGAATATTTTTATCGGGCCGGAGGGCGGTTTTTCCGAAGACGAGATCCTCTGGGCGAAATGGCACCGTAAGGAGAAAAACCTTTGGCTTGTCGGATTGGGGGAAGTGCTTTTCAAGGCCGACACCGCCTTCGTCGGGATCGTGGCTACGCTTAGGTTCTCCGGTATTCTTTCCAAATGATCATGAACGCATCTTCTTCCTCAAAAAACGTCCGCTTTTACACGCTCGGTTGCAAGGTCAATCAGTACGAGACCCAGGCCATGCGTGAGGCCCTGGAGCGGAAAGGCTACCGGGACATTGAAGGACAAAAGGGCGTTCCGTGCGATCTCGTTGTGGTGAATACTTGCACCGTGACCCAGGATTCGGATCGGACGAACCGGTACTGGATACGGCGTCTCCGGCGCGAGCATCCTCAAGCGCGGCTCGCGGTGACCGGTTGCTATACCGAGAAGAACCGCACGGATCTCGAAGCGATGCCGGAAGTGGACCTTATTTTCTCGAACCACGAGAAGCCCTCGCTTGCCGAGAAACTTTTGAACTCGGCGGATGTTTGCGGCGCAGTGCGTCCGGACAAGGAAGCGGCTTTTATGCCGCTTTCCATTTCGCGATCCGAAGGAAAGACTCGCGCCTATGTGAAGGTGCAGGATGGCTGTGATCATGCCTGCAGTTTCTGCAAAGTATCGATCGTGCGCGGGCCTTCCCGCAGCCGCGTGTTATCCGAGATCCTGGATGAGGTGGTGCGGCTCCGGGACGGTGGCTACCGGGAGATCATTCTGACGGGCATCCAACTCGGGGCTTATGGGTCTGATCTGGAGACTCATTCCGGAAAGAGGGCGTATCCTTTGCGGAATGTGATCGAAGCATGCGCACGGGTCGAGGGAGTCGAGCGCATCCGTTTGAGCTCGATCGAACTTACGGACCTTGGCGAACCTATTCTCGAAGCCTTTCAAAGCGTTTCGAAACTTTGCCCGCACATCCATCTTCCGCTTCAAAGCGGAGACAACGAAGTGCTTGTGCGGATGAACCGGCGTTACACGCGGGAGGAGTATCGGGACGTGG
>Ga0209749_1002882_pt1 | contig 10414 bp, 13 predicted proteins | sample EPASupsiteSAE347_FD_187267 | JGI IMG/M metagenome (GOLD analysis project Ga0209749, IMG submission 187267) | Bioremediated contaminated groundwater from EPA Superfund site, New Mexico - Sample SAE3-47 (SPAdes) (version 2) | ecosystem: Environmental > Aquatic > Deep subsurface > Groundwater >... | reverse complement strand
CCGGAAGAAGAATTTGTAGTATACAAGGCATTATATTGAGAATGATGAATATGGATTAGACCTTTAAAAATGTTTTTAGAAACAATAGAAAGAGATTGAAAATCTATAAAAAGATTTAAATACATAGAAAATTAATTTTATAACTTTATAAAAAATATATGCAACACATCGCAAGAAAAGTAATAGAAATTTATTTGAATGAGAAAAAAATTCCAACTCTGGATGAGCTCGGAATTTCAAAACACCCAGACTTAAATACTAAAAATTTGAGTTTTGTAACATTATATAAAGACTGACAGGTTATTTCTTCTAGTGGTAGAATTAATCTAAAAAAACTGAACACAATCGCAGAATTAATAGAAAATTCCTTATTTTGTCTTAAAGATCCAAGATTTATAGAAGCCATAAAAAACCCAGCTGAAATTAATAATGTTAATTTCAGAGTTGATATAATCACACCTTCTCAAAGAGAAGTTATAAACAAAATTGATGAAGTTGATATTAAGAAAAATTGACTAATTTTAATTAGTCAGAACCACTGAAAAATCTGAGTAATTCTCCCAAATATCGCAAATCTTATCACTACAAATGAAGATTTATTTACATTAGTTTGTAAAAAAGCCGAGTTAGATCCGGCCACACTTAAAGAAGAAGACTATATTCTCTACAAAATCGAATCTACAATTTTTAGCGATTTTTAAGGAAATTATTATTTTCAAACTCAAAAATTTGTCATTTTGAGCTTGTCGAGAAATCTATTTACTTAAAAAAATACCTTTTTAAAAAATGGTAGAATTAAATTAATAGATCCTTCGACTACGCTCAGGATGACGAGGAGGGACACTCGAAATGACAGTGTAGAAATACAAACAAAAAATTCAATTTAAAATAATTAAATAAAACTAAAATATGACCATATTTTCTGTAAATATTTTTTGAATTACTATAGCTCCGAGTTATTATTGATTAATGTATGGCCTCGGTTTTATTGCGGGTTATTTAATTATCAAGAAAAGATGACTATTATCGGAAGTACTGTTTGATAATCTCACTTTGTATATATTTTTTGGAGTGATACTCGGAGGAAGATTTGGTTATATTCTGTTTTATAATTTATCTTTTTATCTACAAAACCCAAGTGAAATCCTGAAATTCTGGCATTGATGAATGAGTTTTTTTGGCGGTGCTATTTGAGTAATTTTGGCGATGATATTATTTGCGAGAAAATACAGAAAAAATTTCTATGATATTGCGGATAATGTCGTGACAATACTGCCAATTTGACTTGGACTTTGAAGAATATGAAATTATCTAAATAAAGAGCTTCTATGATTTAAATATTCGGGATTTTTGGCAGTTTATAAGAACTGAATTTGATATTTTCCTTCTCCGCTTATGGAAGCTTTACTTGAATGAATAGTTTTATATTTTATATTAAGTTTTTTATTTAAAAGAAGAAAATACCTAGGGCAGATTTGATGAGGATTTCTATTTTTTTATGGAGTTTTTAGGTTCTTAATTGAATTTGTCAGAACTCCAGATGTACAAATCTGATACATATTTTGATGGATAACTATCGCTCAAATAATGAGTATTCCAATGATTTTAATTTGACTATATTTTTGATTATTTTTTAAAAAATACCCTCACAATGCAAAATAAAACAATTTCAAATACACTAATTTTAATAAGTTTATTAGTAACTTTATTGAGTTTTATCTCAAACTCTATTCTTCAATTTTGAATGAATTTATATTTTGTAATGATGTGAAATTATATCTGAGTTTTAGCTCAATTTACACTCTATCAATTCCTACATTGATGATTTTTGCACTTACTTTCAAATTCAATATTTATCTATTTATTCTGAAACCAAATAGAGGCTTTAATTTGAAAAAATAAATATATTTTGTTTTTTGTTTTAAATACAATATTTGTCGGAATTTCACTTTTATTTTTGAGTAGTGGGAATACAATCTGAATAAGTGGCTTTGCTATGGCATTACTCGCTTATTATTTTCTTGAATTAAAATGAAGAAATCACCCAGATTACAAATGAGCTTTATTTTTTTTAATACTAAATATTAGTATCTGATTGTGATCTAATATAAGTTTTGTTGGTCATCTTAGTGGAGCTATTTTTGGGGCAATTTTCTATTATAGTTTGAAAAAATTTAAATACTAAATCAAACTCCTCCAAAACTTTATATCATTAATTTTACTCCAAACTTCTTTAATTTCATCTTTTACTTTATCTAAATCCTCATCAGAAAAATCCACATTTACAAAAGGATATTTACCATCCTTTCATTCTACAAACTCTATTGCAAGAGAATTTACACTATACTTGGAAGCGAGAGTATTATCAAGATCAAACATTATTTTATAAAAAAGTAGTTGGCGGAAATATTTGCCATCTCAAGACTGAGTAGCTCATTTTATATCATTTAAGCTTCTAGTCTTCCCTGTTTTATAATCTACCAAAATTACTTCATCATTACTTGCTGGCTCGATTTTATCTATTTTACCTGTTAGTGGAATTCAATCAAAAACTATATTTTTAGACCTAAAATTATATTCAAGTTCAAGCGGTAATTTAAATTCTATTTTATTATCATACCACCCGTTAAGTCATGTAATTCATTTTTCTTTAAGTCTTTCAAATTCCTCTTTTGACAGTATTTCCTTATTAAGTAGCCAAATAAAATATTTTTCTAAAAATGTCTTATCTGGAGGATTTCCACTTTTTTTAAATTCTAGATAAAAATATTCAAGAGTTTTATGGTAAACTTTACCAAAAATCGTAAATTCATTATCTTCAAATGGGTACTTAAAAATCACATCGCGAAGGAAAAATCTTGGATCTTCTATAAATTTATTAAGGTCTGATGCTGAGAGTTTATAATTTTTAAGAAATTCTTGAATATAAAGTTCTTCTTCTCTGTCAACTAATGAATCAAAAGAGATAATTTTAAATTCATTTTTTACAATATTATCGAGATTTACATTTTCAACCATTTTTGGTGTAAGCTCTATTTCCTGTAAAAATTCAGACTGCAATTTGGCTTTATTGTCAACTCAAGCAGGAAAAGATAGACAAAGTTTTTTCTTCGCTCTAGTTAAACTCACAAAAAACAATCTTCTTTCTTCTTCATTTTCAACTTCTTTAGCTAATCATTCGGTAATATTAGAGCCTATAATTCAAAATGGAAGCTTAATTTTTTCAATTACCCTTCTAGATCACCAATTTCAAAGAAGAATTGATGGAATGAAAACATTTTCAAATTCAAGTCATTTTGACTGATGAGCTGTCATTATCTGAACTCCAGCAACGCTCGATTTTAAGATATTTCTAGAAATTGTAAGATTATATTTATAAAAATAACTGATTTTCTTGAAAAATATAACTGGTGTAATATCCTTATCTAATTCTACCAATTTTTTCACGTAATTTAAGAGCGTGAAAATGTCTTCTAAATCAGAGAAATTTCAATTTTTCTCCACAAATTCTATGAAACTAAACTTCTCTAAAATTGTTTTGAAAAAATTGTAAAAATTAGAACTAAGTTCCGCTTGACAATCGAGTATTTTCCCTACAAAGTTTGTAATTTTGTCTCCCCCTGTAATTTTTTGATCTATTCCACTTTGTTCTTGTTCAAAAAAAGCCTGCTGTAAATCAGTTGGTTTTGAAATGGAGGCTAGAAAATCAGAGTTTGAAATTAGTTCAAATAATTTTTTCTTTAGTTCTGGCTTGTAATTTAGATTATAGAGCTTTCTTAAGATTATCAAAATATCTAGTTTATTAACATCTGCTATTGGACTTCTTAAAATATTTGCTAATTTTGTATCATCTTTATATGGGTCTATAATAACTTCAATTAGCGACAAAAGTAGTTTTACAAATTTAGACTTTAGGATATTTGATTTTAGTTTGCTTTCTACTGGAATTGAGTTTGTTTGCAAAAAATCCGAAAAACTCTCAACTTCGCTATTTGTCCTCACAATTATTGCAATATCTTCGTATTTTTCTCAAGTCTCAACTAATGCCTTAATCTGGTCTAGAATAAAAGCTTTTTCCTCAATATCATTTTTACAAATAAATAAATCCGGAGCACTATCAAAGCTCTTATTTGAAACAAGTTCTTTCGAAAGACCTTGAATAAAATTAGAAATTCTTGATTTATTATGATTAATAGAGCGAGATGCAACATCCAAAATTCCTTGAGTAGACCTGTAATTTTGCTTTAAAACTACAAATTTTGTAGCTTCGTATTTCTTAGAAAAATAAAGCATATTTTCAAGATTTGCTCATTGAAATCTATAAATACTCTGATCATCATCTCCCACTACCATTACATTTTTATCATCACTTTCGCTCAATATTAAGTCAATAATTTCATTTTGTGCATTATTTGTATCTTGGTATTCGTCAATCATTATAAATTGGTATTTTTCCGCATAATTAAGCCTTAAATTCTGGTCTTCTTTAAATTTTTTCAACACAAAATCAATCATATCAGAAAAATCATAAAGTCATCTTTCATTTAAAATTTGTAAATATTTCGCATAAATATCGTTTAATTCTGTAAGTTTTAAAATATGTTTTTCTCATTTTTCTTTTTCGCTTGTATATTTTTTAAGTTTTTGATCAATTAAATCTAAAGCTTCCTCGTAATCTTTTCTCTGCTGCTCAATAATTATTTCAAATTGCTTAATATCAATTCACTCTTGTTTTAGCTTCGAAATGCTATCTTTAATTGATTTTAAAAAATGATATTTATCAAACTGAGAACTAAGCGCTTCATAATTTCCAGCATCTATAATGCTCTCTAAAATCTCAATTTGCTCAATATCATCAATGGTCTTAAAGGCTCTAAAAGAAAGGAATTTCTCTGGAAAATCCGAAATTACATCATTACAAAAAGAGTGAATTGTAGAAACATTTATCTTATAACTATCAGCCCCAATAAACTCAAAAAGCCTTTTTTTAAGCGAAATAATCCCAGCCTCCGTGAAAGTCGTAATCAAAATATTTCTCGGGTCCACTCAAGTTTTCAAAATAATATTAGCTGCCCTCAAGGCCATAATCTGAGTCTTCCCTGTCCCAGGTCAGGCCACAACCATCACAGGTCCATAAATACTATCCACAGCATTTTTCTGCTCAGTATTTAGAACATTATAGGCCTTTTCAAAGTTTTGAGTGTTTTGCATAAGTTACATTAAATTAATTACTTTATACACAAAGTATATATCTAAATTCTAAAAGTCAAAAGATTTTTCAAAATTATCAAAAACTTTCAAAATAATACCGCTTTTTCGACATAAATCAAATGATAATTTAGGAAGATTCAAATTATTTATTTTTGTTTGATTATTTTAAGGAAAAATTATAATAGAGGTAAATTTAGTTTTAAATTTGAAAAAATGATAAATAGTTATGATATTAATAAGCTTCCTACTGATTGATATTTAGTTATGCCTTTATCTATGAGTAGATTGGAAAATTGGAAATGACAAAGTCCTGATGATTGTTTTGAAATAATTGAATATTTTGAAAATAAAGTTAGTCAAGTTGGTATAGATTTTTTATTTATATATACGAATTGACTCTATTATAATAACGATGAGTCTGCTTTATCTGTGAGAAAAAGAACTAATCAACAAATGATTAATCACAAAAATAGATTATTAAAACTATTAATGAAAAGTAAAAAATATATACCTCAAGCAGCTCATTTTATTCCATGGGATTATATAGTTTTAAATTCACCGCAATTTTCAGAATATTACCAAACTCTAATAAAATTAAAAGAAACTGACGAAGAATTTAAATTTATTTTAGAAGAATGACTGGCAGGAAGAGAAAACACAGAGGCTAATATAAATTTTTTTATTGAGGAAATTATAGTCACCCATTTAATTAGACAAAAATTAATTGAGTTTCCAAAAACTCTGGTTAGACAAGATAAATTTCGTCTAGTAATCTATCCAGGTTCATATTTAAAAGCAGATTTATATCAATGGAAAAATAAAATACTTCCTCAATTTGAAAATTCAAATGAAAATGATAATCCCTATTATGCTTCTCAATATGATTTCGAGAAAAAAATAATAAATAATTTTGATAATTTATAACCAAACTTAAGTATGTCTCATCATGAACACTTTAAGGCTTATGTAGCCGCCTATCTTGTACTGGTTAAGGATGGACAAATTTTGCTTCTTAGACGCTTCAATACTGGCTATCAAGACGGAAATTACAGTTTGGTGGCTGGACATCTTGATGGAAGCGAAACAACCAAGCAATGTATTATTCGAGAAGCCAATGAAGAAGCCGGAATTAAGATAAATCCAGAAGACCTTGAAATAGTTCATACTATGCACCGTTTAGCACCTGACAGAGAATATTTTGATATTTATCTTCGTGCAGAAAAATGGACTGGCAACATCACCAATATGGAACCGAATAAATGTGATGAACTCAAGTGGTATCAAATGGATAATCTACCAAACAATATGTTACCAGAGATAAAACTTGCCTTAGAAAATATTAACAAAGATATACATTATGGTGAGTTTGGTTGGGAGTCTTAATAATATTAAAAGTTGATTTTAATTTTGATTATTTTATATAATTTATATACTGGATTTACAAATTATACCTTATCTAATTTCTTATGAAAACATCTAATATTCCTACATCTAATCAAAAAATTGTTGGTCCTGAGAGATTAGAGGAAAAGAGAAATATAAAAAAATTGAAAGATGCGAACGAAAAAAGAAGAAGAGCTATAGAGGCGATTGTTAGATATTCAGATAGTCTGGATTGGTAAAATAATATGAAAAATATATGAGATTTGATTTTATAAATAATACCTGGGATATCGCACATGAGCATTGACATAATGCTTTTATGTTACTTTCAGAAGTCTATAAATTAGAGTGTTTATATGAAAATAATCAAGCTTGAATCCCTAAATATGGAAGTACTGAGTGGTGAAATTCTCAACATCTCAAAAAATTATCAGAGAATCATATTCTTAGTAAGAATCTATTCCGTAAATATTCAGGCTCAATCTTATTTTTTCAAGCAATGATGGAATCATTAATAAATGATGCTTATGAAAATATTTTAAATCCCCATAGCACCAAATTTAATGAAGAAATTTTACAAACCCTACACAATAAGACTGAATATAAAAATTTATCTTTTGAATCAAAATGGGAAAATTTTCTTAAAAAATTAAATATAGATAGTTCTGATTTTAAAAAGTATAAAATAAATATTTATAAGCCATATCGCAATCTTATTGCTCATCCTGAATTACAAAAAAGAGATTCAAATATTTCAGATTTAAATAATTTAACATTTGAGATATTATATAATGGTTTTTTTGCTGGATGGAAAGCATATAAGGATTTATATGAAGCATTAGGTTTACCTCATTTGGAGTATAAAGATAAAACATCATGGGAAATTATGTGTGAAACATATAATATTCCAGTTTTTAAAAAATTAACACTAATATAAAAATCACCATGAAAATCACATTTGTTACAACTTGAGGAACGATAGATAAGGATTATGCATCTTGCGCGGGAAATTATAATTTTGAGATTGGGGAGCCGGCGATAAATAGGATTTTGGAGAAGGTAAATCCAAATTTTTTGTATGAGGTTATTTCAATTTTGAAAAAAGATAGTCTAGATATAGATAATAAAGATAGGGATTTGATTTTTGATGTATGTAAAGATATTAAAAATAACAAAATAATTATCACCCACGGAACTGATACTATGGTAAAAACTGGGGAAAGATTAAGTGAAATAAAAGATAAAGTGATAATTTTGGTTGGTTCTTCAAAACCTGAAAAATTCAAGGGTTCAGATGCCTCACTTAATATTGGTTGTGCGATTGGTGCGGTTAATTGTATAAAAAATTGAGTCTATATTGCGATGAACTGAAGAATTTACGATTGGGATAATTGCCAAAAAGAAAGTGAAACTGGTCAGTTTATTTGTAATTAGATTATATTTTAAATTTTTTATTTTTTAATGTTAAAAATATGCTTACAATTCTAGATTATTCACTGATTATAGCTTATATCATTATCGTTTTAATAGTGGGCTTATTTACGGGAAAAAAAGAAACAAAAGAAGAATTTCTAATTGCAGGAAGAAAGTTAAATTTTCTAAACACTGCTGTTACACTTTTTGTTAACAAAGTTGGTGCTGGTATTTTACTAACTTATTCAGCCTTAGTATATCTTTATTGAGCTAGCGCTATATGGTATTTTATTGGTGCAATTTTTGGATATTTTGTATTTTATTTCTTTGCCAAAAAAATAAAAAAGTTAGCAGATGAAAAAAATTATTATACTCTCGCAGATTTTTTCTTTGATCAAAAAGGGAAATTGGCAGGATTTTTAGTATCACTTGTTGTGGTTATATCAATGTTTGGATGGGTAGTTGTAAATTTTACAGGAGGTGCAAAAATATTAACAGAATATTCTCCTATTAATTTTGAATGGGCGGTAATTATTATGTGATTTGTTGTTTTATCTTATTTAACAATTGGCTGATTTAAGGCAGTTGTAAAAACTGATTTTATTCAAGCTTTTGGGTTATTTACAATTCTATGATTAATAATCATCTCACTTATGTTTAATATTTCTACTTTCTCGCAAATTAAAATTGATTTTTTTAATATTCCCATGGGTCAAATTATTAATTTCTTTTTGGCTGGTCTGTTATTTCCTTTTGCTTCTGCCGAGCTATGGCAGAGAGTTTACGCTTCTAAAAACATTGAAAATTTAAAAAAATGACTAATAATAGGATCTGCACTCTATATTATTGTCGGAATACTCCTCATGCTTATTGGATTAATAATAAAAACAAGTCTACCAAATTTAACTACAGATATTGTACTAGTTGTTGGATTAAATAAATTATTACCTGTAGGTTTTGCCTGATTGCCAATTATACTTTTTTGTTTTGCTGCGATGTCATCAACAGACACTTATTTATTTTCTTCAAATGCTTCACTAGTTCAAGATTTATTATTAAAATTTAATTTCATCAAAAAAGAAAACTTACTAAAAATGATGCGAATATCTATTATTTCATTAACAATTTTTGCAATTATTTTATCTATAATAATAAAAAATCTTGTAGATACTGCATTCTTCTTTGTTGCATTAATGATGTCGCTAGGATTACTGGTTTTAATTATTTGGATTAATCCAAAAATCAATAAATATAGTATAAATCTATCTATTTTATTTAGCTTGGTTGGAGTAATTTTACTAGCAATTTTAAATGGAATTTCTACATCATTAGTTGTATATAGCTTATGATTATGTGTAGCAGGATTAATTATTGGAAGTTGATTTAATTATTTTAAAAAATAATTTTATTTGCATTTTAAAATATGTACACAAAAATATTATTTTGGACTTTTATACTTCTTGGCATCTGACTTGAGATTGTGTGAGATGTTTTCTTTAAAAAATGGACTATAGAAAATAAACCAATCTTGTTATGGGTAGGTTTTATAATTTATGCTATTGGTGCATTATTTTGGGCCTTATCCTTAAAATATGAAATGTTATCAAAAGCAATTTCAATTTTTACAATTTTAAATTTGGTAATTGTGGCGTTAATTGGTATAATCTTTTTTAAAGAAAATATTTCCTTACTTGGTAAAATTGGCATATTTCTTTGAGTAATAAGTATTATTTTAATTGAAAGAGGTTAGATTTATAATTTAATCGGTATGGAAATACAAAAAATAAACATTTTATCTTACTGGCAAACGGTTAATCAGCAAGAAAAACATGTTGCAAAAGTTCAAGAAGAATTCAGACAAAACATTCGCGAACTTTCTACACCATTTTCAGTAATATTAGAAAGAGTTCATGAGGCAGAACAGAAATGAGCTAAAATTAATATTATTGTTTAAATTTATGGAAAAACTTATATTTACAAAATCTATTCTAAAAGAAAGGCTACCAAATGAAAACAGGCTGATTTCTGTGATGTCAAGGCATACTTTAGAAGACGGGATAACACCAGATGAAAGAATTATAGAGGGAGTTAGTTTTGATGAATGGAAGGTAGAATTTGCACCTCCTGCCAAATTAGTTTGAGCTTATTACAGAAAAGAAATATCTTGGGAAGAATATGAGAAAAAATATTTAGAATTTTTACGAAGTAAAGAGATAATTGATAAAGTTATATCTTTTGCAAAAAGATGTGTAGAGGAAATAATTACACTTGAGTGTATTGAAGAAACAGCCGAAAAATGTCATCGCCGTGTACTTGCTGAAGAATTACAAAGACATCAAAGTGAATTGAAAATTGTTCATTTATAAATAAATTTTAATATGATAACCCCCGTTCACATCGCATTTGA
>Ga0209749_1002877_pt1 | contig 10428 bp, 8 predicted proteins | sample EPASupsiteSAE347_FD_187267 | JGI IMG/M metagenome (GOLD analysis project Ga0209749, IMG submission 187267) | Bioremediated contaminated groundwater from EPA Superfund site, New Mexico - Sample SAE3-47 (SPAdes) (version 2) | ecosystem: Environmental > Aquatic > Deep subsurface > Groundwater >... | reverse complement strand
CAAAAAACGTTTTTATTTTATTTATAGCACACAACAATCGAACAATAAGCAAAACATACAATAAAATAAGAACCGTGGCGCCCAAAAATCCCCACTCTTCGCACAAAACTGAAAAAATAAAATCCGTACGCCGCTCAGGCAAAAATGCCAGCCTGTTTTGCGTGCCATGCAGTAATCCCTTCCCAAACCATCCGCCAGAGCCGATAGCAATTTTCGACTGTTCAACGTGGTAACGTTCACGCCGACGATCTCCAGCGCCTAAAAACACTTCTATACGCTTTCGCTGATACGGCTTCAGACACACATAAAACACGGGGGCCAAAATAGTACCAACAACCAACGCATACAAAAAAAACTTTTTTGAAAGACCGGCATACCACAACATAACCATACCGGTAAGCGCAATAATAAGCGCAGTTCCCAAATCAGGTTGCTTGAGAACTAGAATAAAACTTAACCCCAACACAATAAAAATTGGTACAAAAGTACGCAACCGAAAACTTTCAGTCGGCGATTCACCCTGCAAGTAATACACGATAAAGGGCGGCAAAAATAACTTGGCAAGTTCGGATGGTTGAAAACGAAGAATTTTGATATCTATCCATCGCTGTGCTCCCATACCTATGCTGCCCTTAATAAGGGTAAAAACCAATAAAATAATTATTATAAAATAAGCAAAATACCCCAACCGACATAACGTTCTAAAATCTATCAGACAAAACACAAGATAAATAAAAAGAGCAGCTCCAAGCCCCACAAGTTGTTTAATTACGTAGGAAGAGTAAGGAGATTCGGGTACGTATGTTGAACTGTAAATAAAAACAATGCTAAATATCGCCAAAAAAGCACACAATGCAAGCGTTGCCCAATCAACGCGCGCTAACCGCTCTAACGACAACATGCATTTCGCTTAAATGGAAATGGTAACAATTCGGTCACTGAGGTCTGCACGTATGTACCATCAATTTTTACGATAAACACAAGCGCATCAGTACAAAGCTCATACATAATTTGGCGACAAGTACCACAAGGAGACAGACCATCCTCCGTTACAACTGCAAGCGCCCGCACCGCCCGATGCCCATCCAAAAATGTATTGGCAAGCGCTAATCGCTCAGCACAATTCTGTAGCGTACTGGTAGCAGCTTCAACATTAGCCGCCGACACTATTTTCCCAGATTCCGTAAGAACAGCAGCACCAACTGCATAATGCGATCGTGGACAATAGGCACGTTCACGCGCTTTTAATGCTTCTTCTATCAGTTGCGTAATTTCGTTGTTTGTTACACCCATAATAGTTTCACCATTGTTTATAGATACACGGACACAATAATCCCCCGCTCGGGACGGGGGATTATATTAGCACAGAGAGTAAAAACTAGCAAAAGCTAAACGATTTTATGGCAGCGATAAGTGTATCTTTATGTTCATCCCAATTATCGGCAAGTACCGCACCGGTAACCACATACGCCGTACCATTTTTTATCGTAATTAACTGTGCGTTATGCACCTTTTGATCATCACCCAGCGTAATAATACCCTGAAGAAGGACTGCCTTATCATCTTTGAGATCAAGTTTTTCCTCAGCCACAACTTCGTAGGTTTTTACGACTTTAGGGTAAAGTTCCTTTGCTGCTGCAATATAGCCGTCTAAGTCAAGATCTTGTGCTGGTTCACAAACAATATTAATATTAGCCGCTTTATGTGCTTGTTGCGCATCAACCCCATCCCATGACGAGAAAAATATGAGCGTGCCCATAATTCCAGAATCATCGGTCTTCCAACCAACGGGCGGGCACATACTAAAACCATGCTTTTCGTTCTTATAGATTTGACCGGTTGCTTTGTCACTCGCCAAACTAATGACTGAATCGGCAACAACCTCTGCATGCGCAAAGCCGCTCAACAGAACCAAGGCCAAAAACGTACGATTAACCATACATACTCCTTATGGACAAACGTTATGGAAAAATATTTCACATATTTACTACTCAACTATGTGCACAAAACTGGTCGGGGCGGCGAGACTCGAACTCGCAACCCCTCGCTCCCAAAGCGAGTGCGCTACCAATTGCGCTACGCCCCGAACATGTTATATGCAACATCTAAGATACTAACGCTTTTACAAATTCTTGCAACTTTTTTGTGGACAATTGTTCCCCAAAAGCTACCCTTGACCCAATAAGGAAGTACCATGAAAAAACTCTTTCTTAAGATTATACCATACGCACTATACGGCAACCTTTTAGCGGGAGCGTTTTTAGAAGAATCAGAAACAGAATACACAACCAAAGAAGCCAATGTGTACTTTTTACGCAAAATTGTACAAAAATTAAAAGACACAGACCCAAATATTGGACCTGAATGGGGCCACTACCCAATTCATTGCGCACTATGTCATCAAAACCTTGCTGAGTTGATAGCCCTTTTACAGCATGGTGCGTGGCTTAACGTAAGAACACGAGACACAAACTATCCATTAAAACTTGCCGAAGAAATTCTGCGTGGACAAGGATATAAGACTTATGCACGTTTGCTACAATACGATACATGTGTGGCACAATACGAACTGCTTAAATCTTTGAGTGATTACGTTTTACAGCTAAACCAGGTTCATGCCACTGAATATTATACACATCGAGGTATTTCACGTAAAAGCACAAAGTTAATTCAAAAAGCAACACAAGATGCTAACGAAGCTCTTGCGCAATGTAGATTAGATGATTGGAGAGCCGAGCACCCAGGGCAAAGTTTGTCAAGGTTTATTTTGGATCGAGAATTGGGAGGGGCGCCGAGGCAAAGGCCGCATAGAAAATAGGCCCATAAAACTATGCCAAGAAAAATTGTTGATAAATATTTTTTCTAAACCCGATAGCAACAGTATAAATAACTTTACATTCATGCTTGGTGGTATATATAACACGAAAATTACCGACTCTTAAACGATACAAGACATAACGCGATTTTAACTTCTTGATATCTAAATTATTATCTTCTGATTGAAGCGTCCTGATTTTTTAAGTATTTTTTGTTTTGCTTCTCTATCAAGAGTATCTAAAAATTTTTCGGCAGTTTTAGAAAAAATTATTTTGTAGAGGACAAAATCGGGGTACGCCATTTTTTATTTTCTTTTGCGCATACTTTTTTCTATTTCATCAATAGTCTTTCCCTCTTCTGCTGATCCTTTTGCTAGTATTTTTTCTGCTTGTATGACATCATACAAATCTTCTAACTCTTCAATAAGTAATTTAAAGGTTTTGACATCAAGAACAACTTCAACTTTTTTGCCCTTTGTATCGATAATATATCGCGGCTTTACTGATGTTAATACTGATGTTTTCATAATTAATACTTTCATTATTATTTTTTTGAATATAACATAGACACGATTTTTATTCACGATGCTTGTGTTATATTCTCTTTATATGAAAAAAATTTTTCTTACTTTTATAACATGTCTGCTGGTTAATAATATTTGTGCTATGGCATATGCACGTCGCATTGCTGGAGTAACTGAAGAAGAAGTTGCCGCTGCAATGGAGCAGCGAAAACAATGCCCAGAGGGTTTGCTAAAAAATCTTACGCTCAAATTACATGATCTGTTACATGATTCCATTCGCAAACTCTCGCCCCATGATAATGACCTCATTTATTACACAACAAAATATTATCTCGATTGCGGCGCAGATCCTAATAGAATAATTAGAAAAGAGTGGGGCGTATTTCCTTTGACTTGGGCTGTAGAAATCAGAAATGGCTATAAAACTGTTGCCTTACTGCTCGCCTATGGTGCTGATCCGAATAAAGAAGGACACAATCCCCATTTTGGGGCACCTATAGCAGACGCAGCGGATCTAGAAATAACAAAGTTATTGGTGCGTGCAGGCGCCAGTCTTAATGCTACTGACCCATGGTCAGGTACAACACTACTCATGAAATTTTGTGGTTTTCCTCAAATTTATAATTTTGATAATTTTTGTAATTTAGATGCTGTTGTATGGTTATTAAGTCATGGAGCTGATCCTAATATTGGTTCTAGAATTGATTATGGTGATGGTTTGGTCTTTGCTATTAATTTGGCCATATCTCACGGGAGCTTATTTTATGTTATTGCACTACTTCAAATAGGGGCACGACTTGATATAGGTATATACCAGCAGCAACACCCCATAGAATGCGCCTACAGATTATGGCAAAATGGATCCAAGCGTCCCGAATCTGGCGATTATGAAACTCGAAGGGGCCCCCGAGATCCCATTGCACAAGCACAATATGAGTTTCTTATAGCCATAAATAATCATAAGCTTGATCCACACATTATCTATAAAATAAGTGAGTATGAAGCTATGGGGATCTCACATGATAGTGCCGAACTTATTCAGAAAGCAACACAAGAAGTGAACGAAGCATTTGCGCAGTGCAGATTAGATGATTGGCAATTTGAGCACCAAGGACAAAGTTTATCAAAACTTATTCTTAAGCGAGAACTCGGGTATACCAGACAAGGCAAAAGATAAATAAGACAAATTTGTTGGGGTGAGTGGTGGGGGTCGAACCCACGACCCTCAGAGCCACAGTCTGATGCTCTACCAACTGAGCTACACTCACCATAACACTTAAGAGTATAAATGCTTGATATAAAAAAATCAAAGCTTTTGCTTTTTCTCTTAAATTTTACTATAATTACAAATATAGAAAACAATTAATAAATTTGTTACTATTTTGTAGAAATCTCGTAAAAATTATGCGTGTAAAAAAACATCGCGATACTATCAGCGTTATTGGCGCTCGCGAGCACAACTTAAAAAATATATCCGTTGATATCCCCAAAAATGCGTTGGTGGTTATTACCGGCCCATCAGGTTCGGGTAAAAGTTCGCTTGCCATGGATGTGTTATACACCGAAGGCAAACGTCGTTATACCGAGTCCCTCTCATCATATGCCCGACAGTTTTTGGGCATAGCAAAAAAACCTAACGTAGACCATATCACGGGCCTTTGTCCGGCAATTGCCATTGAACAAAAAAGCGTTGGATCAAATCCACGATCAACCGTTGGCACCGTAACTGAAATTTACGACTATATGCGTGTATTGTTTGCGCGTATTGGAAAGTCACACTGCTACCGCTGCAAAAAAGCAGTCACGCAAGAATCACCCGAAAGCATCACGGCCCTTATCAACCATACATTTAGTGGACAAACAATAACTATCGCAGCGCCCATTATTCGCGAAAAAAAAGGCGAATTTGTCCAGCTATTGACCAGCCACTTTAATAACGGTTTTTATCGTTTTGTCATCGACGGAAAAACACAGATATTTAACGACAGCACAGATATTCAAAAACTTAATCTAAAAAAATCACGTACGCACACAATAGATCTTCTTATCGATCATCTCTTAGTTAGCCCAGAACAGGCAACACGCATACAAGAAGCCGTCGAAAAATCATTTGAGCTTGCCCAGGCACAAGTAAAGATTAGCAATCAAACAGGAAACGAACAGGCTTACTCATCACATCGTATGTGTTTAGACTGCGGCATATCACTTGACGAACTGGAACCACGACTATTTTCATTTAATTCACCGCTTGGAGCATGTCAATCTTGCCATGGACTTGGCATTACGCACCAATGGCCTTGGGGGGCAAACGACCCTGATGCATGGAAGTCACAATACCCCGATTTTTTTGGTAAGTATGCCACCGCACAGCTGTGTGCACAGTGTCAAGGCAAACGACTTAACCCACATGCACTTTCAGTATATATTGGTGGTCAAAACATCGATACTATCGCAAATCTTTCTATCAAAGATGCCCTATTGTTCTTTAAAAAACTCTCTCTTCCTGCCCATGAACACCATATAGCAGAACGACTTTTACAAGAAATTACTAACCGTCTCACTTTTTTACACAATGTTGGCCTAAGCTACATAACACTCGCACGCTCAATGCGCACCCTCTCTGGCGGCGAAGCACAGCGAATTCGCCTGGCGACTCAAATAGGCTCAGCGCTCTCTGGCGTGCTATATGTCATGGATGAACCAAGTATTGGACTCCATCAGCGTGATAACGCACGTCTAATAAAGACACTCAAATCACTGCGTGATCAGGGCAATACGGTAATAGTCGTTGAACACGATATGGAAACCATAAGAGCAGCTGATCATGTCATAGATATGGGACCAGCCGCAGGTATTCATGGCGGCAGTATAACGGCTACCGGCGCACCTCGCGCCATTATCAAAAATAACCATTCACTTACCGGTGCCTACCTTGCAGACAAAAAAGTTATACCGATACCGGAAAAAATACGAAAACCGCGCTGTTTTATGACATTACACAAACTCACACGCAATAATTTACGTGCCGAATCAGTTAAATTTCCACTTGGCGTTCTATGCGGCATTTCAGGGGTTTCAGGATCCGGCAAAAGCACTTTGATTATTGATGAGCTCGTGCCAGCGCTTGAACGGGAATTTAAGTTGCCGTATTCAAGTAATACCCGCGCGGTTTATCAAAATGCATCAGAAAGTTATTTAGAAGGTGCTCAATCGCTAGCTGGATTAGTAGTTATAGATCAATCACCTATCGGTCGAACGCCACGCTCAAATCCGGCAACTTATTTGGGAATTTTTGACGAAATACGTACACTTTTTGCGCGGCTACCAGAAAGTAAAGCCCGTGGCTATGACGCCGGTAGATTTAGTTTTAATGTACCAAATGGACGCTGCTTTGAGTGTAAGGGGGATGGGGATGTAACGGTAAGCATGCACTTACTTCCGGACGTTGTTACCACCTGTAAATCGTGCAAAGGCAAACGATACGACAAACAAACACTTGAGATTCGCTACAAAGGCAAAAACATCTTTGACATCTTACAAATGACCGCACAACAGGCGCTTGAATTTTTCAATAATCACTATGCGCTCAAAAAGCGCTTACAACTTATGTGCGATGTTGGACTTGATTATCTCACTCTTGGACAACCAGCTACTACCCTTTCTGGCGGTGAAGCGCAACGCATCAAACTCGTATGCGAATTAGCAAAACGGGGTGCCAATACGATCTATATACTGGACGAACCGACAACAGGATTACACAGTGACGATATTGCAAAGCTCCTTGCTGTTCTCAATAGCTTGGTCGATAAGGGCAACACCGTGATTGTTATCGAACATAATCTCGATGTACTTAAATGTGTGGATTATCTGATCGATTTAGGGCCCGAAGGCGGCGATGCTGGTGGACAGGTGGTTATTCACGGCACGCCAGCTCATGTAGCAAAGTGTGACAAAAGCCATACGGCAAAATACTTAAAAAAATATATCACCAACACCACCGCGTATTGACAAACAGCATTTCTTTTGTATAATTTAAATTATTAATTTATTTAAATATTTTTGTGAATAATTGGAGATTTATGAATAACGTTAATAAAGCATTTTTCGCCATGGTTCTTATCTACATAATCTGGCCAGTGGCAATTTGTGCCATGCAAGCGGGTTCTAAAGGCCAACACCAACTACAAGTCGCTGCCATACCAGATGAACTCGATAGTACACACGCCCCGTATCAAAGCATGCGCGATGTAATAAATACTTTGGATGGAGCGGTACGAAACGGATCGATTGCACCAATCGAAGCCATTTTTAGTCGATATGAATCAAAAAATACCTCAACAAAGACGCTCGCCATCCTTGTTGTAAAAAAAGCAGTTATGTACAATCAACCGGAAATTATTGAATATATGATTCATGCCTATAAATGGCAATTACTTTATCGTCACATTTACACAGCAGCTGTACGCCAAAACAAACTAGAATTAATTTTACCATTACTGCTAACTCATTGTCATAATTGTGTCAAAATGATTAGAAGTATACATGCAAAAAGTAAATCGCTTCCCATTAACAGCACACTTTTATATCGACATGGCATACGTCTGTACGAGGACGAAACATCAGAAGCTCCCATTCAACCAGGCGCATTATCATCACTCGTACGCCCTCTACCAATTAGTCCATTTGCAAAACCAATACTATTGCCAACACTCGCTCGTCCTGTACCCATTATACCCTGTAATTTTATGTGTTCGTGCGTGTGTAGCTCAACAAATCGGGTATGCGGAAAAATATTCGCTACACAACAGGAACTCGCAAAACACATGCATAACAGCAAAAGTCATTACCATGACCACAAAGACCCTGTAGTTATCAGAATCGATGCCTCAGCTCGTACAATTAAAATCGGCTCAAAATATTATTGTAGTAGCTGCGATGCAGAATATAACGACGGATCCAACTGCCAAAAGCACATTAATAAATCACACCTTGGCATTAGAAAAAAATGCCCGTTTTGCGAAAAAAGTTTTACAACAAAAACATCGCTCAGAAACCATTGCCGATCACAACACAACCAAGAACTTTATTAAATGTTAAACTTTTTTAGCTGATCAGTATCCCATGCCTTCTGGGTGCGTACTGCTATGATTCATGTAGATATATGCCATGCTCAGTATCATAGATCAGCCCGGTCTCTGTTGGGTCTGGATCGTTTCGTTCGCATGAATGATCATAGTTCCATTCTTCGCGTTCATAAGAAGGCCCGGAATACCCGGCAGTTTCCGCGTATTCTTCTGCGTGTCTTTTTCGTTCTTGTTCGAGCCTTTCATATTCTTGAGCTTGTCGTTCGCGTTCTTCTTCTTGTTGTGCTAGTACCTTGCGTTCTTGTTCTTGTGCCTGCAAAAGCCATTCATGTACCTGCTGTTTATTAAGCGCAAGAGCAGTAAGTGCATCTAATACAAGCTTGCCATTGACGCTTGATCTGTACCCCCATGCTTGATCAAAAATTTCCTTAGAAATGGCTGCTACTGGAAGTAGCTCTCTTAAATAAGAAATATTAATTAGATCTGGGCCAGATTTAATTTTAGACTGCAGTTCGGCTTCAATCATATCTTGAAATCCGTCTATGCAGGCATGAAGTGATACAAGCTTTTGAAGCTCTTCTAGATTTGCCGGATTGCGAAGTTTTTTTTGCAGTTGCCCATTAACAATATCCCATCGCGCACCGCTCTCGGTAAGGACTTTTACTACACCAGAATTTCCCGTTTGCACAGCAGCCAGTAGTGGATATTCTAGGACTGTTGAAGGTGCATTTGGATCAACGCCTGCGCGTACAAGTGCCATTATTGCCGCAAATTTTGTTTGTTTTACCGCATCAACCAATACATCGCACGCAACCGCTTGCGATAAATATGCCTTTACGGCATCATCATTACCACTTTCGGCAAGACCTAATAACATATTATTTTCAAGCTCATGTTCACGGCTAACACGTGCACGGGTTTTTTGAATAAGCGAATAAAGACCGTCTTTTTCATGTCGTTTTTCCTCCTGTGCTAGATAACCGTCTACGGATGCAGCAGTGTGTACCGCATCAAGAAGCTCTTTGGCTATATCAAGGCGAATATCTGGAATACCATTTTTTTTTCGTGGCTCTTGATCAAATAATAGTTCAAGCGCAGTCTTGCCAGCATATACCACATCTGGTGTAGCGCCCGCACATAACAAGAGATGTACCACATGATCACGTTGAGCTGCTACTGCCGACATTAATGCGGTTTTTCCATCTTCGCCATTACGATCAAGGTCTAATTTGATACCGTGAGCAACACTTTCCGCAAGCACCTGTTGAATACGACGCCTACTCCAAAATCCATTAATACCTGCATCGCGTAGCAGTTTTTTTTCATAACGTTCTTTTCGTTTTACCAGCTGGCAATCACAAGCACAACCAACTGCATAACCGAAAAAAACAATGCTAACTATACACATATTTTTCATAACAACAGCACCTCAAATTTTTTTATTTTTTTACAATCGATTGCCAAAGGAAGTTTCTTATAGTTTCACTTATTTGTCAAAAGGGTGTCCCTGCAAAGTAAAAAGTCCACCATATTCAATAACTTTACCGAATTGCCAAGCTGCCGACTGCTCTCAATAGCATGGTCGGCAAGGGCTATACCGTGGTTGTCATCGAACATAATCTCGATATACTTAAGTGCACAGACTACCTGATCGATCTGAGACCATGAGGGTGGCGATCATGGTGTGATTGTCATCACGTAAGGAGCGCCATCTGTACGAGCAACCTGTCCACACAGCTATACCGTTTAATATCTCAAATTAGTACCTCAAAAAAATTGATTACCCAATGGCTCTAGAAGTTTTTAAAATTTCTAATATAATATAAGTAATAGGAGTTTATCATGATTTATGATATTTTCTAAGTCATAATGAAAAAGATATGAATAACATAAAAAAACTTGCCGCATAATCAAAAGCTCGATTAATAAACGAAATAAGCTACTTAAAACCAAAATAGAGGACATAACAAATGAATAGTAATAAACAAGTACTCTTCGCATTAT
>Ga0209749_1002874_pt1 | contig 10440 bp, 15 predicted proteins | sample EPASupsiteSAE347_FD_187267 | JGI IMG/M metagenome (GOLD analysis project Ga0209749, IMG submission 187267) | Bioremediated contaminated groundwater from EPA Superfund site, New Mexico - Sample SAE3-47 (SPAdes) (version 2) | ecosystem: Environmental > Aquatic > Deep subsurface > Groundwater >... | reverse complement strand
AGGCTTTGCGAAACTTGCTTATTGATAACATTAATCATGATATTGTAGCATCTATATGGTTAAGTTCTGCAGTTGCTCTAGATCCGAGTCATTATGAGATTCTTGAAAGAAAATGCAATGAGATACATCATGGATTCAAGCTATCCTCTAACCCCACAACTACTGCAATAAAAAAATTATTGGACATACCCGCACCAGATTTTTCTAGAATAACCATGAAAGAGATACTAGAAATGCGCAATGATAAAAAGTGGGAAAATTTTCGAAGATATGTCACGAGAACCGTATCTGCCATGAAAGATGATCCAGAGATTTACAGCAATTCCGATGCTTTGGAAAAAATGCTTCATTATGAATTTGAAAGAGAATTACTGAGAGAATGCGAAAAAGTAATCCCTGGCAAACACGCCCTTGTGATAGATATTGCCTTGGGTTTGATAGGTGTGATACCAGGACTAGGTACTGTGGCTACTGCATTGGGCATCGGCAAATCAGCAATGAATTATTATGATGCCCAAAGTATGGGACTAGCATTTTTGATGAAACTTAAAAAATATACGTAGTCACTAATATTTATTTTTAGGAATGAGTCGTTGCTGCAAGTTGCAAGGACTACAATCCAATATACGATTCATAGCTCAGCACCCTTTACAAGAACGTGATTTCTTAGAACGGACTCTGAGAATTTATCGCCTTCCCTCTTCATCTTCTCCCATTGGAAGTACGGCAAGACGGTTAGCTGAACTTCTCGTCCCAGTCTCTCCTCCAATTTCAAAACACCATCGCGATCAGAATCCATCTCATCACCTATTACCAGGATATCTAGGTCGCTCCTCTCATCCAGGCTTCCGGAAGCCATGCTGCCATAAATCGCCAGAGAGATGCAACCCTGCGCAATATCTTCAATTCCCAGCTTCTTTAGCAAAAGGAGGTGGTAGGCTCTCATCATGGCCCCTACCCCAAAATCCTCTCGATTAAGTCTGAAGAGCCTGAGGTTACCGGTCTGCTTTTCAGAGATTATTTTATCTTTCGAGAGTTCATCGCAGTGAGTCTTGACGCTGGCCGGACTGATCTCCAGCCTCCTGGCCAGCTCATTGAGGTGAATTTCCAAAGAGGGGTGAGTCAGGAAGAACTCCATCACTTTAAAACCGAGGCATTTGCAGAGGAGCATCATTCAATATATTGAACGATCGTTTTTCTTATTAAACTATCGTTCAATACATTGATGTGAGCAGATCATCGACAAGAAAAAAGGTTCTGCGGCCCTACTCCACCTCTCCCTCTTCCACCGGCTCGCGCGGCGCCAGCAACAGCTCATTGAAGAGCAGGATCTCGATCACCTGGGCCACATAGCGCCTTTGCTGATACCTCTGAATATCCTGGTTCATCTTCAGTTCCGCCTCCACCTGCACCCGGATCAGGCAGAGCCTCATGTCCCTCTGGTCCTCCTCCTGGATGCAGAGGCTGAAGATGTCCTTGAGCAGCCACGGCAGCCTCATGGGATTTCTCAGAGCCTTGGCCACCAGCAGGATGTAGTTCTTGATCTGACCAGGATCCTTGATCTCATCTGCTCCGGAAAGCAGCAGAAGATCTTCGATGGACAATTTCTCGCCGTTAATGGTTATGGAATTATTCAAAGGAAATCACCTTGTATTATCCTCTCGCAGAGCATGAGGTCCCCAGCCACATTTACATTCACCGCAAGCTCAATTCTCTCCAATATGAGGTGAAAGTCCTCCTGCTCTCGTTCTATCTCGGCTCCATCCAGTACATTTATGCCTGCCGGAACGATGAGCCGGCCCTGATAGTTGAAGAGGGAATCAGGCCTTCGGCCCAGACGGCTGTGCAGATCGAGGGGCGTATGAGTGGAGAGTGCCGGCTCTGGACGATCCTCATAAACCTCGATGATATCGTCTATCAAATCCGAGGTGACCAGAGGAAGGTCGGCCATGATGATCATTACGGGCTCCTTTACTTCTGCCTTCTTCACGGCCTCAATCATGTCCGCCACATAGCCATAGCCACCGGTCTCCACCACACAAAGCCCCCTTTGCACGGCCCATTCCCGGGTACGGGGCACATTGTCTGTGGTGGCTACAAAGATCCTGTCGACCGAACTGTCATCCAGAGCCAGGGCCACATAGTCAATGAGCGGCCTGCCAAAGAGAGTCACCAGCGGCTTTTCCCCCATATGCAGCCGCGAGCCGCGACCCCCCGCCATCACCAGAGCATCCAGGGAAGAACACCTCCTAAAGTCAGAACCGCTGCCAGGGCAACCACTCTGGCGATCTCATTGGTCGCGCCTATCCCGTCCCCTGTGGCCCCTCCGAAATTCCATTTTGCCACAAGAACCATGTAAAAGGCAGCCGCCTGAGCTGCGGCCAGAGCGGCCAGGCCCAGAGGACCCAAAACCGCCGCGCACAAGATCGCAGATATGGCCAGGCCCAGGAGAAACTGCCCCGTCCCAGTCCGCTCAATCATGATCTGGCCGAAGCCCTTCTGCAGGGAGGTCGAGAAGGCTGCAAAGCAGATCATAGCCTCTTTGGCAGAGACCTCTGCCACCAGCAGAGCCGCAGGCAAAAGAGAGCGGGGTGCCTCCGATAGAGTCGCGAATGCGGCCAGCAGGATTACGGCCATGAAGATCGCGCCCCCCGTGCCCAGAGAGACATCCTTCATGGCAGCGATTTTTTTCTCACGAGGGCCATGAGCGATCACCCCATCCCCGAAATCGGCCAGGCCGTCAATATGATTTATGCCGCAGAGTTTGTAGATGGCAACTATCACCACGATGGCCACCAGATTGGCAGATAGCACCTGGGCTCCTAGATAGGCCACAGCGCCCAAGATGGCACCCAGAACCAGGCCCACCAGAGGAAATACGTAGACATGCCTCATCAGGGCCTCGATGCCTTCCATGGAGATGCCTACCGGTATAGTGGACAGCCAGCCAAATCCGGACTTAAGAGCAAAGAGCAGGTCTTTCAATCTTGGCTCCCTTCGGACAGAGACGCCCGGGTATACATATTGGCGGACACTCCCCCGATGAGCCCGGCAACTACATCATCCATGAATGGGCCCAGGCGGGAGAGAATTCCCGGCTTGGCCTTGTCGTAGCGAACGTAATCGAAAAGCCCTTTGTAGCCACCCACATATTTGGCGATAGAAAGACCCAAGACCTCATCCGCGATAAGGCAGGTCAGATCGTTTTCATAATCATTGGACCGCAGATTGGGAAGATTGCATCTCTCTCCCTCCGACTCCAGCAGAACACCGGCGTAAATAAGGAGTGCAAGATTGGGATCGGACAACGCAAGAGCCAATTCCCGCAAAAATACAGCTTCCGCCTTCTCGCGAGTCTCTACACCAGGATGAGGAAAGTAAAGCTGCATTGCCGCGGATACTATATCGTCTTCGTGTATTCCCATGCTGTCCAGCACATCTCTGATATCTCTCATGGCCATGATAGAAACGGATTAGCCGTGGTAGGATAAAAAAATATCTGGCGAAAATCGCGAAGTTATTTAAGGTCTGATTGTACAATAGATATAGGGGAACTCTATGAAGACGATGGTCAAGATTTTTGTGGATCACGAGCATCTGGTTCGAGTCATAAATACCTTAACGGAGCTGGGCATTACCGGATTTTACCTTGTGGAGTATCAAGGAATGGCGCCAAATACCTGGAAGACCTTTCGATTGAGCGAGAACCTTGATATGGCATTGAAAGCGATCCGGGACCACTCTGAGCCGGGAGTTATGGTCAACACTGTCGTCGGCTCCGACAAGTGCGAAAAGATCATAAAGCAGCTCGAGGAAGCTTTAAAAGGGATAAGGTACACGATCATTGGTCACAAAGTCACATCTATAAAGGTAAAAGGAGAATGAAATACTCATGGAAAACCTCAAGGATGACGTTGAGTTCGCTCTGGAAAAGATCAGGCAAGGCCTTCGCGTAGACGGTGGAGATGTGGAACTCGTCGATATAGCAGATGGAATAGTCAAGGTAAAACTGCAAGGGCACTGCGCAGGCTGTCCCTTTTCTCAGATGACGCTTAAGAATTTCATCGAAAAGGAACTCATGAAGAACGTAGCGGGCGTAAAAGGCGTGATTTCTGCCTGAGGATTGCGCTCAATTCTATCGCGCAAATTGATCAAACATTAAAATTACAGAGGAGTCTGGTTTATGTTCCCAACTAAAAAGGTACAGAGCCTGGTAGGCAGCAAGATTCAGGTGGAGATGAAGGGTTCACCTCGCTATGTTCTGGAAGGAATTCTCAACAGTGTGGATGAATACTTGAACCTTCACCTCCAGGAGACAGTGGAGCTGATAGGCGGCGAGAAGACTCGCTCTTTAGGATCGGTTATCCTGCGTGGCAATAACATTATTCTCATAAGTCCAATTGAATGAAGATGACAAGAGAGGTAGGAAATGTCTGCTGAGGAGGCGCTGGAGTATATAAAGTCGCGTCCTGAAGGAGCCCTGCAAAGCGACCTATGGAAGGTTTTGAAGATCGATTCTCGAAAATGCTCCCGCATCGTGGCTAAGCTCCTTAAAGATAATCTCATCACCAGAGAGGTTGAGTCGGCAGAAGGCATCAGGACCTATCGACTCAGTTGCACAATTAAGCCTCGCGGCAGGCGTTTCGATCCACTGCTGGCTCTTGATGCCTTCGAACCCTGCGCTGGCTGCATCGAGGAGTGCATTCCTGAGCATTGCGCCAAGCTCAGTGAGTGGATATTCTCTATAGTGATAGGGGTTGATGGCGACCTGGCCATTGAGAAGCTCAGGCCGTAGAAAATAACAAGAGCGCAGGGCTCTTTGTTATCCTATTTTATCATCGTTTGGCAGGCACATTTTACGGTACATCATGGCATGCAATATTGGAATCTTCAGAGCCTGGGCAATGGCTGACTGCTCCTGGGATGTGGGCATTTGTACGCAGACAGGCGACAGCGGCTTTCCCGCTCTGGCATAGACGACTCCGCCCATCATCCTAGCGCAGGTGAAGCTTCCCGCATCATCCTCCACCATGATCTCGCCTCGGCGCATCTCCGCTCCCGTGAAGTCGCCACATCTGCCCCTGATCACAATTCTGCCACCCTGCATGAGCACTCCCGTGTTTTGGCCGGCATCGCCCAAAACCTCAATTAGGCCGGAGCGCATGAGTATTCCGGTACTCATTCCCGCATCAGCTTGCAGGCGGATGGTTTTATCTGTAGGATTTCTAGCTCCCAGAGTATCCCTCAAAATGCCATCGAGGATGGTCAGACCATTTTTATCGGCATTATTTGGTTCCAGAACAGTCAAACCTTTTTCCAATATTTCCGTAGCTGATACAAACTTTCGGTATCCGGTTAGATCGGATTGTACCTGCAAAACGTTTCCCATAGGTGGTTTTATCTCCCCTGAGACATAGATTGCACCACGCAGCATGGAGATTCCCATGTGGCTGCCCACATTACCGTCCACAATTATCTTGCCCGTCCCCTCCACAGGCCCGCCCTTTCCACCCAATCGCAGCAGATCCACTCCCAGACTCGAGCCCAGACGGCTGCCGGCATCGCCCACGATCTCAATAGTATCACCTTGGCGCAGGGACTGCACCATTCTGCGAAAGCTGACACCGCTTACCGTCTGATCCATATCTAGTCTTGAGCCCTTATGCTGCCAGAAGAAATCAAAGGTAAAGTCGCAAAGGCATCCCTCGCCCGAGGCATTAATTCGCAGCATTGCCATCACTTAACAAGCTGCTCTGGTACGTCTCCAGCGATACGCTTGGAGACATTGACCCCTATTACGGTTATGAGGATAGCGATGATAGCTGATATGGCCAGATTTTGCACAGATTCCACCATACCGATGCCGAATTTCAGGTCAGAATTGCTGGCCAGGATGAAGCCGGTTGCAGACCAGATGATAAGACCCGTTGCCAGCAGGAAAAAGAGATAGGATATAGTGCGGGCATCTCTCAAGCCCTCCAGGTACATATCCATAATCTTTCCCAGATCCACACATAGAGCGGCTACAACATACCACCAGATGCTCTCATGAAGGTAAATCATCACCAGAATGAAGATTCCGGGTGATATGGGTTCATGGTAATACTGCCAGGAATAGGCAAATCCTCTTACCGTGGCGATGACCACCAACATGGCCGCCAAAATATAGGTTATGAATGCGATTTTACCTGCATAAAGGGATTTTCTTAAAGTCTGCTTGGCCTCCTCCATGGAATCGTCCAACCCCAGGCCTCGAAATAGGAGATAAAGGCCCACGGCACCGGTAATGGCCACTACCGCACCGTTTGGGTAGCCCAGCAAGCTGAAGATGGCAAACATAAGCAGAGCTAAAGCAGGAGGAATAAAGACTGTATGGCTGATCTTGGGATCGTTAAAGACCTGCTTGAGAAGATAGTAAGTGCTCTCCAGGTTGGGACTTTGTTTGATCAGCACTCGACGTACCCCGTTCACTTTGACACGAGAATGAATTATAGGCAAAATGGCCTCGTCCTCGGCTCCGTCTGAGACGACGATCACTCCGTCAGGATGCAGGCGCTCCAGCAACATTTCCAACTGCGCGGCAAGCTTGCTGTCAGAGACCAATCCTACCTTCAGGTCGCCTGCCAGGGAGGCGATCTCTACAGTCTTGCCGGAGAGGGCAAGCTCATCCAGCACCTTTATGCCTCCGAAGATGGTATTGACATCCGAATCCTCCGGATCGGCCAAGCCCAGCTTGAGGGCGGCATCAATATTGGCCTGCCTGCCCACAACCGGACTTATGACTGCGCCCTTGCGGCCTAAATCATTGTCACGGTCAATGCAGAGCACCAGGACATCCATAGCCTACTATTTGAAAAGATTGTACTTAAAGGATTCTGTAGAGATAAGATATATATCTAATCAAAGGAAGGTATACATTATGCAGATGCCTTTTAGAAGACAAACGATCCTTTATCTAGTAGTTCTGCTTATGTTCACCATCTCCTTTGTAGATGCGTTTTCATTAGACATGCCTACTACACAAAAATACGTTGATACATATAATACGCAGATCAATAATGTCCCAACTGTCCTAAAGAGCATGGTCGGCAGCGAGAAGGTTAACATAATAGTAACCAGAGGAGATGGTAGCGAATTTCGCGTGGGTATGGATATCGTGAGCGCACGGATCGAAAGAACCGTTGAGGGTGGCATTAGTGACCCCACAATCATAGTAACCGCCACACAAAGCGCTTTAAACGAGGTAGGAAAATCGAAGGATCGGATAGTCGCTTTTAAGAAACAGGCGGATGCAGGCCAAATTCGCTTCGAGGGGAAAAGCTGGCTGGCAAATGCCAAGATAAAGGCCCTTCTCTCCAGCACCAGCTTCCTTCAGTTCGGCTATAGCCTATTCTTCGGCTAACGAGCCAGATCGATAATACAATAGAAAGTAATATAGTCTCATCACACAATATATCATCTGCAATGTACGATATGATCGTAGCGGGTGGCGGTCCGGCCGGATCAACGGCCGCCCGAGCTGCTGCTTTGCAGGGATTAGATACACTCATCCTGGAAAAGGAGACTTTTCCCAGGTACAAGCCATGCGGAGGCGCTCTCTCCAGCAAGGCGGCATCTCTTCTGGAATTTCCACTTCCCGATGATATCTGCGAGAGAACCATAACCGGAGCGCGTGTCCATTTTCGAGATAGAGTATTAGAGAAGCACAAGGGCTACAATCTCACTACATTAATAGACCGCAGCCGCTTTGATTATCATCTCTTGCAGAAGGCAGAAGAGGCTGGGGCCGACATTAGCACGCAAAAGGTCATGGACTTCCAGGAAAAAGATGGACATATCTCTGTGAAGACCAATACTGGGATTTATCAAAGCAAGTTTCTGGTGATCGCTTCGGGATGCCAGGATAAACTGAAAAACAGAATATTAGGCCCGGACAGGAAAGACTGCATGGGGATATGCCTGGTTGCCGATATCCAGGAAGAGGGTCCCAAGATTGAAGAGGCGCTGGCTGGCACGCTGGACATTCACTTTGGTGTGGCAGAAGGTGGCTACGGATGGATCTTTCCGCACAGGGGATACTATTCGGTGGGCATAGGCGGCCTTTCTTCTCGCCTGCGCCATCCTCGCCGGGCGATGCTGCAGTTTCTCTCGAAGAATGGTTTTTCACAGAGGCAGAAGCTTCATGGCCACCTAATACCCCAAGGCGGCAATAAGACAAGAGCGGCCTTAGGCAGAGTGCTTCTGGCCGGAGACGCAGCCGGATTTGTGGATGCTTTCACAGGCGAAGGCATCTGCTATGCTCTTGCCTCAGGTAAGATAGCCGGCCAGGTGATAGGAGAAGTGCAAGCCAATGAGGTGGCCCAGGCCTACCAGGAGAGATGCAAGAAGGATTTCGGCGAAGAGCTGAGATATGCCTTATTCTTCTCTAAAATGATGCACCGCTATCCGGAAATATTCCTGCGCATTCTGGCCTGCCAGGAAGAGGTTTTAGACATGTATATCGAGATTGCTGCGGCCAAGATCTCATACAAGGATTTCATGCGCTGGCTGCTGCCACGTATTCCCATAAACTTGCTGCGCACTCTGTGATCTGGAAAAAATTAAGTGAAGACCTCCCCTGTCCTCACCTTTCCCGACTTCTCAACTGGGGAGACGAAGATTCTGCCGTCCCCGAACTTGCCGGTGCGCCCGGCATCGCAGATGGTCTTCATGACCATATCGGCATCTCCGTCCGCTACATATAGCTCCAGCTTTAGCTTGGGAAGCAGGTCCACATCCATGGTTCCGCCCCGGTACTGAAGCTTGATGCCCTTCTGCTCGCCCCTGCCCAGCACATCTATCACAGTCATACCGACAACACCCTTCTCTTCCAGGGCTTTCTTGATCTGCTCCAGCCTCTCCGGCCGCACTATGGCCTCGATTTTTTTCATTCATATCACCGTAATTCACGCATAGGCCTTCTCGCCGTGCTGGGAGATATCAAGGCCAACGTATTCTTCCTCCTCTGTGACTCTCAAGCCCATGACGCGATCAACGATCTTGGCCAGGATAAGCGTCATCACGAAGGCATAGACCACAGATGCACCGGCGGCCATTATCTGTACTGCGAATTGATGAAAGTTGCCGTAGATCAGGCCGGTGTAGCTGTTAATTGAGGCGGTGGCGAATATGCCTGTAGCAATAGCGCCCCACAGGCCGCCCATGCCGTGCACCGCCCAGGCATCGCAGCTCTCATCCAGGCCGCGACCCACGCGAAAGAGCAGGGCCATGTAGCAGATCACACCGGAGACGGCACCAATGACCAGGGCACCGGTCACATCAACATATCCCGCAGCGGGCGTTATGGCCACCAGACCGGCTATGCCGCCGCTCACCATTCCCAGAGCGCTGGGCTTTCCTTTCAGCCAGCTGGCGATGAGCCAGGTGAGTGCGCCGGCAGCGGCTGAGGTGTTGGTGACCAGCAGAGCAGAGGCTGCCAAACCGTTCGCCGCGAGAGCAGAACCGGCGTTGAAGCCGAACCAGCCGAACCAGAGCAGGCCCGCTCCGATCATGGCCATGGGAATGTTATGCGGCTCCATGACGTAGGCACCATAGCCTATCCTTTTGCCTATGACCAAGGCAATGGCCAGGGCGGAAAAGCCGGAGCTGATGTGCACCACCGTTCCGCCGGCAAAGTCGAGCGCTCCCATCTGGGCCATCCAACCGCCCGCCCAGACCCAGTGAGCCAGCGGATCATAGACCAGAGTGGTCCAGAGGAGAGCCAGCACGATGAATGAGCTTAGCTTGACCCTCTCTGCCACGGCAGAGGTGAGGATGGCAAGAGTCACAGCTGCGAAGACCAACTGGAAGGCCACATAGACGAGGTGAGGCAGATTTCCAGCCAGGGGCGCTTCGCCCAGACCCACGCCGCTCAACGCAAAGTAGTTCAGCCCGCCGATGATTCCGGATATATCGGATCCGAAGGACAAGCTATAGCCGAACAGCACCCATTGAATGCTCGCGATTGCGAAAGCCAGGAAGGACAGGCCAATCATCGAGACGACGGTCTTGCTGCGCACCAAGCCGCCATAGAACAAACCCACTCCCGGCGTCATGAGCATGACCATGGCTGTTGAAACCAGAACCCATGCTGTGTCCCCACTATTAATTTCCAACTACATCACCCTTTATTAATTGTATTGTCAAACCTATTTAATTTTTGTATTAACTCAGAGGCCTGTGCAACGAAATCCATTAGCACATCGCTGCAAGAGGCTTATTTGAGGCATTTAAAAGGGTATTTAATAGAAAATCGGAATTGCTCTGATCTATTCATATCTATTCATAACTGAATAGTTCTTGCGGCAGTGTAACGAATTTTCTGTAAATTGATATTAATAAGGAAGGCCCTGTATCCTACCTGTCTTGCAAACTGGAGGAAACAGGACCATGATACCCAAA
>Ga0209749_1002873_pt1 | contig 10441 bp, 10 predicted proteins | sample EPASupsiteSAE347_FD_187267 | JGI IMG/M metagenome (GOLD analysis project Ga0209749, IMG submission 187267) | Bioremediated contaminated groundwater from EPA Superfund site, New Mexico - Sample SAE3-47 (SPAdes) (version 2) | ecosystem: Environmental > Aquatic > Deep subsurface > Groundwater >... | reverse complement strand
AATGTTCCTGAATCGGATGGAGACTGATTTAAATGATTAATAACGAATATAAGAACTCATCTGAAGTATATAAAGTCCAAACATTCAGGACTACACAATAGAGTCTCCGATATACAGGATCTCTCCCGGATTCAGGTCCATCCGACTTGCTCCAGCCAGGAATATGCGTGAGTCGGGCTTCTTGTATCCAAAATCGGAAGAGAAAAGAACAAACCTGAAATAGCCGTAAAGGCCCAGCTGCCTTACCTCCAGCTCGGAGAAGACCCTTTGGCCATTAGAGACTACTCCCAGGGGAAAGTTCTTGAGCCTCTCCAGTAGCCTTCTGCTTTGTGGAAATGCCTGCAATCGCCTGATTGATGATGATCGGAAGAGGCGGGCCGCTTCGACACCAATCGTTACATCGTTCACGGGCCAGGAGGCGTGGTGGCGAATGATCTTGCTGAAGATCTCCTCTACCTTCAGCTCAGAATGCCACTCTCTACATCTCTCCGCTTCCTCCTTGCACCTGCCTTTGTACTCGTTCATCAAGTCCTGTGGCGATATATTGACGCCGTGGTACATCAGCCACCGGCTCAAGGGCTCGTAGGTCTTGATGCTGTTTTCATCCGTCTTGATGTCAATGAGGGTCTTATAACAGTCGAACATGATGCCCTTTACGCCGCATAGTTCCCATGAATTGGACAAATTAATCGCCTCTCTCGGTCGAACTTACGAAACAGAAAGCTAATTATTGAAATGAGAGGTGGTAGGTAATTATATGCTTTATCTCATTTTAATGCATACACGCAAGCCAGATACGTATTCTATATAGAAAGATCGTAAATTGCTGCTGGCAGAGCAGTACAAGGATTTTAAGCGTGCTGCTGCACATTCAATCGCAAAAAGTGCACCAACCGCAGTCATTTCGTTGGTCAAAAAGATTATAATTGATTGATGCCGGCAGCCATATCCGATGGAGGCAGAAAATGGCCCCAGCACCAATGGCTTTTCTATTCAAAAAATTTTATGAGTCATCAATAGACTCTCGGGAACTGAGCCTGCGTGGCTGCCTTGAAGCAGGTGCAGTCAAAGATACCCTTGGTGCTCTTGCCAAGATACCCTTGATCCTTTGTTGTCATGCTGGAGAACCCTCCAAAGCAGCATGGGAGCCAGTCATCGCTCGAAGTCTTCTTGTAGTATGGCACCTCAAGGGCCATGTTCTTCTCGATATGGTAAGTTCCCCAGTAATCCTCATCGATATTGATCACCGGATTCTTCAAGGCGCTGCTGAGCATGCCCGATCCCAATCCCTTCTGAGATGTGAAATCGTACAAAGGCGTCTTTCCGTCAGAGGCAAGCTTTCCTGCATAGTCTTTGTTGGCTTGCAGGACGCCGATATGGGCCTTGCCGTCGGTCACATCTTCGTTGATCTTCATCTCAGTGGTGCCTACGCCTTCCCATACGGGATCATAGGTGTAGTTGAACTTCTCTTTGAGATTTACCTCAAGTTCTTTGTCCAGGGCATGGGCGTACTCGACCTCATGCAACATGCTGGTGCCGGCGCGGTAGTTCTTTGCCTCGGTCCTCTCTTTGAGCAAGGAGTTGTAGTCTACCGGATTTGCTGCATAGTAGCCGGTTCCGACGGCAATTCTCATTGGTGCATAAACCATGGCGACATCTTCCTTGAACTGGATGCAATTCTGGCTGAAGTCGTTGTAGTCGCTGTACATCGGGTGATTCTGCCTGTTGAATTGCTGGTAGGTTAGAACGGCTTCATTATTGATCGAACCGCTGCCGTGAGCATAGTTCTTCATAGCAAGGTCCCCGCTCTTTGCGTACATGTAGTTCATGAAATAGCCGTTTCCCTGCACGCTCTGCTCGAAATTGAATGTAATATTCTTCTCTTCGTATGATCCCGGTCCACTCAAGGAGCCGGACGGAAAAGCCGCCATCGAGCCGCCCACAAGTGCAGCCAAAACAAAGGCAAATGATACGGCAAAGATAACATTCTTTCGACCGGTCCGCGCCAAATGGGCGGATAGTCTTTCGCCAATCCCTCTTATCATCCTACATCACCATTTTGTCCTTAACTGATTCCTGAGGCACGATATTCCGCGATAAATAAACTGTCTTTATAGAAAACTGAGGATTAATTCAATCCTTTTCGATCTATATCGTATTATTTGCCCTTTCTATCTTTATCGTCATTACAGGTATATTCCAGGGCGTCGAGGAATTGGGCAGTCTCCTGATAATGAGTTGGTAAAAGTGTCAAAAAATATATTAAATCAAAATGAAATATAAACAAAGATCAAAAAATAATTGTGATATATCGACGCGCAATTGCAGGATCAAATAGGGATGAAGCCCTGCTCACCGGCAATCCTCTGTCCCTCCGGCCCCTGCACGAATTCGATGAACGCTTTGGCACCAGGAGACGGCTCACCATAGGTGTAGAGATAGAGATGGCGGTGCAGCTCATACAGATCCAGCTTGATATTTTCATGAGTAGGCATGAAGCCGTCGAAAGCAATGGCCTGAACGCCTCCGCCCAGATAATTGAAGCCGAGATAACCGATCGCGTTATCGCTGCCGGCAATCGCAGTCTTCACCTCGGCGCTTCCCAGGGCAACGGTGTCAACGCCCGGAGTCTCAGCATCCTCGCTGCCGAAGATCTCTTTGTTAAAGGTATCTCTGGTCCCGGAGCCGTCTTCCCGAGCGATTACATAGATCTCTTCATCCGGGCCGCCCACGTCCTTCCAGTTGGTGATCTTTCCCGTGTAGATGCCCTTAATTTGATCGCGGCTCAGCGCCTTCACGCCCTCCTGGTAAACCTTATCGCTGACGGCAATGCAAATTCCGTCCACGCCGATCTTGAACTCCAGGAATTTATCTCCGTATCGCTGCTTCTCATCGGCTGTGATCTCGCGCGAGGCCATAGCAATATTGAATTTGCGTTCGGCAATTCCCATAATTCCCGCGCCGGTGCCGCCCGCGGTCACGGATACGACGTAATCATGCTGCCTTGTATTGAACTCCTCAGCCGCCGCCTCCACAAGAGGCATTGCCGTGGACGAGCCGCTGATTGTAACCTCCCTGACCAACGCATGAGACGGTATGATGCACACCACAAACAGAGCCAATAGCAAGGTTGCTGCAATTTTCGTAATGATCCCCACCGGAGGAGTATCATTGGCAAAATATGTAAAGCTTGTCGTTATTGCCGGATGCAACTTACTTTAATCTGAATGGAATTATCATTTTTGATGTCAATGGATATCGTGATTTGATATATTGATCGACACCTCAATAAATCGAATAAAAATTTTGAGTGAGGACTCAGGATTTTGGAAAATTGGGGGAAAGATAAGAGCGAACTGTAAGAAATGACGGTAAGAAACAAAAAATCAAACTGCGCGCGGCCACCCCGCCCTAAAGGACGGGGTATGCTTCGGGCCGCGCGCCCTCACGCTCGGTTTTATGGAATCCGGAAATCATCGAGCTTTCGTTGCCCAGATCCCTCTTGATCAGAATTATCGTAACTCTGCTTTCGGTTCCCAGAGAGTCCTTGTTGATCAAATCCAAGAAAATATGAAAACCGGGCGAGGGTTCACTTCATCCCCGACCTAAAGATCGGGGAATTCGTGACCCTCTGCGCTCCCAATGTATTCAAACCAACGGTGATAGAAGAGATTGGATGAGTATCACAAAGCATGTGCAGCGAGTTCGAGTTCGTCTTTTGAATATTTCTTCAGTTCATTAATCATTTTTGATTTTGAGGCTGACCGGGCGGCACCCAAGTTTTTAAATACAAGTTAATTTGTCCTAAGATCAATTAACTTTAGTATATAGGGAGAAAATATCATGGAATTGAAGGTTGCTTACATTCTGATGTGCCTTTGCCTCCTCATTTTTACGGGGTGTGCCGAAACGGTCAAAGTCATCGATTCCACCGGGCGCTCCGTGAGCGTGGACACGCCGGTGACCAAGGTTGTGTCTCTAGGAACGGGAATTGCCGAATACGTCTATATTCTGGATGAAGGAGAGAGCCTTGTGGGAAGGGATTCCTATTCCTATTTCCCGCCGGCCATGCAGAATGTGACCATTGCCGGAAAAAGCTCATATTCGCCGGACCTCGAGCTGATCATAAAGCTTGACCCGGACCTGGTCATTGCCGACAACATGCTCTCCAAAGAGAACTTGAAGGAATTCGAGGATGCTGGAATTCCTGTAATGATCGAGTCCCTTTCCGATCCGGAAAAGAACATCGATACCATGAAGAGAATTGCTCAGGTAATGGACAAAGAAGAACGCTCCGAGAAGCTCATCTCGTTTATCGAAAAATACCAGGACCTGGTTTTGGAGAAGACTTCCGGCCTGACGACGGACAGCAAACCCAAGATATTCTTCGAATGGGCGGGAAGACCCTATTACACAGTCTCCAACGGCACATCTTCCGACACCCTGATCGGATATGCCGGAGGAATCAACATTGCCAAGGACCTCGGCAACAAGACCAGCAAATATCCGACCGTTTCCGCAGAATGGGTCATTGAGACCGATCCAGATGTGATTGTGCAGACCAGGTCAAGCGACAAGCCGTTCTCGAAGAGTGAGCTGGCAGAGTTCCAGAAGTCGATAGTCAGCCGCCCGGAGCTTCAGGACGTCACCGCCATAAAGAGTGGCCGGGTCTATGTCATTTCCGGAGAGATCAGATACGGCGTCCGCTCCATCATCAGCGAGCTGTACCTGGCCAAGTGGCTGCATCCGGACCTCTTCAAGGATGTTGATCCTGAGGCTGTGCATAAGGAGCTTGTCCGGGAATTTTACGGAACGAATATGGATGAAGCCTATGCTTATCCGACGGATTCCTGAAGAAATTGGTGCTTTTATGGGATCATCCGATAAAATTCAGGCTAATCCGGCCATATAATTTTTTGGAAAAAATAAATCCGGAAATGAGAGGAACAAAAAAAAGAGGAATCAAAGAGAGGATTTATGTCAATTGCGAGCCATAATTCAACTGCTGCCATCAATGCTCATGGCATCGATGCTTCGCGGTTGAAAGGCCACAGAGTCGGTCAGCCCAAAGACGAGTACCGGAGGTTCCTCGGCAGAAAGATGCTCTTCTTCCTGATCGTCATTCTGTCCGTGGTGCTTCTGACAGGCCTTGCCGTCACCTTCGGGTCAGCCAACCTCAGCGTCAAGGACGTTTACTTTGCCATTCTGGCCAAGTTCCTGCCCGAATTTTTCCAGACGACGCACTTTGCCGACACCATCGTCTGGGGGCTGCGATTGGAGAGAATTCTCATGGGCATTGTGGCCGGTATGGGTCTTTCCGTAGCCGGTGCGGCCATGCAGGGAATCCTCAAAAATCCCCTGGCCAGCGAGTTTACGCTCGGCGTCTCCTCGGCGGCCTGCTTTGGCGCGGCCCTGGCCATTGTGATGGGCGCAGGCTTTGTGGGCGGAGAATACCTGGTGATCGGCAATTCGTTCATATTTACATTGATTGCCTCCTTCGCCGTCTACGGCCTGGCCAAGTACAAGGGAATCACCCCCGAGACCATGATTCTGGCGGGAATTGCCATCATGTATCTTTTCTCGGCATTGACCTCATTCTTGCAGTATGTCGGCCATGCCGAGCAGGTGCAGGAGGTCGTCTTCTGGATGATGGGATCTTTGGGCAAAGCCTCCTGGGAGAAGCTGGCCATCATCACCGGCGTCCTGGCGATCTGCCTGCCCTATCTGCTCCTCAAGTCCTGGGACATCAACGCCATCGGAGCCGGCGACGAAACTGCCAAGAGCCTGGGCGTGAATGTGGAGAGCACGCGCGTCATCAGCATGATTCTCGCTTCGCTCATCACGGCCAGCATCATCTGCTTCACGGGAACCATCGGCTTCATCGGCCTTGTAGGCCCTCATATCACCAGGATGGTCATCGGAGGAGATCACCGCTTTCTCTTGCCGGGATCGGCGCTCGTAGGTGCGCTCCTTCTCCTGGCTGCAGACACCCTCGCCAGAACGGTTCTCGCACCCGTGATACTGCCGGTGGGAATCATGACCTCATTCCTGGGAGTTCCGTTCTTCGTTTATCTCTTCATGCGCAGGAGGAAGGAGTTTTGGTAAACATTACAATCAAAGGCCTGAAATTCGGCTACAACGGCTCCAAGATTCTGGACGGCCTCGATCTTGAGATTGAAGACTCGGAGATCCTGGGGCTGGTCGGGCCCAACGGGTCCGGCAAGACCACGCTGATCAAATGCATTGACCGCATCTTGAAGCCCAAAGGCAGCATACTTCTGGACGGAAAAGAGCTGGAAAGCATCGGCAGGAAAGAGATCGCAAGAAGGCTGGGCTATGTTCCCCAATCCAGCTCCACGCCGCTCGCCACCACAGTTTTTGATACGGTGCTCATGGGCAGAAGGCCGCATATCGCCTGGCGGGTTTCCGACAATGATCTTGAAAAAGTCTCCGAAACGCTGGAGCTTTTGAACTTGCAGGATCTGGCAATGAGGGATTTTTCGCAATTATCCGGGGGCCAGAAGCAGAAGGTTCTGGTCGCCCGCGCCCTGTGCCAGGAGCCGGAGGTTCTCCTGCTCGATGAGCCCACCAGCAACCTGGACATGAGGCATCAATTGGAGGTCATGGAGATGATTGCCAAGCTTGTCAAGGAGAAGAAGATCTCGGCGGTCATGGCCCTGCACGATCTGAATCTGGCGGCCATGTTTGTGGACAAGCTCGCCATCCTCAAAGGCGGAAAGATCTTCCGGGCGGGAAAGCCGGCGGACCTCCTGAATTCAGAGAACATCCGGGAGGTCTACGGCGTGGAGGCGGTCGTCATGAACAACATGCAGCGGCCCTACATCATCCCCATCAGATCTATGCATCAAGAGGCGGCATGAAAAATTTTGATTTTATATTGACAAATCAAATTTAAATTGGAAAACAAGATTTTAATTTGCACAATGTGGTGATAAAAATGCATCATTTGAAGCGCAGAACCATACCCTTCACGGCTATCGTGGGCCAGGATGAGATGAAGTTCGCCCTGCTCCTCAACGCCATCAATCCCCGCATCGGCGGCGTACTGATCAGGGGCGACAAGGGCACGGCCAAATCCACCGCCGTGAGGGCGCTGGCCGATCTCCTGGAAGAGATCCCGGTCGTGGAAGGCTGTCCATTCAACTGCGATCCGGGAAATCCTGAACAGATGTGCGACCTGTGCTATGAGAATTATCTGCACGGCCAAAACAAGGTCGCAGAGCGTAGGATGCCTGTAGTCGATCTGCCCCTGGGCGCGACGGAAGACCGGGTAGTGGGGTCGCTGAACGTGGAAAGAGCCATCAAGGAGGGCATCAAGGCCCTGGAGCCCGGCATTCTCGCCGCTGCCAACCGGGGCATCCTCTACATCGATGAGGTGAATCTGCTGGACGACCATGTGGCCGACGTCCTGCTGGACTCGGCGGCGATGGGTGTCAATGTCGTGGAGAGGGAGGGCGTTTCCGTGGCCCACCCGTCCAAGTTCATCCTCGTCGGCACCATGAATCCCGAAGAAGGAGAGATAAGGCCCCAGCTCCTGGACCGATTCGGGCTGCAGGTGAGCGTGGCGGGCATCGAGGATGTCGATAAGAGGATGGAGATTGCCAAAAGAGCCGAGCGGTTTGATGCCGATCCAGACGGTTTTGTCGAGGAATTCCAGGCGGATCAGGCTGCTCTGAGGTGCAAGATCGCCAGGGCAAAGGAAACGCAAAAAGACGTGATCATGGACGACGGCCTCCTGAAGCTGATTGCTCAAACCTGTATCGATCTTCAGGTCAAGACCCACCGGGCGGAGATCGTTATCTCCAGAACGGCCAAGACTATTGCCGCCTTCGACGGCAGAACCGACATCAATCGAGAGGACGTCAAGCAGGCCATGCAGTTTGCTCTGGCCCACAGGATGAGGAGCCGGCCCTTCGAAGCCCCGACGCTGAATCGCGAACTACTGGAGACATCCCTGCAGCGGCAGACTCATTCCGATTCGATCCGGAATGCCGGCGAGGCAAAATGTCAAAGCAGATGATTGAGATCTCGGGGCTCTCCAAGGCATACTCCGGCAAAAAAGTGGTGGACGGCCTCAGCCTCTCCGTGGACCAGGGCGAACTCTTCGGCTTTCTGGGGCCGAACGGTGCCGGCAAGACCACAACCATTCGCATCCTGACCACCCTCACCAAGCCCACCTCCGGACGGGTCCTCATAAACGGTTTTGATGTGGTCGAAAATACCGCATCGGTCAAGGCGGAGTTTGGCATCGTGCAGCAGCACCTCAGCCTCAACCGGGACCTGACCATTGCAGAAAATCTGGAGCTTCACGCCCGGCTGCATCATCTCACTCCGGATGATCGAAAGAAGAGGATTGCGGAACTTCTCGATTATGTGGAGCTGACCGACCACGCCGACTATCTCGTCGATGATGTCTCGGGCGGCATGAAGAGAAGGGCCATGATCGCACGAGCATTGATTCACAGGCCCAAACTGCTCTTTCTCGATGAGCCGACGGTGGGCCTGGATGCCCAGACCCGCCGCAAGGTATGGGACCTCATCCGCAAGATGAACAACGACGGTGCCACGGTCTTTCTCACCACTCACTACATCGAGGAGGCCGAGGCATTGTGCCGGAGAGCCGGAATAATTCATCACGGCAAACTCATTGCCCTGGGGCAGCCGCTCGATTTGCGCAAAAAGATCGGCATGATTGCAGTGGAGATGCAGAGCAACGGGAACGGAACGCAGTACAGGTATTTCCCGGACCGGGCAAAGGCTTCCGAATTCATTCAAGGGCTTCCCGGAACGGAGAAGGTAGTGATGCGAGAGTCAAATTTAGAAGATGTTTTCATAGAGCTGACCGGCCAAAAGGTCCTGGGGGATCAAAGATGATTGCACCGGATTCATACAGCATTCTCTGGGCGGACCTTGTTGCACTCAAGCGCCGCTGGCCGAGATACCTGATAACCACATTGATCAGCCCGGTGCTTTATCTGGTGGCTTTCGGCTGGGGCCTGGGCAGGGGCATCAATCTCAACGGAACAAGTTATCTGGAGTTCGTCGTGCCCGGCATCATCGCCCTCACTGCCATGACCACCAGCTTCAACGGAGCCGGGACAAGGCTCAACGTCGATCGCCTCTTCTACAAGAGCTTCGATGAATGCCTCATGGCCCCTATAAAATTGCATTCGCTCTTGCTCGGCAAGGCGCTGATTGGTATGGTAAGGGGGATTATAAGCTCGGTCGCGTTCCTGGTTGTGGCCATGTTGATTGCGCCGACAATTCATGTCGGGCCAATGTTCCTCCTGGGACTGTTCATCACCTGCCTGACATTCTCCTTCCTCGGAGTTCTTGCCGCCCTGCTGGCCAAGTCTCATGAGGACATGGGAACCTTTGCCAGTATCGTCCTCCTGCCCATGACGTTCCTGGGAGGGACCTTCTTTTCGCTCTCCCAGGTGCCGGTGGGACTGAAGTATGCGCTCTATCTTCTGCCTCTAACCCATGCCAGCCTGTGGCTGAGAGCAGCCGCCTTGAATCAGTCGCTTCCCTGGGCATCGTTGCTGGTTCTCCTGGTATTCTTCGTGGCATTCATGGGGGGTGCATTGGTCGCCGTGAGAAAGATGAGCATTTAGACTGGCTGATCTTTTTTTTAAATCTTTTTTTCCGAATTTTTATATTTTAACATAATGTATTCAATAAGCACGATATCATGAGACATCACAGGCGTGATTACACGCGTGATCACAAGCGTGTTCTTGGATTAGTAAAGTAAATTTGTCTTTAATCAAGTAAACTTTAAATAGTAGGCGTTTCATCTACAGTTTAATGTCTATCCAGAACGGCTTCTCGCCGCTTCAATGTGCTTTCGCAGAAAATAAAATCAAAAAGTATAAGAATCAATATATTAATAGAGGGTGGCTCTAATGCTCTCAGAAGCTGATTCGAACAAATTTTTGCACATATTGATTGCCGAGGACAATGTTTGTGATCTGGAACTGATGCTGAGAATGCTCAAGCACATGGGTCATAGTGCTGACTCAGTTACCAATGGGCTTGAGGTTATTCATGCTCTTCAAAACAAGTGCTACAATGTCATTCTTATGGATATAGAAATGCCTGTGATGAATGGTTTGGATGCGACAAGAATTATTCGACATCGCTGGCGCGATAGACGCATAAAAATCATTGCTGTAACCGGTCGCAACCAGAAGGATGATAAACAGATCTGCATCGAGGCGGGAATGGACGATCATATCGCGAAACCTGTGGTAATGGACACCCTCAACTTTGCTCTCAACCACTGTTTGTCTATGAATCGTGATGGCGGTTTTAATGCATGTTCTATAAAAATTGACGGATTATGATACATTGCCTGAGAATGCCGTATTGATTGGTCCAAGCTTAATTATTTCAAAACTTAATTATTTCAAAACTTAAT
>Ga0209749_1002868_pt1 | contig 10449 bp, 12 predicted proteins | sample EPASupsiteSAE347_FD_187267 | JGI IMG/M metagenome (GOLD analysis project Ga0209749, IMG submission 187267) | Bioremediated contaminated groundwater from EPA Superfund site, New Mexico - Sample SAE3-47 (SPAdes) (version 2) | ecosystem: Environmental > Aquatic > Deep subsurface > Groundwater >... | reverse complement strand
AAGTTTCCTGCGAAGGGCTGCGGCGCGAGCGGCAAGAACAGCGCGCGCAGGCCGGCGGCCTTATAGACGGCTGGCTGGACGGGGCGCATCACGACCATTTCGCCAAGGACCCCGGCGGTTCCGGCCTGAACCAGGTACTCTACGTGTCCCTCGTCAAAAGCGACGACAAACTGTACCTGCAGGCCTTCATCCCCGGGCACGGCACTTACCTGGCCAACTTCATAACCTCGCCGGCCTTCGCCAAGCAGGACCTGGCGGAACTGCGCAGCGATGGCGGCCGGCCTTACCTGGTGGCTTTCGAGAACTACTCCACCGACATCCCGCAAACCAACATGCTGGTGGTGCAGTTCGACGGGGCCGGGCAGCTGCGCTTCGCCATAGTGCAGCGCTTCCCCACCAGCGAGATCAAGGGCGGCAAGTTCAAGCCCTTTGTCCCGGCCGACGGCGACCGCAAGGCCTGGTCCGCGTGGGTCCCGGTCAGCTGAAGCCGACGGGCGCAAAAAAAGAGCCGCCGGGGGCTTCCCCGGCGGTTTGGCGCGAAGGTCAAAAGTTAAGAGCGGTTCCGTCAGCCTCGCTTGTTCAGCACCGCGTAAACTATGTCATCCGCCCATTCCTTGCCGGTCCAGAAACTCTTCTTGAAATGAGCCTCCTTGCGCATGCCAAGGCGCCGCATTACCTTCAAGGAAGGTTTGTTGCGCGGGTCCGCGGAGCAAGAAACACGGTGCAGGCCCAAAGTGTCGAAAAGCCAGGCCAGTACCGCCTTTGCGGCCTCCGTAGCGTAGCCGCGGCCCTGGAACCCGGGGGCCAACGTGTACCCCAACTCGGCCTGCCTGCCGTCCGTGAAATGCACGGCGATATCCCCCGCGAAGGCCCCGCTGGCCCTCTCTATGACAGCGAACTGATACCACGTGCGTGGCGTATTGGGACTGAGCGCGGCGCAGGCGGCCAGCCTCCTCTTTGCCTGCGCAAGGCTCTTTGGGCAGCCCTGATAGCGCCGTACCGCCGGCAGCGACCGGCAGCCGTAGTAAGCCGCGGCATCCCCCGGCCGCACCGTGCGCAAAAGCAGCCGTTCAGTATAGATCTCAACGCCCTTCATATCCAGATTCTACCAAAACAAAACCGCCGGCCCCACCGAAGGCTCCGCGTTCAAGGCTTAAATCCCTTTATCCGCTTAGGCTCCGGCCCGGGGGCCTCCATAAGCGCCCGGATAGCGTCGAACACGCTCCTGAACTGCGCGTCATACTTCTTCTCCAGCTCCTCCAGCTTACGCGCAAGGTCCCTTGTGCGCCGAAAGCATGGAACGCAGCCCGACAAAGGCCCGCACCACGTAAACGGAGGCTTACCCCGCCGTCTCACTGTTCAAGATCATGACCGCCATTATTGCGCCATGTTCCGTAAATGCCACAGGGACCTTCCGCCTTCCTCCGCGGCCGGTCTTTGATGTTGCATTTTGCAACATCAAAGACCGGAACTCCTGCTGCGTCAGCTCAAAGGCAAAATTTGCCGGGAACCTGTGGCGATTCCTCCGGAATTGCTGATTCAGCCGCCCGGTAGGAACCCCGTACAGCCTGGCAAGAACATCGTCCGTTACGACCCTGTGCCCGCGTATCAGCACTATTTTCCGCGCTACCTCATCCAGCGCCATCATGTTCCCCATACGCCTCCCAGAGAACATGAACATCTTAGCACCCCACCCAGACACCCCCCTGTCGGGCAAAAAAGGTACCTGCTACCTTTTTCCCACAAAACAAAACCGCCGGGCTTCCCGGCGGCTTCGGATGATTAGAAATAGTCATATAGCAATCAGCGTCTCCTATCTCCCATGGGGATTTCGTTGATTTCCTTATTAATACTCGCAACAGCATCTTGGGCAAACCAAACAGATATTTTTTTGGCAAAGTACGCCGCTATCAGGACGAAGACATAAACACTTACAGCGATCCCCCACTTTGGCAGGCGGAATCCAAGACCTAGCTGCACCTTGACCGAAGACCAAACCAGTAAGCCAAGAAGAGGGAACCACAACAGCAACTCTCTGAAAGACAGTGGCATTGGCATCTTCCAAATACGCCTATTGATTATTCTCTCGTCCACAACGACCTTTATGGCAACAACACAATCCAGGATATAGGTTCTGATCTGCACATACCCTTTCTGCCCTGAAACCAACGTGAAATAATGAAAATGATCGAGACCGATGCAATTCATCTTCTGGGAAACCTTTAGCCCATCCACAAACACCCGCTCCATAACTGGACTGGCAGAAAGATGAACATCTATAATATGTCCACCGTATTTACTGGCGAGTACGCTATCAGACTTCGGTTTTTGCATAGCAAGAATGGGGTCAGGCCTGGATTCTTGACTGCTATCCCCTTTCCAAAGATTCTACAAAACAAAACCGCCGGGCTTCCCCGGCGGTTCCTTAGCGATCCACAGAATCGCTAGTTCCTATTTTAAGGCTTTTGCGTAGCGTATCTCCGCCACGGGGCCGCCATCAGCGGAAGGCAGGCGGTCCAGCACCTTGCGCGCCCCGTCCTGGCGGTAGCCGTGCTTCTCATAAAAGGACCGGCCGGCCGCGTTGCGCTCCAGAACCCACAGCGAGACCTCGCGCATCCCGCGCTTAACCGCCTCCTGCTCACAGAAAGCGAGCAGTTCCCCGCCAAGCCCGGAACGCTTCAGGGCCGGCTCCGCGTAAATCGCCCACAGCTCGAAATTGCCCTCCCCGCGTTTGTCCTCGTCGCGCGAGGGCCCCATCACCATGAACGCCGCCGCCACGCCGTCCCGCTCGGCCACGTAATGCTCGCCGGGGCCCTGCTCCAGCTCTTTGCGGATGTTCCCGGCCCTGCGGCAGACATTCAGCTTGCCGAACAGGAAAGCGTCCGTGATGATCCCGCGGTAGGCGTGCCGCCACCCGCAGATATGCATCTCCGCCAGCCTTTCCGCGTCCTCAACAACAGCCTTTCTTACCATCCCCCAATTCTACCAAAACAAAACCGCCGGGCTCCCCCGGCGGTTTTGCGCCAAATGCCAATTTCAACATCTGCCACTTCAACTCAACATCCGAGGCCGTAGCCGATTCCGGTTTCCTTAAATTCCTGGCCATTGAATTCCTGGAGACTATACCCGAAAGATTCATAGCCGAAAACCGAATTGATTATATCCCCAAGCCCGTCGCCATTATAATCTATCACGTTGGACAAACTTCCCACCAGGGAGTAGTCCTCAAAACGGGGGCGCTCCGGCCCGTCGCGATCTCCAGGCAACCCTCTGTGGAAATTGATCGGCACCACGCCATATCCGTCCCCGACCTTCCGGAGAAAGGCGAACAGCGCGGCGTAACACTCCGTACCCTTCCCCCACCCGGCCGTTACAATGAACCCCTCGTTCCCTTGGCCAAGGTCCACAGGAGCCAGCTCATATCGCAGTTCTACGTCCAGGTTCGCCAGCTGCACAAGCTCCCTAAAATCTTCCAGAGAAGCCGCGGTCTCCTGTTTTTTGGTCTTCCAATCCTTGAAGTGTTCGGATAAATATCCGCCAAGCGCAGCCTCGACGTCCTTCTTATCTTTATCCGACACTTTTACGTCCAGAATGCCCACGAACGGGGAGGGTATTCCCTCCCTGAGTGTCTCATTGACGTCCTTCTTAACGAACAGTTCCCACTTGCTGACCTCGGCCAGCATTTCCCGCTCTTCCGGAGAATCTACGCTCAGAACTCCAACGACAAAGCCGCCGCAGGCCGGAGAAATGGCTGTAAAATCAGTTAGAGTCCCCTTTATCCAGCGGCCCTTCCCGATACCGACAAGATATCTATCACCCTTTGCCGTGTACGGGCGCAGTTCATCTTCCAGTTTTTGTTTCAATTCCGGGGTCAACTCTTTCAACTCGCGGGAGTAGTGCATCTCAATATAACTCTTGGTACTCCCTCCGACCGGCATGCCGAACATTATTGTGGTCGAAGATCCCTCCACAGGGTAAGACAAGGCCTGAAGCGGCACCTGTTGCGTATCTACAGCGGCAGCAGCCACAGCACCAGGCCCCGCACCGTCCGCGGTCGGCGCCGGTTTTTGCCGCAACTTATTTGCCATCACAAATTCTATCCGGCTCTTTACATCCTTATCGGATGACTCAGCGTACAATTCCATTAATTTCTGAGGCATCTCCTGGTCATCAGGCAGGCAGTACCTCTCTATATACTGCGCAGCAGTCCTTCGCATCTCTGGAGAGGGACCCCGCATCGTGGAGAATAAGATATCTCTCCCTTCTGGGAATTCCAGCTGGGCCATGGCGGAAAAGGCCGCGTAGCGGACAGTAAGGGGATTGCCTGGCGCGAGAGCCTTCAATATCAGTTCTTTCAACCGCTTATTCGCCTTCGCCTTCTCTTTAACCCTGCTATCCACAACAGCATAAAAAATTTCAGGAAGCGAATCTATTGAGCTCCCAAAAACGTCCAGAACCAGATCGATATCATCCGCCTTGGCCTCAACGACTTTCCCGACCGCAAGTTTCCCTATCTGACGGCAAGGGTCCTTGGCGGCCTCACGGAACATCTGCACCTCGTCAAGATTACCCTGGAACCCGTATCTTTCTATGGCCATCATCCTTATCTTGGCATTCCAACTATCCAGATCGGGAATAAGTGCTTTGGATTGTTCAGAATATCCCCCGTACGAGTAGACACACGAGATTATGCGGACGTTCTTAAGGCGAAAATATTTTAACCACTCGCTGCTCGGCCACTGCCAATACCCCATGAACAGCATCCAGCCCAGCACAGGGAGCAGCAGAATACCGGCCGTTTTCCGGGTCCGCCACACCACTACCAGCATGCCCGCCACCCAAGCGAACTGTATTATAAGGAACAGGAATACGAATTCAAAAGTTACGGCCCTGGTATATATCCCGAACAGCAGGCCGGTCACAACCAGGACATACCCTCCTATCACTCCTACAAGCCTCAGCACGGCCCGGGCATCCTTGGCCGTATAGATAGCCAGCAGCGAGGCGCATATCAGCACCGCAAAGAACATTGTCCATAACGCAGCCAAACCGCCGGCGGCGAACAACGGCAATGAAAGCACGGTCACAATACCAGCGGCCACCCCGGCCAGGCACACCACTCCGGCGGCAATATGTTTTAAATATATATCACGCATTATCCCTCGCATCCGCTAACCCAATGCAAATATTCTACCAAACCTCACCGAAACAAAACCGCCAGGCTTCCCCGCCCTAACTTGAAGTCACAAATTGTGACCTCAAGATCTGCCGGGGATTAAGGCTTAAACCCCTCTATGCGCTTCGGCTCCTGGCCCGGCCCCTCCATAAGCGCCCGGATAGCGTCGAACACGCTCCTGAACTGAGCGTCGTATTTCTTCTCCAGCTCCTCCAGCCTTTGGGAGAGTGCGGCATGAGAGGAAATCAATTCGCGCAGCCGGACAAAAGTCCGCATGACAAGAATATTGACCTCTATAGCGCGCTCGCTGCGCAGCACACTGGAAAGCATGGCCACCCCCTGCTCCGTAAAAGCCTTCGGGAGGTGCCCGCCGAAATATTTAACGTGTGGTATCACATTTTGTGACACCAGCGCCAGCGCCTCCTCTTTAGCAAGCACGATCATAAAATCAGGCGGAAATCTTTTCAGATTCCTATCGACGGCCTGGTTCAAGACACGAGTCTCCACGCCATACAGCTGCGCAAGATCGCGGTCCAACAGCACTCTATGCCCGCGTATACTTAATATCTTCCGTTCAATTATCCCCAATGACACCAACTCCTTCATAACACCCCCTTGCCCGCACAAATAGCGTAGCAGGTCGCCCCGACATCGTAGTGTCGGCATAAAAAAACCGCCGGGCTTACCCTCCTGTTTCGCACAAAAAGGTACCTGCTACCTTTTTCCTGATAAAAGGGCATGGAAGGCCGGGCCGCCGAGGATACCGTTGCGGGCCGTGTCGAGCAGCCGCAGCTCCGGCTCAGGGATAGGCTGGCCCATGAACTCCAGGTAATGCGCCAGACCGGCCTTAGGGTCATCGCTGAACATGCGCAAAGCTTCCCAGGTACGCCTTACAAGCCCATCGCGTTCTCCCAGATAGGCGCCGTAGCTGCTCCAGGCATATTCCCCGGGCGCCGCGGCCAGCCCGGCCCTTACCGGGTTAAGGTGTATATAGCGCAGCAGGGCCAGGAAATAGCGGTCCTTCTCCACCAGCCTGCTCTTGAACCTTGCCCCGAACACATGCCCGCTGCGCCCATGGCGCATATTGAAGTATTTGGAATAGGCCAGGTGTACCCTGCAGATGGCGGAACTGATATTGGCCAGGCGCGTCATGACCAGCAGGTGCACATGGTTAGGCATCAGGGCATAAGCATAGACGGTCAGGGACAAGTCCATGCAGCCCACCCGCAGCAGCGCCAGGTAGCGCCGCCTGTCGGCGTCGTCCAAAAAGATCTCGCGCCTGTCATTCCCCCGCGCGATAACGTGATACAAAGCCCCCGGAAAAGCTATCCTCACCGGATTCGGCATACCCCCTCCTCCCCAAAAAGGTACCTGCTACCTTTTTATCCTAGCAGACCACCCCGACACCCTCCTGTCGGGCAAAAAGGTACCTGCTACCTTCCCCCACCAAAACAAAACCGCCGGGCTTCCCCGGCGGCTCCGCGTCTGTTGCTAAATTTCAAGACCGGCACCTATTCCCCGCTACCCCCCGTTGGCTGGTTGGGCTTTTTTGAAGTGATAGTGACCAACGCTCTCCTTGCTTCATTTTTCAAATCATTCGCCTGCCATGGATATTCCGTTTTAACTTCCCCTTCTATCATCTTCTCAATTTTTGAAACTGCTTTTGAAACATTGTGCTCTCCCAAAAAAATCAAAGCCTGGCGTCTAACGTAATAATCCGGGTCATCCAGCAAAAAAACCAAGTCCTCATCCCGACTGGTTTCCCCCAAATAAGCAAGGATCGTTATCGCCCAAGAGCGCACCTTCGGAGCCGCTTTCCCTTTCGCGACGTCTATCAACAAATTGGAATATTCCTCATTACGGGTTTCCCACATGACATCAAGCACGGCCATTTTTTCCGGGTCAGACAGGCTGTTCTTCCAAGCCTTAACGGATTCACGGTGCTGTTTCTCTTTTTCAGGTATAGCAATTAATTTCAGAAACAGCTCCAGGCCACGAAAAACATTACGAGCCGCAATCGAATCAGTTAGATCCATCTCCCTATACGTCGAATACTCGTCCCCGGCATTTTTTTTTACAAAGAGAACCCCGTCCATTCCGGCCCGCAAAAGGGTCCGGGCCGTACTTCCGTAATAAGCATCCACAACTGTAATAGTATTGGGAATGCTACCGACTCCAGACTTAAGAATTTTCATCACTTCCACGGGATAGCGTGCGATATTTTTATTAATAAGCGGACTTCCTACCCTGACTTTAACTATAAACACGTCGGGGTTATTCCAGGCATCACGTTGCGACATAGGAATTCTAGAGGCAGATGCAGCGCCATCCAGCATTACACAGACGAACAGACACAAAAGCAATGAATTAATAATTTGTCTCATAATAGTTATCAACATTTGCCACCCGGCGGCTCCTTAGCGACCCACCGAATCGCTAGTCCATGTCAAAAGCAAAGACCTGCCCCCATTCCCCCACACACACATTTGTCACCCTGCGCCGGGAGCGTTTGATACTGTTTCATTAGGGAAGTTTAGAGTGGGGCGCATACTTATTTCGCGTATCTTTTTCGCATACCGAGGGTTAACCAATTTGCCCATCCTATCCAAAAGCCTCTTCATTTCCACAAGACGCTCTTTTGCGGTACCGAACTTGTTTGCAAGTATGACATCCAATATATCTTCCAAAAACTCAATGTCGTCCGCTACGCGCAACAAATCGGCTATCTCCCATGAAAGTTTAAAACATTTTTGCTTTAAATCACCTCTTGCCTCCTTCTTATGCAGCTCATCGACAGTAAGCAATAAGTAGCTAGTATAAAGTTCCATCAACTTCATATAAATCTGGAATCTTCTCTCTTCTAACTGTTTTGTCTTTTCACGCTCTTTCGCCAACAAATTGGCAACAAAAGCGGCAACTAATGAAACCCCGACCCCACTAGCAAAACTCAATAGTTGAATATTCTCCATAAAGCGCCATTATCTCCGAAAATATGACTAAGGATAATCCCTTCCCCATCCACATGCGAACATTCTAGCAAAACAAAGCCGCCGGGCTTCCCCGGCGGCTCCTTAGCGATCCACCGAATCTCTATCCCAGGTCAAAAGTAAAGACCTGACCCCATTCTCCCAAAAGGTACCTGCTACCTTTCCCCACCAAAACAAAACCGCCGGGCTTCCCCGGCGGCTCCTTAGCGATCCACCGAATCGCTATCCCAGGTCAAAACTCAAGACCTGACCCCATTCCCCTGTTAGGAATTTAGGAATCAGCGTCTCCCATAGTTTGCAGCGGTTATCACATAGGCTTGCAATACACTCTCAGTAGCATCTACAGTTAGATTACAGTGGTAGCGCTTAGCGTTTTGAGCATGGGTCAGCCAACACGCAAGTTGCCATGTCTCTTTTGATATAGTTTTCAAGTAAGTTCGAATCTGTTTATTGCTGTCACCCGGCGCAAAGTAATTCGCTATTAATTCACACCAAGACACGAAATTGCCTTTTTGAGGGATTTCCAACCCGTTGGGCACCATTTTCGGTTTAGCAAAAGATTGCGCGATAACCAAAAGACACTCGCGGCATTTCATCCCAACAGCCTGGAAATCAGATGGATTCTTTGCTTTAAAAGACGCATCCCGTGCATCTGCCAGCCTATTGCTAAGTCGATTAACACGATTATGCGCTTTCTCTTGCTTTGCAGTCATTTCCGATTGCGTTGCACGTGTCGTAACGCCCACATGAAAGGAAAGCGTATAATCTAAACTTGGGAACAACCGCTGTAAATACAAATTTATCGGATTTGTAATTACCCACCACCGATTTTTATTTGTTCGGACATCCCATGCATCCATAGGTTGACCATAAATATTTTCAGTGGAAATTTTCTCAAGATGCCTTACCTTTTCCTTAGGCATTTGCCACTCGACATAGGAACGCACCTGCGCAGCTTCGCTAGCATTTTTCTCCAATACAAATTCGCCTATCACTTCTACAGGGATAGCACCAGGAATCCAGCACTTCCCATATTTTTTTGTGTGTGTCTTGGTTCTAGGCAAACGTTTCATATGACTCATAAGATAATCTACTGATTAATTGGCTAATTACGCCCCGTATCCCAATATATTTATTCTAGCAAAAGAAAACCGCCGGCTTCCCCGGCGGTTCCTTAGCGATCCACCGAATCGCTATCCCAGGTCAAAACTCAAGACCTGATCCCATTCCCCGGATCAATCAGGTGAACCTCTTTTAAATAGCGCCTCCCGATTAAACAATGTCTCCATCAATCCCTCCTCACTCCCAAATAATGAATAGGCGTTAATATTCATTTTGTCCAGTTCCCTCAAAGCTATGTTTTTTTCACTCCCTGGAATAATAAATTTAATTATTATTGCCTCCGGGAAGTCTTCGCCATTGTTTGCCAAATGCGCCTCATATGCTGCGAATTCTTGCGCAATGTGAGAACCACACTCTCTGGCAAGGCAAAGAGTGTAATTGCTTTGCTGAAGAAAATGCCTTTTATGAGTAACCACATACTCACCAATTACACGCATCTCAACAATCCTATCCGGGTTATCTATGGTTGACATTGTGCTTTTAACACTTCTTTCTAAAAAAGCATATATCGCAACATCTTTTGACTTGCAATCTTTAAATGCAAAAAAAGCGGCAACAAAAGGAGACCTAGTCCAATCCAACAAAGGTGATGGGAATCCAAGATGTCGAAGAAATATTAAAAGGGCCAAGGAAGGCAATGGATACTCCTCTTTAATCGCTTTTTCAATTGCGTCTAAACCAGACACGACATTTGGAATGCCCGTTATGCCACATGTAACTATATGGCGATGTATTGCAGATAACAACAAGTAATATTTCGAAACTTTTAAATACTCTGGAGCCATTCTCTCTAGAGTGGTCTTTAATGCCCAATCAGAATCTCTCTGGCCTCGATACAGGGTTTCGCCAAACAACTTCTCCATAAAATCTGCAGGGCTAATTTCGCTCCGAACTTTTTCCAACTTTGAAATCTGATCTTTAAAGTCTTCCCAAGATTCACATTTTTTAACGACCACATTATTCTCAAAAACCAATTCAGATTTACTCCCATTATTTGTTGACAAAAACTTAATAAGCTTTGTATCCATACTCTCCCCCTAAAAATCAGCAATAAATATTTTAAAAACACCAAAGTTAAAGCTATTAATTAGCATTCTACCAAATGGAGGCGGCGGGGGGCCTGAGGGAGCCGTTAGGGTCAGGGGCAAGGGCAGAGAGACCAAA
>Ga0209749_1002867_pt1 | contig 10454 bp, 10 predicted proteins | sample EPASupsiteSAE347_FD_187267 | JGI IMG/M metagenome (GOLD analysis project Ga0209749, IMG submission 187267) | Bioremediated contaminated groundwater from EPA Superfund site, New Mexico - Sample SAE3-47 (SPAdes) (version 2) | ecosystem: Environmental > Aquatic > Deep subsurface > Groundwater >... | reverse complement strand
CGGCGCTCTTTTTATTTATTTTTTATCTCCCAATAATAGCGTATATGTTCCTCAACCTTTGCTATTTTGGCTATTTCGGTCTTTGCCCAGTCATAAACGTTAATTTATTTAAATTTTTCTACAGCAAGCTTCACACAGCCTATGCCGCTCATGCTCTGTGCCCTAACGAACTCATAAACGCCATCGATAACGACATCGCACATGACCATATTACCAGCACCACGCAAGCCAACTTGGGCAAATTATGTCTGCAGCATCCCGGCATCGCCTGCGGTATCTGGTTACAAAATATGATCAAATCTTTTCTTGGTCTCTATCAAACACAGTGGAAACTATACTTTGAGCTTTCAGGCACAGCGACATCGTACTTCTGTATTCCCGGCAGCTGGTTTTCATGTTTGGCCACCTATATCAAAACGGGCACAACGCGCGGGTGGCTCTGTTTGTTAGGGTGGTACGAACTATTATATTTGCTGGCAGAATATCTCATGATGGCCGTCGGCCTGTTGGTCTTGGCCATCAAACGTCAGTACTGGCTTTTTATCTTCGCTCTTTCATTTATCGTATATTTTGCTTTTGTTACCGGCCCCGATGGCAGCGGCCGATTTCGCATGATGATGGAACCATGGCTTTTAGTCCTCGCAGCTCTTGGTACTGCATGGACTATGACACGTGAAAAAAAACAGGTGGCACATGAATAACAAAAAAAAAGCAGTTATTATCGGTGCGGGACCAGCAGGATTAACCGCTGCTTACGAACTACTTAAACATACTAATATCCAGCCCATTATTATCGAAAAAAGCGAACATATTGGCGGCATTTCACGAACTATAAACTACAAAAATAATAGAATAGATTTGGGTGGCCATCGTTTTTTTTCAAAATCAGATCGTGTTACTCAATGGTGGCATGAAATAATGCCCGACATGCTCACACGAAACCGCACTTCGCGCATTATGTTCAATCGAACGTTCTTTGACTATCCACTTTCGTTAAGTGCTCGTTTACTCTACAAGTTAGGGTTTTTACGTTCATGCGCTATTGCAGTTACTTATTTTTGGCGCGTACTGTTTCCACTTAAACCAGAAAAAAATTTGGAACAATTTTATATCAACCGCTTTGGTGATGCACTCTACAAAACATTCTTTCGCGATTACACCATGAAGGTATGGGGCCGCCCTTGTCATATGATGAGTGCCGAATGGGGTGCCCAACGCGCAAAAGGCCTTTCGGTAATAGGCGTACTTATTGATAGCTTTAAACGCTTATTCCCTAAGAAAAAAAATAATAGCCAAAAACAAACTGAGACTTCACTTATTACGCAATTTTTGTATCCGCCATACGGTCCAGGGCAGCTCTGGGAAAGCGTTGCTGAAAAAATTCGCGAACGCGGTGGCAGTATATATCTGCAAACAGAAGTTACCGGCATCCAGACACACGATAAGACTATCACAAGCGTATGCGTTACTGATCAACAGGGCAACACACAAACTATCCAAGCAGATTATGTGCTTTCATCAATGCCAATAAAAGACCTTATCGCTGCCTATGATGAAAAAATACCGACCGTAATACGAGAACTTGCAGCACAACTACCCTACCGCGATTTTCTCACCGTTGGGCTGCTCATAAACAAAAAACTTGAACTTCACGATAACTGGATTTACATCCAAGAACCAGATGTACAACTTGGCCGCATTCAAATTTTTAATAACTGGAGTCCCGCCATGGTTGCCAATCCAGCACATACCTGGCTCGGGTTGGAATATTTCTGTACCGAAGGCGATAGCCTCTGGTCAATGGAAGATCGTGCATTACAAAATCTCGCCACACAAGAATTAACAAATATAGGACTCGTAAACCCTGAAGATATTATTGACGGAATCGTTATACGCGTAGAAAAAGCGTATCCGGCCTATTGGGGTTCATACGAACAATTTGATGTACTCAAAAACTTTTTGAGTTCTTATGAGAATCTCTTTTTAATCGGGCGAAATGGCATGCATCGCTACAATAACCAGGATCACTCAATGCTCGCAGCAATGACCGCCGTCGATTTGATCAAACAACAAGATACCAACAAAGAACTTCTCTGGCGTGTCAACACCGAAAAAGAATATCATGAATCGCGTTAATAGATCGAGCTTTTTTCAGCTTTAAATCTACTTGTTATAATCGCCTCAGTAAGTTGCTTGGTCTTGGTCGCCATCAAATGCTCTTGTTCAGGAAGATCATCAAAATGTTTGATGCCACAACGCAAATCTTGAACAGCACGCTCGAAAAACACAAAATCAAGTTGTGCACCAGCATATGACAAATAAGTACAGAAGCTACTATTGAGCGTCCATTGGCAAACATCAAGATCTTCTTTGCTGCGAATAATACCAAGTTCATGCAGCTTGGCAAGCTCTTTGCCCAAGGCAAAAAAGTTATTCCATACTTCTTCTTTTTCTGATGCAACCCAAATAAGCTTTCCTAAACATGTATCTATAAATTTGGTTATCGTAAATAACAGCTGCTCTCTGCTCATAAAAGCAGGATTGGTATCAAGGTCTATAATTTTTTGTGAAAGTGCATCAAGAAAGAATTCAGGATCAGATTTAAGTATATCAAAATTTGTTTCCAGCTCGCGACGAACAATCGACTTTATAGCAGTTTTTTTGCTTTGTTTTTGATCAAGTTCTTGTTGAATAAACGTTGGCAGCGCCTGCAAAAATGGCAGCATAGCAGTTGCGTTAATCGATGGCGCTGATTTTATTTTTTTCTCAAAAAGCGTAAATACTGCCTGGGTATACGCACGTGGCTGATTGGTATTAGTACCGTGTGTCAAAAATTCCTGCATATGTTGAAATGGGAAGATAATAAGCACCTGCCGTGCATAATTCTCACAATTATAAATATGCTTAAAGTAACAGGTCAAACCTGATCGTGTAAACGCAATCGGCTTACATAATTCTCCAAACGTTGGTTCACTTTGCGCCAAATTTACCGATGAAATAATTTCAATATCAGGCATGCCATCAACGGTTTTACTGATAACATCTGGCGAACCGGGCATTTGGTCTTCGCACACCAACGCACGTACACATATCGCTAAAATAAACATCACAAAATATTTGTTCACAAAATCCTCCTTTGATCTGCACACACCACACACTTTGATCTTAGTATTAAAAATAAGATTGTAAAGATTTTAAAAACTGGTATAGGATAGAATCTGATTATTGAGGTATTTATGGCGTTATATACCTATCAGGCTTTATCAAAAGATGGCAATCGCAAAAGCGGTTCGGTTGACGCTTCTTCAGAGCAAGCAGTCAAGGAGCAGCTCGTGCACCAAGGGCTTTATCCCATTACTGTTGCTCTGTCAAAAGAAGCAACGGGCGGTTTTTCTTTTAGACAGCTTTTTGAACCATCAATCACCACCAAAGATAAAATACTGTTCACCAAACAGTTAGGGGTACTTTTAAAATCAGGTATTCCATTACTGCAAGCACTTGAGTTGCTCACCGAACAGTTTTCAGGTCGCATGAAGCGTGTTGTTGTTTATCTAAAAGATACGCTCAAAGAAGGCGGCACGCTTGCGCAGGCTATGAGCAACTACCCACGAGTGTTTGAACATATGTATGTACAGCTCGTACGTGCGGGTGAGGCAAGTGGCAAACTCGAAACGATACTTGACCGATTAACCAGCTATTTAGAGCGCCGTGATGCACTGCAAAAACGCATCAAGGCGGCGCTGCGCCAACCGCTGTTTCAACTTGCCATCATAGCACTGATCACCGTCGTTCTTTTTGTCAAAGTAGTACCAACAATCGAAAAATCTTTTGCCAGATCAAAAAGAGCCTTGCCGGTATCCACAAATATTATTTTATGGATATCTCATGCCTTGCGTGAACACTTTATCGGTATTGGTATATTCTTGGTGCTTCTTGTTAGTGCATATCTATATTGGAGTCGTACGCGCACAGGCAAACGCATAATGGACGTCATCAAATTACACGTACCACTTTTTGGTTATCTGGTACGCATAAGTGCAGTTTCTGAATTTTGCAGCACGCTCGGCATGCTCCTTGAAGGTGGCGTTAATTTATCGGACGCACTCGATATCGTATGTGATATTGTAGACAATCAAACGCTCGCTGAAACACTCCGTGCAGCGCGAGAAAAAATTGTAAAGGAGGGCAAAATAGCGCAATATCTTAAACAAACCACTATTTTTCCACCAATGGCAATTTATCTAATTAAAACGGGCGAAGAAACGGGACAACTTGACCAAATGCTCTTGCTGGTGGCGCGCAATTACGAAGAAGATCTAAAAGAGCTTGCTGATGGCTTAACCGCACTACTTGAACCACTTATGACAGTTGTGCTCGCTGTTGTTGTTGGCTTCATCGTCTTTTCAATAGCAACACCAATGATGCAATTAAGTGGTGGCATGGTTTAAAAATGTAAAAAGTATGTACAGGTAAAAAATATAAGGACTTATACATGACCAAACAGTCAGGATTTTCACTCATTGAATTAATGATCTATATAACTATTGTCGGCATTTTGGCTGGTGGCGCGTATCTTTTTTTTACTGGAAGAATTGGCGCAGCAAAAGAAAGCTCAGCCAAAACAGACCTGAGAACATTTAAAGCTGCAATTTTAATGTATAACAACGATATCGGAAAATACCCCGCAGTCCTTGAAGATTTGATAAGAAAGCCTTCTGATCCAGAAGCGCTTAAACGTTGGCGCAACAAGTATGTTGAGACCGACAACCTTAAAATTGAAGATGGAAAAATACTCGATCCATGGGAAAATCCATACCATTACCGCCCAACCAAAAGCGGCAACCGTCAATACGAACTTTGGTCAGAAGGTGACCCGGAAGCAGAAAATCAAGTTCGTATCGACGTATGGGATCTTGGACGATAGCTTTGATTGAATACATATGAAATCCGCATTTTCTCTTATCGAGCTCATGGTTGTTATAGTGATTATTGGTATAATCGGCACAGCGATTGTGCCGCTTTTTCGCACCGGACAACATGAGCCAAAAGAATTTGCGGGTCAACTCAATGAATTCATGCTGGCGGTATGGCAAGAGGCATTAACCGACAAACATATTTATCGGGTAAACTTTTATCTAGAAAAAAATCGCATAAAAGTTTTTTACAAGCAAGAAATCACAGCGGAAGAAAAAGATGGCTTTATCCCGGTAACACAAGTACCATGGAAGCCAGAGCTTGCCATACCGTCAAGCTATGAAATCATTAATTTTTATATAGAAAACAAAGATGAAATGGCCGCATCAACCGAGCGTGGTGAATTGTGGTTTTATATCACACCGGCAGGGCTTGCTCAGCCAGTTATTATTAATATTATAGATCGCGGCCAAGCTGATGACGAAGAGCGCATAGCACAACAATTTTCGCTGGTATTAAATCCTTTTAGCGTACAGTTTGAATACTATGATACATTCCAACGTCCGTAATGGTTTTTCGCTTATTGAAGTTACGATGGCACTCGCCATTATAGGCATTTTGCTCGGCAGTACGTATTCTTTGCAACAATCAAGCATCAAAGCAAGTACCGAGTCAGACCAGAGTCTTTCACGCATCTTTCTTTTAAAAAACACGCTCTATGACCCAACAATAGTACGCGAGAATCATGATCAGGAAATCAAAAAGTCACAAACAATCACCTATCCACCGACAAAAATAACCATCGATCAGCATCTAGTTACGCACGAAGCACTCAAAAAATATCCACTTGAACAGATACAAGTGCGTGCTCGCTGGGAAGGTTTTTTTGAAAAAGAAGAGGAGTCGCTCCTGTTTTTAAGAGTAATCCCAAAGGGTAAAGAATGATTCGCCGCGGGTTTTCGCTTATTGAGATACTCATCGCGCTTACTATAGCATCAATACTGGCAACGCTGCTTTACAGTTCGCTGGATCAAGCAGGATTATGGCTCAAAAACGTTGAAGGAACAACAGGTACCGCTATTGCTATAGGAACTTTTTATGATCGCTTTGAACGCGATATCTCCGGTGCATTTATTCCGCCAATCGGTGACCCAGATCGAGCTGATCGTGCACTTGCACAACAGCAACAACAACAGCAACAGCAGCAACAGCAACAACAGCAACAACAGCAGCAACAAAGAACTACAGTCAACAATGCTACGCTCAAAGATATTCAAGTAAAAAACGTGTTTATATACCAATCGCAGGAAGATAATCTTAAAGAACTTTCGTTTATTACCAACAACCCTGCATGCGCTTATGGACAACACAAACCACGTATTGTACGTGTTGCCTACACACTCAAACGTGAATCAGGCAAAAAAACATATATGCTCGAACGACGTGAGTCGATAAAATTAGGCCTAAAATTTGTGCACGAAGAACGTGCGTATGCTGTTCTTAATAATATAATCTCGCTAAAACTCGATTTTCGTGCGCCACAACCGGTAGACAGAAATGCGCAAACACAACAGCAACAAAGCGGTGAGAAAAAAACGGCAGCACCATTAATTACATTCAACACCTGGCCACCGGAACAAAAAGCTGCCGAAGCCAATACTATGCGCGATCTCCCACAATTTGTTCATGCGCACCTGCGATATAAAGATCCTATTGACGAACAAACAAAAGAATACGAATTTGTATACCAGATAAAATGCTACCGAGCGCCATCTCAAGCTATTTTGAATGTCAACCTACTAGGATAGGAATCTAATGACACAGCATAATCAACAGCCCGGATACATTCTTGTGCTCACCATGATTATCACCAGCATGTTAATTCTTATTGCAACCCAAATGTTTCGCAGCAGCGTTATGCTCTCATCATACAGCTCCGTTGTTCTCAATCGCGAAAAAGCAAAAGCACTCGCCGAAAGTGGTGTGGCAGTAGCATGCGCTCAATTACGCATTGAAATACCCAAACAAGACACTACCAGTAGCTCACGAGCCACTCCCGATCCCCATCGATTATTGCTTGAAAAAATCATGCCAATTCTCAATACGTGGCAAAGCTTTTCTTTTACTCGCGAAACCGATGGCGTTGAAGGAATTCTACGTATCTATATCACCTGTGAGGAAGGGAAAATACATCTTAATGACCTACTTACGCTTATTTCTAATCCCCAATCACCACAAAATCAGGTCGCAAATACTCAAAAATTATTTGAAAAAATAGCCAGCATCAATAACATTAATGCTAATTTATATAAAAACGCGCGTGAGTTTTTTGAGCAACGTAAGCACATATGGCTTAATGATACCACTGAGCTGCTGCCGGTTGCTGGATTTAACCAGTTCACCGATTGCACGTTTGCCTATTGGCAATCTGACAAAAAAAAGCACAAAGAGCGTCTTTATTTAACGGATCTTTTTACTCCTCAATCGCGTTATGGTAAACTAAATCCGTGGGTTTTGTCTTCTTCAGTACGCATGGTACTTGGAATAACAAATCCCGATAATAAACAGATACAAGATGGACTAAAGACGGCTCTTAAAAATTATAAGAGAACATATAACTGGGCAGTTGATTGGGACACTCTTTTACAACCGGCTTACGGCATTTCATTCGCGAGTTTGGGAACCGATGCAGCATCTTTGTTTGCACAAGAATTTAATCCCGTCGCTTTTTCTGTTGTTTCTTATGCCACTGTCGGAACGATCACCCAGGGAGTTTTCTCGCTGTTGTTGCGAAAAAAACAACAAGATCAGAGCATCGTCTTTATTCCTATCAAATCGTATATGATTTGATTGAGGAAAGGAATTAATTTTGCGTCAGTGGAAAACTGAGACCAAGGTTGGCATGTTTGTCTTGGTTGCCGTTGGGATCTTTGTGTTTATGCTCATACAACTTGGCATATTCCGCCCGGGACTCAACAAATACAGTCCCTACGATATTAATTTCAGCGATGTGTCAGGCATCAGCATAAAAGCTTTTGTTAAAATAGCCGGCGTCAAAGTTGGGTGGATTGACAAGATAACCCTGCAATCCGATGGTACCTATGCACGTATACGCATTATGGTCAAAAATCGCTACCATATTCATCAGGACGCATATGCTATTATCAGACAAGAAGGCGTTCTGGGCTCTCGCTATTTAGAAATTATTCCGGGCAATCCTGAACTTCCGCTTTTGCCAGCTGGAGCATCTTTTGTTGCCAATGGCCGCAAACAACCATCAGTAGAAACCCTGTTATGCGAATGCCAAGATATTGTAACCAACATACGAACCGTTTCGCAAACACTCGGTCAGGTTTTTGGTGGCCAGGAACGGGCGCATAAAATCGAGCTTTTGGTCGATAATTTAACCCGTGCTTCACAGCACATTGCTGAATTTTCGCAAACACTTAACAGCACAGAATTTGTACCAAAGCTACAATCAACCATCAACAATCTCGCACAGCGACTTGATGGTGAAATATTGCCAGCACTCCATGACGGCATTCAACAAGTATCGAGCGTGTTTGCACGTGACTTTGATCGCGTTTCTAATAAACTCGAAAAAACTGCAGATATGGTTGAACAGTTAGTCAAGCAAGCACAAGAAGGCATTACAAACGTATCGTCAATTTCTAAGAAAATAGATAGCGGGCAAGGTATTTTAGGCAAACTCGTCAACGATAATCAAGTCTATGAAGATGTACGCTCTGTCGCACAAACATTTCGTGACAGCATTGATCGTATCAACCAAATCGGGATTGATGTTGATGCACACGGTGAATCAATGATCAAATCAGACAAAGAATATTGCTCTCAGGCAAACAAAGGCTATGTAACCATGCGCATAAAAACAATGCCCGGCTGGTTCTACTCACTCGGCATTGTAAATTCAGAAAAAGGATGGCCAACACGTATATATACCTGCGAGTCATACTATGACGATGATGGCAAGGCTGTTGACCCGTCTACAATAGTACTGGATAACGGCGACATCCGCGTAACACCACGCATCAACCATGTATCAATCAAACGCAATGATACCCGATTTGATGTGCAAATTGGTAAAGAATTTTTTGATCAACTTACGTTACGCGCAGGTACAATCGAAGGTACTTTTGGCGTCGGTGCTGATTGGCAATTACCAATAAATTCGTCGGTATTCCGTTGGCTCACAACGCTTGAAGTTTTTGATTGTTATGGCCAAAATAGGTTCTTGTGTGATCGCAGACCACATTTGAAATGGATCAATCGTCTCTATTTCTTTGACAATATATATTTAACCTTTGGAGCAGACGACTTTATCAGTAGATATACCAAGAACGCGTTCTTTGGTGCTGGACTTTGTTTTACCGATGACGACCTAAAACACGTTGCATCAAAGATGGGCGTGTTCGGTTCGAGTAGTTAATGATATTAAGCTGCCGAATCCCGTTGTCAGGCTCAAGTTCACTCGCCACTACCGATTGCATAAAGTGGAGTCTCTTTATTTTTTCTTCTGCCTGCTTGATGCTTTCACGTGAAATAAAGAAAAGCCAGTGTAACCGCATTCCCTGCGCCATATTTGCAAACGATATATAATTATTCAGGTGATCGATTTCGTCGCTCGTTTCTTGCAAAAACCTGGTGATATTCATCATGGTAGTCCCCGGCGGACAATGATAACGCGTTTGAATACTTTTACTCAACATCTCATAAACATTTTTTTGCGGCATACTCGCTAAATCAGCAAGCGATATATTGTTGCGCCAATTATTCCACGCGTTCAAATTGTTGAGCATGTATCGTGTATACAACATATAGGCGCTAGTTAACACATAAGTACCACCGAGCACATACCATACCGTACGCATCGATGATGATTTTGGTGGCCACTCTAAAGAAAAATCTCTTCGATCAGTAGGCACGCCGCCTATTTGTATCTGCTGCAAATTTATATGCGTTCCTGTATCGGACGCGCTGTAGACAGTAGCGCACACCAATAATACCAGATATAACCAACTTTTTACCATACATAGTCCTCCCGTGCACAGTATAGCACGAGGGCGATATGCACCTAAAAGAGTTTGATCTTACTGATCATTAATCAGCCTTAAAAGCGTTTTTTCCAGTCGGGCCATTTTCTGGTAATCACGGTCATGCTCATGAGTATGACCAATCAAGTGGCATATGCCATGAATAAGTATGGTATCCAGATGTTCAGTAAAATTTTTGTGTAATTCTAAAGCTCCTTTTTTAACGAATTCGGCTGAAATAATAAGATCGCCTAAATTTTTATCTTCAGGCGTACGTGCATTCAAAATTTTTTCAGGTGTAATAGTCGCGTGGTAAGGAAAAGACAAAATATCGGTCGGCTTATCTATACCACGATAATTTTTGTTATATTTTTGTATGGTTTTGTTGGTAGTAAACCAAAGACCAATATCAAAATCAGGATAGCCAATTTCTTGCAAAATTTTTTTAATTAATTTTCGAATTAGCGTGTTATTAATTTTAATATTTTT